>Ga0222716_10000355_pt1 | contig 38904 bp, 30 predicted proteins | sample C33_13DmetaG_FD_165044 | JGI IMG/M metagenome (GOLD analysis project Ga0222716, IMG submission 165044) | Estuarine water microbial communities from San Francisco Bay, California, United States - C33_13D | ecosystem: Environmental > Aquatic > Marine > Unclassified | place: USA: California... | reverse complement strand
TTAAATCTTTGAAACCTACTGATGAAGCAAACATTTTAATTTTGTTTCTCACGGTTTCTACATTATTTTCATCAGAAGCATTTACATACATTTGGTCACAATCAATATTACTAACCAATAATTTTGCAAGTGTTGTTTTACCGGTTCCTGCTTTTCCGTGTAATAATAAATGTGGAATATCACCAGTAGAAATATACCTACTTACTTTTGTTTTTAAATGTTCGTTTCCAATATAGTTTTCTAAACTAACCGGTCTATATCTTTCTACCCATAATGAATGTTGTTTATTTGCTGTCATACAATTCTCCTAAAACCAATCGTGTTTTTTTACTACAACCTTTTCTGATTTTTGTCTTGGTGTTAACTCTAATTTAACATTTTTTGTTAAAGAAGTCAAGTCTTTTTTTAGTTTTTCTGGAATAGAATAACTTGTGTAAGGACTATTATGATTATCTTTAACTCCTATTTCTAATAAATATCTACGAATATATTGCCATACCGAATTTAATTGAATATTTGGTTGAACTTGTTTAATAATATCATTTTTAAAATTAATATCATTTTCAATACAATACAACCAATTATGTGCATCTTTTGGAATATGTTTTCTTTCTTTATCCATAACTTCATTGATAGAACTTAAAACATTTTCTTTGAATTGTTCATCATAATTTGGTAATTCCCAACTAAATTCTTTTGGTAGATTCTTTAATTTATACTGAAAATCCTCTTTGGTTTTAAAAAACAATGGATAGTCATCACCGACCACTTTACGCATAGTAGGGTGGTCGTAAATTAAAACTGGTTTATTTAGTGATAATCCGTCTTGTATCGATAGATTCCAAGTTGCATAATTATCAACAAAACAAACACTACAAAGAGAATTTTCTAGTAAGTGTCTATATTTAGGTCTACTCAATCCTTGAGCTTTGTATTTCTTTGGAGCTTTAGAATCCGTGCACCAAACATCATAATCTAACCCTTCCATATATTCTTCAAAACGATTTACACCCGTTGATTTAGCCCATCTGTGATTAAATACTATTGTATTTGAAACATCACTTTTTAGTGGAACTGAATCTGGAAACTTATCATTTGATAATGGAAAAGTTTTTGTTTTATCTTTTACATACCCTAAATTTAATTCAGTAGATTGTTTGTTTGAATAGTTCTTTTCCAACCACTCCGAAGAAATATCTGTGTGAAAGAATGTCTTATCACTTTGTTGTATTGCTTCTAATTGTCTTAAGTAAGACGGTGGTATTGCTGATGAAGAACGACTCTGTGGACAATCCACCCAATGAAAGAATATAAAACGAGCCATATTTTGTCCATACCTTTTATCATTAAACGATACTAATATATTGTATAGTTTTTCTGGTTGATGACAAAATACAAAATCAAAATCCATAAAACGAAAATCAAATAAGTTTCTAAATGACGCTCCGTCAAAGTGAGAACGATTTGATAATACATCTCTTGGATATTTGAATGGAATTAAGGTAACATTTTCTCTGTCATCTGGTATATTGTTTTTTTCAGGCACAACTACATAATGATGACACTTTGGTAAAAATGTTATCGTCTTATCCAATACCTTATAGTTAGAATCAAATTCGTGCTGAAATACACCACTACTATCAAATCTAACTGGGGATTGGAAGTGTAATAATCTTAATCCCTCTGGTTGTTTCATATTAATTTACATTTTGAACTGCAACAAGGTAGTATGTTGATTCGTAGTCATTGATATTAAAAGTAATTCTTGCTAATCCTTCTGAACTAACTTCTAATACTGCAGATTCACATTCCTTGTTTGCTTCTAATACATCTTTAAATAGGTTTGCGTTAAAAGATATATTGTCTATTGTGTTATCAGTTTGATTTTCAACCGGAATCGCTACACGATTAGTTGCAATAGATGAATAACCTATTACTACTTCGGTCTTATCACCAGAAATCACCGTAAATGATTCTGTATCTGGTAATGCTCCTTTACCTGAAATAAACTTGCTAATAAAAGTTTTGTCAACATTTAATAGTAATTCAAACTCCGGTATTTGTTTTAATACTGGTGGTGTATTGATAACCGAAAGGTCTGATAACATATACTTTACCTTTGCTCCACCATCACTTGCGTCTAATGAAATAACTTTTTCACCTGACTTAACTAAGTCTACTGAAATATCAGTATCTAATACTGATAATACTTTCAATAAAACATCAGTTGTATAAACACCAAATTCAGCATCTGTAACTGAATAGTTGTTTAGTTTTACTTCTCCTAAAAGAGATTTATCACCCGACACAAATCGTGTTGATAAACTATCTCCTTCAGATTTAACAACTACTGAATTGACATTTCCGCCAAGATAGTATTTGTTAATGAACTTGATTAACTTATTTTTATCCATTGTTATAACTCCTTGTTATGTAACCATTTTATATTAATAAATATCATTTTATACTCTCAAAATCAAAAAAACTTTTCTATTGTAGAACTTTTATCCATTGGTAAACTCCACACTAAACTTTCATAAAACATCTGTATTTTTTTCTCTAACGCTTTCTGATACATTTTTTCGTAATCAGCATAATCTTTTATAAACTTAATAACTTTTGGTGAATCCTCGTGTCCTTTAAAAGCAATAGTTTCCATACCAATAGGATTGTTTTTCAAGTAAATCCACTTAACCTTATCTCCGTCAGCTATAAATTGATATTTTTTATCATCACCAAAATATCTTAATAAGTCATTGTGATTGATAGATGCTTTTACATGCACGGGTGTTCCTTTTTTATGTGCAGTTATTACTGATTTTTCATTTGTTGTTGTAAATGAATTTCTTTTACTACTTTCAATAAACTTTGTTATTTTCTTTACACCAGTAGGCATTGCAATCTCGTCATAATGTTTAGTCAATAAATCTCTTTTGAATGTTAATATTCTGTTATCAATCTTATCTTTTGGAACACTCAATAAAATGTCTTCTAAAACTTCTTTCATTAAACTTCTCATAGCATTTGGAAAGTTAGAACGAATAGTATCTAATCCTTTTACCATTGTTTTATTAACTTTAACACCATTGTCGTTAATGATTTTCATACCATATCTTTTCTTAACAATAAATAATCCTGATTTAGCAATCAACTCTTGTTTAATCTGAAACTGATGTTCACCTTTTATATTACAAAATCTTTGAGCGAAATAATCATAACCAAGATTAATATAATCTTGAACTTCTGAAGCTATTTCTAATATTCTTTGTGTCATCATAACTTCTGATAATTTTTCACCAGGAAATCTTTTTTCAATCAAAGGAATAGCAGAATAGAAAACTGAATCTGTATCAATGTAAATACAATAATCTTTGTCATCTCCTAATTCTTTATTGTAGAAATTATTTGCTATCTTTTTAGTAAATTTGATTAACGATTGTCCGGTTGTTGTAACGGCTGTTGCATTATCTGTATCATAAAATCTAAATACTGATAATCCTAATACACCATAAATAGAATTTAGTAGAACCTTTTGTAGATATTGTCTTCTATTAAAGTAATTATATTTATCATCATCACCTTCGTCAGAAAACTTCTTCGCTAACTTTCTGTATTCAACTCTTTGTTCAAACCATTTAGTTAAGATGGCTGGAATTAAACCAAGTTTGTCTGTTCTGTAAATTACACCATTAGATGCTATTGAAACTGGTGTATTATCAATAAATTCTTTTAATTCTTTTTCATCAAACTTTCCTCTAACCTTTTCATCTCTCATCAAAGTATAAGTTTTTTTACCACCACCTTTAATGTAATCTTCTGCATTCCAATTCTCTAATTTACCAATCTTTGTTTCTGGAGAAATGTTTAGTGTTCTCATAACTGAAGGATACATTGAAGTTACATCTAAATCATATACCCAATCGTGTTTTCCGCGTTGTGGGTCTTGAACATACGCTCCCTCAAACATATCTTGACCCATTAACTTTCTTCCGTCTCGCCTTTTGTCAGGTGCTATTAATCCAACTTTTTTACAATAAACTAATATCGCTCCTTCAATATATCGTGATGACCAATATATTTCCTCGTAAGGACAATGACCAATATGACATATACCACGAGCAATATCAATATAATCTAATTTATCGTCTAATCTTTTAATCAGTCTAACATCTTGAACATTGTAATCAATAAACTTTTGTATGTCTTGTTCATATAAATCATTTAAAGTTCCTTCATACTCAACTTTCTTTTCACCCAATTCGTGTTCCGCGATAGCATCTAAACGATAAGATTGTCTTTGAGAAAATGTTAAATTTTTATAAAGTCGTAAATAATCTAATGATGAAACACCAGCGATTTCATATTTACCTGAAATAGTATTTAATCTTACTTGATTGATTGGTGATAAAGTATTGGCTACATATTGACCTAAAACTTTTTCTGCTCTATGATATAAATAAGGAATATCAAATGTGTCTGTGTTCCAACCACTTAATATTGTTGGTTGTATTTCTGAGTATTTTGTGAAAAATTGTTGTAATAGTTCTTCTTCTGATTTAAAAATTTCTACTATCACATCTTCATTTTTATAACTTTCTATTCTATTATCCTCATCTAAAGCATAACAATAATATTGATTCATTGTATCTTCGTAAAACGCTATGGAAGTTATTTTGTTTGGAGCAGTATCTGGACTTGGAAATCCGTCTGTTACTTCTACCTCGATATCAAAATATAATCTTGTGTGTCCTAATGATATTTCATCAGAATCATAATATAAATCAACAAGAGTTCTTATTTCTGGAACAACATCACTTTCAAATGTATGCATATCTCTATCAAAATTCCAAACTTTTTTTAGTCTATCACCATAAATAGATGTATGTGTTCCACCTCTATCTTTCACATACGCGTATCTTTTATAAGGCATAGAGAAATAACCTTTGGTGTCGTCCCAAATGTGAATTTTTCTTTTTTCTTTGTCGTAATAAATGTTTTGAAACATATTTAAATTTAGCTGTAATAACCTATCGTTTTCATATAATAAATATAATAATAATTTTTGTTAATGTCAAGTATTTTTTTTGTGGGGGCGAACTTAATCGCCCCCATAGAATTAGAAGTTAATTGTCAAACCAATGTTTGCATATCTTGGTGTTCCCAAGAATACTTCTGCGTTATGTGGTAAGTGATTCTTACTCCCATAACCATTGTATTGACTATTATCAACTGCGTCTTGTACAAATACCTCGTCAAGAACATTAAAGATATGTCCGTTTAAAGTCATATCAAGTCCTTTAACTTTTGGTAGTTTGTAAGACATATGTAAGTCAAGTTTAGAATAACCTGGGGCTTCCCAAACTTGAGCTCTGTCTGCATCGTCATTCGTTCCGTCAAATTCACGAGCTGATGGCGACCAGTCTGAATAGTTCTTATCATATGTTTTGTGTATTGCTTGAACCATTAAACCTTTAACTGGTTTTAAAGTTACTCCTAATACATATGCTGTTTGTGGCATATCACCTACATACAATCCGTCAAGTGCGTAAGCATATTCAGTTGTTGTATATCCGACTGCTTGACCCTCTGAGTTATATTCAGTTTCCTGATAATTACCCATTGCATCTCCGTCAAATTTCCAATTACCAAATGATGCGACGAACATCAAGTCTAACATATTGTTTACCATATAGTTAGTTTCAAGTTCTACACCTGAATGCTTTTGATTAACTCCTGTTAGGAAGATAACATCAGTATCACCTGATGAACCTTGACCAGTAGAAACTGATTTAGTTAAGTTTCTATCTTGCCAGTCTGTCATATAAGCACTTGCGTTTACACCGAGTTTACCAAATCTGTAATTAACTCCAAATTCGTTGTGTAGGAATTTTTCGTTGTCTGGGTCTGATGATACATTACCAGAGAAATCAATTACATTATCTAAGATAGGTGCTTTTTCTACTAAACCAGTATTGAAAAATACATTCATATCTGGGTTAATATCATACATTACACCACCTTTTAATTGGTAAGTTTGAATCGGGTCTGCTTTAATTAACTCTTGTTCTACCGTAAACCAATCTTGATAAGAGTATTCTATACTTGATAGTCCACCCATACCATATAGGTTCATTTTGTCAGTAGTGTAGTTAAATTGTGCAAATCCACCAATCCAGTCTACGGTTGTTTCGTTGTGGTATGCGATAATATCACCAAGTCTTACGACTTTACCTTCTTCGAAGTTGTCGTCTGCATAGTCTACATAATAATCACCACCAAGTAAATCACGAACTTCACGAGCGTGTTCAATACCTGCTGTTCTCCAGTCAAGACCGAATTGTAATTCCAATTCAGGATTTACAACATAGTTTAATTTTGAAATCAAACCATATGTGTCTTGTCTGTTGATAGAATTTCTAAGAATTCCTGTTGAACGATTTTCAGATGTTGAGAAGTTCTCATCAATGTTGTCAGAATTTTGTGCTATTTCAGCATTCCAATCCCAAGTCCACGGTGAACTTGCATACCATCTTTCTCCTTCAACTGCTGGCATTCTTGATACACTTCCGTAAGTTCCTGTTCCACCACCTGAACCACCACTCCAATAGAATACTGATGACATTCTCATTTTGTCATTTAATTCTAAGAAATGATTGATGTTCACTAATGGTTTGTGGAAGTAGTTCTCTCTTTCATTAAGAAAGTTTGAACTATATCTATTAGTTGTGTTCGCTCCATACATATACCAATATTGTTTTCCGGTATAAGACGGGTCAATAGGTGCGACATTCTGATTGAAAAATCTACCAGCTTCAGTTTCGAATTTGTTACCTTCTGCAAAAGCATCAGTATCATATCCGTCTACATCACCAGCTAACTCTTGTGAGTAAGTTGCGATATTTTGCTTGTATAGATTTTGTCCGTGTCGTTGTGGGGCACCGATTGCGTATAACTCGAACCTTTGTTTGTCACTTACTGCATAACTTGCTCCCAAGTAATATGCCCAAGCGTCTGTCCAAGTTCCGTCAATAATACCATCACCTGTTTTACGAACAATTGTTCCACTTAAAGCTAACTTGTCATTTAACATAAGACCAGTGTTATAGTTGAATGTAGTTTTCATAAAACCACCTTCACCTGCTTCTTGTTTGAACTTTCCACCCTTTTCAAAAGATGTTGGGTCTGTAATAATATTCATTGTTCCACCGATTGATGGCGTTGCTAGATTTACTGCTGATAGTCCTCTTTGAACCTGAATAGAAGCGGCTGTATCACCAACTCCGTCCCAATTGGACCAGTATACCCAACCATTTTCCATATCGTTTTGTGGAACTCCGTTTATCATTACTGCGATGTTTCTTTGATTGAAACCACGAATGTTGATACGAGCGTCACCCGCACCACCACCTTGTTGTGTTGCATATACACTTGGTGTAGTGTTAAGAATCATTGGAATATCTTGTGAACCAAGACGAGTTTCAAATTCTTCTTTTGTTACATTAGTGAAAGCAACTGGTGTTTTATCAGATGCTCTTGAAGCTAATACTTCAACATCTGAAAGTGCTACAAAGTTTTGTTCTAAAACAAATTCTAATGTAGCCATTTTCTCACCAACAACAATTGATTTTGTTACTGATGAATAACCTATGAAAGAAGCTGTTACATCGTATGTTCCTGCTGGAATATCAATGTGAGCAATACCTGTTTCGTTAGAAACTGCTCCGTATGTTGTTCCAACAACAACGACATTAGCACCTTCAAGTGGTTTTGAGTCAGTATCAAGAACTACCCCGTGAATAGATTGTGCGAACAATCCAGTCATAAGTAGAAATGATACCATAAGATTACGAATATTCATAATCGTTTCTCCTTGTTTGTTACTGTGATGACACATTTTTATCCTGGTGTGTCGTCTGCCAGCGGGAAACTATTTAATATCTTCACCTGGAATTTCACAAGAATCGTTGTTGCAGAACTTATCTACTTCTGCTTCTTCATTCTTAATTACTCCAAATGATAATTTACCTAATTTTTTAAGTTGTTTGTTGTATTCCTTTTCCTCAATTGCTTCATAAGGCATCTGTGGATATGCTCCGTAATCGTGTCTTGGTAATAAACTTATTCCTTTCAAGTGGTATTGAAAATAATTCAATACATTAGGTATTTCTGTTCCTTCTTTCTCTGGGTCAAATGTCACAGTACAACTGACCTGATTGTCTGCCCAATGTCTTTGTAGGAATGCTGCTAATGAGAATTGTTCCCAAATGGATAATTCTGCAGCAGTTCTGATTCCCTCTCCGACATCAACCGGCACCTCAACTACTAATGTTGAGTCCTCAGAACCAAACGCTGGTTCTATTTTATAACCTGCCTTTTTTAAAGGTTCAATCAGTTCTGAATTAACTGATATTCTTATTCTTCTGATATAAAAACGACTTTCTGGATAATGTAAACCTGGTGTTGCTCCGGCTAATAAAGAAACCGTACCACTTGGTTTTACTGATGTGGTTTTGATACTTCTTGGAATTGCAAACCAGTCTGAATAAACTTTGTCCCAATCCTGTATTGTATCGTATCCACCTTCTAACCAATTTCTAAATTCATCTAATCCACGATTAGTTATGAATTGTGCGACACCACTTACACTACAACCAATTCTTCTATTTCTCAACATAACTCTATTGGTATCTGCCCAATGGGTTCTACCGAGTGTAACGGTTTTTGCATATAGATATGCATATTTTAAAGTCTTTTTGTAATCTTCTAAATCATCGTGATTGTCTGGAAATGTTTCTACTAAACAACATAATTCATAACTTTCTAATGATTGTTCCAAACAAGGATTACCACCCATTACTCTGTGGTCTTTGTTATCTCCTCCGTTTTTCATACGAGAATAATGTCTCATATTATCTAACCAAGCCAAACCTGGTTCTCCATTATCTACGATTCGTTTTGCGATTTCTGTATAATCCATACCGAGTTCAGCAAATACTGAGTTGTTTGATGTCCAACCGAATTGGTCTCTGTGTGGATTTACTTTGTAATTTTTTAAGTCTAAGTATTCTTCTGATTCTGGGTCTCCAAATACAATCTCAGCAGTTCTTCTAACATTACCTGCTACAACACATTTACCGATTAAATTCATAATATCTACAATGGTTGTGATTGTGATTGGTTGTCCAGTATTACCCTCTAATACTTGTCTAATTTCTTCGTGGACTTCTTCTAATGGTTCGTGTCCTGATGATACTCCACCAAAACCTTTGATTGGTTCACCTGCTGGTCTGATTAATGAATAGTCAAACTCAATTGGTGCTTGTCCGTGAAAATAACTTTCTAATAATAGTTTTAATGATTCTACCCAACCTTCACGAGTGTCTGGGATTTGGTATTGTTGTGAATCTCTTTTGATTTCAACACCTTTAACGATAATTTCCCCCGCTCCTTTTGTATCAAATCCTACACCAACACCTAACATTGATGCGTCCATTAAGAAACAAAATGGTTTTGCGTAATCATCTTTAATTGTTTTCGTGGATACAAATGCACAATTGTTTAGTGCAGCATACAATCCTTTTTCTTCTGTGATTGCTGTTCCCATAGCCCATAAACCACGACCTGGTGGTAAAAACTTCATATTGAAAATTCTATCATACATTTCTTGTGCAGATTTCTGTGCTTGCCAAGGATTCCAACCTAATTGATGACCCTCAATATGGTTCATCTGCATTGTGTAAGTTCCCTCAACTACACGTTGGACGGTTTCCCACCATCTTTCATTTTTTCCGTCTTCTTTAATTCTTGAATAGGTTCTCATATAAACTAATTCACCTAATCCGTTGAAACCGAATGGTGCTTTTTTTCTTTTGTACTTACTGATGAAGTTTTCTGATAATTTAAACATTTTATTTGTCCTTTATTTCTCTTTATTTTCTCACGATAATAACTATAATATATATAGTTTTAAATCAAGGATTTTTTAAATTCTTTGAAGTTTTACAAAAATAATCTTAGAAGTTTTATTCAAACCCACCAGCGTCAAAATCTTTCTTTTTTTGAGCTAATGTCTTTCTTAAATATTCTTCAGAATTATTCATCTTACCTTGAGTTTGTCTACCCTCTTGTGTGTTGGTTTCGTATATTTGAATAAAACCCGTGTTGGTATTAATGGTTGCCGGAAAGGTTAATCCGTCAGGCCCAAATCTATTTTTAATCACGTGAAATCGACCAGTATTTGCTATCTTGTCTTCTACTTTTCTTGACATACTCATCACGAAATCCGCAGTCATCACTTTTGAATAATCCTCAGATACTTTGTCTGCTCCAATCACATCTTCTTCTAAAGATGAACGATTTGCTTGTGAAGCAGTCCATATCGGAATATCAAACTCTCCTGCGACTCCTCTTAATTCTTCATAAATCAATCCTATTGAGTGTCTTTTTTCACTAAAGTTCTGTGTTGATTTCATAATATCTGCATAGTCAACCAATACCATATCTGGTTTTATACCTTGTAATTCACATTGTTGTAAGTGTGCCGTGATAGTATTGATTGATGCGGTTCTTGTTGGATAATATTTAATTACCAACTCACCTTTTAATTGATTGATTTTCTTTAATACCTCTTCTTTATGATATTGTAAATTTGCTGTTGGTTGTCCTGATACAATGGTATCATATCGTAATCCAACATATTGTGCATTTAACTCTAATGTATAATGTATTACGGTTTTACCTTGACGAACTGCGTCTGCTCCGATTGCTTGAAGTGTCCAAGATTTACCAATACCAGCTGGTGCTACAATTACACCTAACTCACCACCGGCTAAACCTCCGTCCATTAATTCATTGACACTATCCCATTTCGTAGGAACACACTTTCTTGATTGTTGTGTTAATCGTTCTTCCAATCCTGTAATGTATTCGTGTCCGATATCTCGTTCGATACCAGCGGTCATCGCAGTATCAATTACACCTTTGATTTTATCATATTGTTGAGTATCCAGTAATTCTACTGATTCCATAATTGCTGCTTTAATAACTTGATTACGACAAAATTCTATGGTTTTTTCTTGAACAAATTCTAAGTCTGGTGATTCTCTGTGGTTCCAAGCGTTTCTTAATGAATCCACTACTGATGTTTTTAATGTGTCGTTATCCACATCATCAATGATAACTTTCATTGCTTCCATTGTTGGTGGGATTTTGTAGTGGTCAAAATACTTTTTAATTTCTTTAATCAAATATTTGTTTGAGTCTGCGTCAAAATAACTTGTTTCCAATATATCATACACGGTTTTGATAAACTTGTTGTTCAACAACAATGATGCGATGATTTTTGATTGGAAAGATGTTCCGTATTGTATTAGTGATTCGTTTTTACTCATAACCTTTAATATTAAATATCAAGTTCATTGTACAAAGATGATGCTTTTTTTTCATATAATTCATTTTTCTTTTTTTGTCTATATCTTTGACGAGCTTTCTCTTTTATTTCTTCTTTATTTCGTTGATAGTGGTCCATTTGCCACTTTCTTTGAGCGTCTCGTCTTTCTTTTTCAGTATGATATTTTCGTTTTCTACCCATTGTGAGTTTTTTCTGCTATATAATTCATACGATTAAATGTAGTTGCTAACCAACTATTTAGATTAGGTAATGCGGTATACATTTTATCCTCTAAGAACATAGTTTGGAATCTATGTTTGATTAGTCGTTGTATTGGTCGTTCTACTATTTCTTTTACTTTTAATTTTTGTTGTCCTGATATGATTCCGTCCTCTAAATCCATAAGAGTTTTGTTCATATCTAATAAATCTTTTGATTGTAATATCTTTTCACACAATGGAACTTTCTGTGTTTCGGCACTTCTGTAAACATCATCTAATGTGTGTTGGTTTTCAGTTGCCATAAATGGAAATAACTTGATTAAAGTTTTCTTTCCAATACCATTTACTCCTGGTATTCCGTCTGATTTGTCTCCGTCAAACATTCTAAATAATAAAAAATTCTTTGGGTGTATTCCGTACTCGTCAAATACTTTGGTTTCATCATACATTTTTTTCTTAGTAGGTGAATACACCCTTGTGGTCTCGTCGACCAGTTGTAAAAAATCTTTGTCTGTTGAGACGATTGTAGTTTTGTTTTCTTTGTAAATATGTTTAGACAAATAACCAATCACATCATCTGCCTCACAATTCTCCATATTCATAATCGATAATGGTAAACACTCTAAGTATTCCACTACACGATTAAGTTGTCGTATCATCATCTTTTGTTCTTCATCACGAGTTAAAAAGTTGTGAGCACGATTTAAACGATACGACATCTTTCGTCCCATTTTGTATTCTGGGAATATCTTTCTACGGCGATTAGACCCACCTTTACCATCAAACACTATGATAGTTCGTGTAGGTCTAATCATATTTATATTGAACGCTAATGACCTTAAAAAACCAACTATTCCACCAATGTGAATCCCGTCCTCATTGGTAGTCGGTATGGCTGAAAATACTCGTATGAATAAATTCATGCCGTCAATCAACATAACCGAGTCATTAGGTTTGCCTATATCTAAATCGCCGCCAGATTTTTTGATTTCATCTAAGATTGATAAGTGTCTTTGGTTAGTCACCAATTACCTCATCTGTAAACTCAACATCATCTATGCCTCGTTTCTCTTTATATTTCAGTATAGCTTTTTCACAAATCAACTGATATATATGTTCTCTTAGTTCATCATTTGTTGAGATGATTTCTTCCCAATCTTTTGATTGGAATTTAATTTCCTCTCCGTTGTGGTCTTCAAGTGTATACCAAGAACCTCCCACCTTTACAAGTTTGTGTTCTTTCATTACACTTAACCAACCACCATAGTTATCAATACCTCTATCAAAATACATATCGTAGTCTGCGTGTCGTAGTGGTGGTCCTAATCTATTCTTGACAATCTGTGCTCTACACTTCATACCCAATACATTTTTTGCTGTATCTTTAATTTGACCCATATTTTTTAATCTAATACGAGTTGAAGCGTGGAATGGTAATGCTTTTCCACCACTTGTTGTCCAAGGGTCTCCGAACATTACTCCGAGTTTTTGTCTTAATTGATTAGTGAATACCAATGCAACATTTTCTCTACCGATAAGTTGAGTGATTTTTCTCATTGCTTTTGATATAATGATTGCTTTTGATGTAGCGTATCCGTCTTTATCGAAGTCCGCATCCATTTCTACTTTTGTAGATGCTGCTGCTAATGAATCAACCAAGATTGTAACACATCTATCTTTATCTGATTCTCTAACTTTGGTTACGATTTCTTCGATAGCTTCGAATATTTCTTCTACGGTTTCTAAGTGTAAGTATAACATTTTGTTTAAGTCTAAACCGATTACTTCCATAAACTCTTGACTGACTGAAGTTTCAGTATCAATATAAACTGCTACTCCGTCTTTCTTTTGAGTTTCTGCAAGTATGTGAGCACCAAGTAGTGATTTACCACTTGATTCTAATCCGTTTATTTCTGTTATACGACCGACTGCGATACCACCATCTGGTCTATTAGATATAGCCAAATCCAATGTAGAACTACCTGTTGAGATGAAGTCCTTAATATCTGTTGGTGTAGTATCGCTTCCGTCTAAGAAATATGCTACTTTGTTCGTGTCTTTGAATTTTTTATTCAAAGAGTCGGCTAATGTATTAGCCAATACATCATTTACTGACATAGTAGTCTCCTAATTTATGAATTGAATAGTTCGTCAAAAGCTTCTGATGTATCTTTTACTTTTTTAGTTTCCATAGTAGAAGTTTCAGTTGCTTGTTGTGGTGTTGATTCTGTTGAAGAATCTTCACTTGGGTTTAACCATTCATTCAATACATTAGTCAAGTCATCATAAGATTGTTCTTGATAGATGTCACGAATGTCCTTTTGAGATGATTTTACTTTTTCAAGTATAGTTGGGTCATCTGAAATAGGTGTTTGATTAGGTTTTACTCTAATCTTTGTTGTAGGGAAACTCGCACCACTTTCCTCTGCTGAAATAAATTCAACAACTACATCACGACCATTGACTGGGTCTGTAATGTCCCCGTAATCTGGGTCAGCGATGATTGAAAGAAGTTCTTGGTAAACCGTTTTACCAAATCCCCAAAATCTAACACCTTGTGATTCTTCACCTCTAACGATAACTGGTGCAAAGGTTCTCATCTTTGCTTCCAATTTTTTAGATAATTGATAATCTTCTTTATTACCACTTGCTTTGAGTTTTTGTGCGAACTCTTCAATTGGGTCTGGACGACCAAAACTGATTGGTGATAAATAAGAACGATTGTTCAGATTATAGTGGAAGAATAATTCAATAAAAGGATTGTCTTTATTAAATTCATAAGGCACTACACGAATTTGGGTTTTACCTGGTTGTGGTTTCCAAAGACTTGATGTACGATTGTTTGTGGTCTGTAATTGACCGAGACGTTTGCGAATTGCATTTAAGTCCATTTTGTATCTCCTATTTTTTATTTGTCATTTGTTAATTTTCACTTTCGTGAGTGAAACCTTTATTAATACATATATAAATATAAACCTAATTAAGAAAAATGTAATTTATTTTAAAAAAAAGAGAGCCGTGTTTTTAAGCTTGTAATAAAAGGTGGAAACTAAAAATCGTGGCTCTCTCTAAATTTTTGGAATTTTATAGGGGATGCGAGATTAATGATTACTCACAATTTCCGTCTTGGATTTTACTAACTCTATACTTTATATCTATCAGTTACGATAGTTCATCTCAAGGTGGTTATTCCTCATTGATGTGAATACAACTTCTATATAAATGCTTTATCTCTCCAAGTTTAGATTGTTCAGCCATTAAGTAGGATTTCAGTTTTACCCTTACCCACAATAGAGTCATAAGAATCATCTTATGTTTTTTACGGAAATACATTAGACAATATCTGTCGATATAGATAATTAGAATATCTACCAATTATCAAGTCACCACAACTTTGTCTCAGATTGCGATATAGGCTTCAAATGTCTACCTATTATTCTGCCAATCCCATAGAAATATCCGTCGATATTTCTACTTTTCCAAATTCCAAATTGTCAAAAAACTAATACTAAAACTACTTAGTATATTTATATATATAAAACAAAAATCCCAAAATGTATTTTTTTTGAGATTTTTTTTATTTTTTTTCTAAGAAGTTCTTTTTACAGCGTCTTCAGAAATTTTTCTCATAACAATTTCTTCTTCAGACCAAGAACGAACTTCAGAAACACTATTTTGTATTTCAGCTTTCTTTTCAAAGAACTCTTTAAAATCTGCCCACTTCTTTGTATTAGCAAGTCTGGTAGATTTATTAGCCATTGTTTTGATTTTCTTAGATGTCAATGTTTTGTTTTTAATTAAAGAATTCCTTAATGCTTCCACATCAAGAGTCATTGTCATCTTATTCTTATGTCCTTTTACTTGTCCAACTACTTTTAGTATCATAGTTGAAACTCCTTTCGTTAAATTAAAATAAAATAAAAAATTAAAATTTTCGGTAGTAACGAACCTTTTCATCTAAATCGAATCTTCGCGTTCTCTCATCACCCCTTGACACCCAGACTATTGTTTTTCGCCACCAGACTCCAAGTCAAGTTTCCAAGACCAGTATCTAATCTGATGTTTGTGCTCCCGGCATATCGGAACAAACCACACTAAGTTTCCAAAGTGATTCTGTTTGTTTTGTTTACCTAACCACCTGTCTTACCGCCGTTAACATCGCCCCGTTGGACACGATAAGATTTCCGTGATGAATTTACTACCAATTTTCAAAAAACTTACATAATAATATAAGAACAAAAAATGAAAAAGTCAAGCTTTTTCTCAACTTTTTTTTCCTACATCAATTATCAAAAAACTTATATACTAATATACAAACATTTTTTGACAATGTCAAGTGTTTTTTTTTATTTTTTCCAAGAAGTTGTATCTACGATTTGGTAGATTTTGGTAGGGATTTTTTGTAATCCCATTTCGTTTGTCAGAAGTAATGTATTGTTGAACTCGTTCCAATCCACCATATAAGATTTGTCCAGAACTCCTCCGTTCTTTTCTCTGATAACTTCGTTTAGTGCGTTGATTGTGTAGAGTGTGTTGGATTGTTTTTTTCTGTGTAAAGATATGGTATCAATAATGCTTTCTTCATAATCGTATTTGTATTCTATGTTGTATGTGCAGATTAACTGACCCAAGTCGTTTTCATTTTGAAACACATATACTTTTTCATACAAGACTTCATTACAAGTGATAATGATATCCAAGGTATCGTTTAATCTTGGTTTAGAAGTAAAGGTACATAGTAGTTGAGTTTTCATTATCTTCTAAATGCTCCAAGTAAATCTGACCAATCTGATTTATTCAATTTATAATCTGATGTTGTGTCTGGAAACCCATTCATTTGTCCTTGTTTCCACCTGAACATAATGGTTATGGAACCTACAACACCAGTTTCTTGTGTACCAACGTGTAGTATAAATGCATAACCACTTCCACTACCTCTGGTTTCATAGTCTGCAATAAATTCATCTTCTGATAATGTTTGATTATAAAGTTTTTCACTCGGAATAAACCAAAATGTTTTACCACCTTTTGCTGCATAGAATAAACTTGTATTTCCAATACTCAATTGTCTTTTAAATAAGTTATGTAATCCTCTTCTAATATCGTCATCATATTCATTTGAAAATTCTTTAAAAATATTATCAAAATGTTTATCTCTTAGATTGTTCCATTCCATACCATAATCTTCATATATTTTTCTACAAATATCTCTGAATTTTGTTTTATTGATTTCCATATCAAGAGCATTATTTAAAACTTTCAATTCATCTTTTGTTATGGTTTCTTTTTGGAACCCGTCCCAAGTTTCTTTTTTATGTTTAGAAAATATTTTTTTAGCTTCTTCTTTGTTATCACCTTTGATTTTGTTATTAAATGTTTTTTCAACTAAATTTACCCAATCTTTACACATAGCATCCCAATGTTCAAGATAATTATCTAAGAAGTATTTAGAATTAACATTTGGTAAACCTAACGCTTGGAAAAATGTATTTACGGTAAGATTTTTTAATTGACCCTTTCCTTTTTTCAATGATACACCAACTTCGCCATAACCACTAAAATTAGCACCAATATCACCAGCACCAAATCTTGATGCATCGTTAGTTGGTCCAGTCCATAAAACTTTTTTACCCCTTCCAAGATTCTTTACAATGGAATTACCAAGTGCAATAGCGTCTGAAACTACGCTTTTATTTGGTATAACATCTTTCGTTAAAAATCTGGAATGTGGTAGTTTCATAACATCAGTAGGTGTAGCACCAGAACCTTTTACTGCAGTTATGGTTTTGTTATCAAAAAACTTTTTTACATCTTCACCGGTTTTGAAAGGCCCCTTTTTACCAGCAACAACAATACCTGTTATTACTTCGTGGAAAAATGTAGTGGATGATGTATCTCCTTTTACTTCATTGATAGTGGTCTTTTCTGTTAGGTTTTTTAATAACTCCATACGAGTATCAACTGACCAATTGTGTTCTTTTAAAATGTCCCACAATTTCATTAAGTGTTGTTCGTTGGTTAAATCTGGAATTCCTGATGAAACTCTATAACTTAACTCATTGAGTATTTTTTTCCAATTATTTTTCATATACGATTGTTATTCCGTCTTTTTCTAATGTTCCGTCTTGATGTAAAGTTTCCATATCTTGTTTTGACATACTGATTATCGTTGGTTTTTTGAAATCATATTTTTGGTTTACTGGATTTACCACGCCTTCTTTTTTATATCTTGTGGTAATCGTTGATAATTTCTTTAAATCGTTCATTTAAATTTCTCCGTTATATCGTCCATTTCGTGATAGTTAACACCTCTGCTGGTTTTAACCGGATATTTTCCATCACTTTCAATTGTTTCCTTTACCATTTTTAAAAACTCTAATCCGTCTTTGGTATCAAAGTCAAATAAAAATGAATCATAATTATACAATACCAACTTACTTTCGTATTGTTGTAATTTAGGTTGCAATTTACTTAAAATCTTGATATTGTTTTCTGTTTCCATTAATTGTATCATATAATTGAACAATTTATTTGGATTCATATCTTGTAGATTTTTTCTATATATTCTTCTATTATAAATATAAGATTCTACAAAATCATTAGTTTTAAAGTCGTTCCAAAGTAATTTAATATAATCGTTTACTTTTGAGAAAAATGGGTTGTTTGATACCTCATCTGTGATTCCTCCGTACAAATACTTAAATGAAAGTGCTTTTGCTTCATCATAAGGTAATCCATATAGTTCTGCCATATGTTCGTGGACTGATGTGTTTGGAAAATCATAACCGATAATCTCTCCGATTAATCGTAAGTGATAAGCATCAAAGTCCATTTCTACCAGAACTCCATTGTTAAAACGACTGATGAATTGTTTTCTACTTCCGTCTGATTTGTTTAGAGCTGCGAAGTTTAATCCACCGAAACGATTACTTGGTCTTCCGGTTGAAGTAAATGGATTGTATTCTGAATATATGATTTTTTCATAAGTCTTTAATCCATTGCGTTCTATTTGGTATAGTTCTTCCAATATGGTTTGGTCGTGTTGTTCATATTGTTTATACAATTCTTTTGATATTGGTTGAAAGTATTCTGCGTGTTTCACCAATGGTATAACATCATTGATGTTTTGTTTATCATAATTGAGTCTATATTGATGATGGTGAGCGTTTGTTAAGTGTTGGTCCATATCATATGGCTTATTACTTTGTTGATACCACGACCAATTCATATCACGAACATCATTTGATATTACTAATGCGTTATGTCGATATTGTTTTAAATCATCTACATAAATGGTTTGATTGGTTGTGATTAAATCATATGTGTCACGAAACTTTTCCGTATGATGAACTGGAACAATATATTGTTCGAATTGAAAATCAACCCAATAACAACTGATACGATTTTCTTGTGGATGCTTTTGAACATCTGAATACATTTGTAATAATACAAATGGTTTTGATTGTATGTGTTGTTTTAATTGGTTGAATAGAATATCTGTATTTACTATAACCATTTATTATAAGTATTGATTTATATAATCAAAATGTAATTTATTTACTAATAACCAAAAGCTCCACCTCTTTTTTCTAAAAGTTTTTTTGATTGTATTCTATCGTTACCAACTGACCAACCCTCTACTTCATCTACTGTTTGTTGACGACCAAATAGTTTAAATCTTTCATCCGGATGTGTTGTTCTTCTATCATAACAACGTACATAGGTTATTTTCTTTTCAGTTGGTTTCTTTACGGGAATCCACCAAGTGTTTTGTAAACTTCCAAAGAATTGGTTTGTTGTATAGTAACCAGCACCTGCTCCAGCTGGAATATCTGTTTTAGTTAACCACTCAATGGTATCTTCACGAACCTCTGAATATTTTTTATTTACTTCACTTTTAGATTTTATATCTAATAGAGTTCCTTCTATTTCAGTTTTAATAGACTCTATTGAACCAAATTTGGATTCTATATTTCTAAGTAATACAGCCAAATCTGTTTTTTGTTTCTTATCATCATCATTTTTAATGGTATCATATTCTTGTCTTAGTTTTTCCAGTTCTGCAATACCAGTAGTAAAACTTTTCACTAAGTTATCAACTTTCTCTTGACCGATTGGTGATAAATTTCTGGAAACATCTTCTATGGATAAATCTGTAAATTCAAATAACTTCTTTATAGAGGCTTCATCTATACTTAATTCTCTATCTGGATTAGCAGAAAAGTATGCTTCTCCGTTAAATTGCATATATGCTTCTATATCAGTACTCCAACCAGATGTTGATATTTTTTGGTCTACTTTTTTAATTACAAAGTAAGTGAATTCTCTATATGGTTTAGGTAGATAATCAATCTTAAATATATCTCCGACTTTTAAACCACCGATTCCATCTAATGTCATTGAAATAGATACCGGTATAGGAACTTGTCCTTTGATTGAAGATTTAACTCCTTTAAGTTTTGCGGTTTTTAATAAGTAAAGCATTGTTTTTTTAAAATATGAAGACATATTTGCTGAACCATTATATATACCAATACCTTTGTAGTGTTTTATAGTGTCTTCTTCTATTTTTTCTATTTGTTGTTTTAAGTCTTCTTTGATTAGGTCTACTTCGTTCCACTCGATACCATCTTCACCTAATGTTCTTGCCTTTCTATTTGAACCATAATCACCTTGATAAGATTTTCCAACACCATCATCTGAAGGATATTTTATGTCTTCTCCAATTGAACCCTGTAAATTTTTAAACTTTTTGTATAATTCAAGAGTTCCTTTTTGTGATTCCAATAGTTCAGGTTTACCTCTTTCTTGTAATATATTCCAAGCATCTATCGATACATCAGATAAAGTAGATGGTTTTTTCTTGTTAGTACCTTGTGATTTGAAACTACCATATCTTGCTAATGTTGCAGCCTCTGCACTGATATCTAAACTTATGTCGAAGTCTTTTACAATAGAATCTTGTGATGATAATGAAAACTTAAAAACCTTTTTTATCTTGTCTAAATCTTTTTCTTTTGCAAATTTTATTTCAGAAAATTTAGTTTCATTTTTTAGTTCATCTGGATTCAATGTATCGACCAGACCAAGTTCTCCCACACCTATTTTTCCAATATCTGATGTTTGTTCTTGACCTAATACAAATCTCCAATAACCACCATACATTCCTGAAACATCTGACCAAAAACTTTGTATTGCCTGTCTAAGTGATGTTGTTGATTCAAAATGTTTTTGATACATTTCAATTGGGAAAACCATATTTCTTATAATACCAGAATCAGATTCAAAATTTTCTGGATTTTCTGTGTAATCATCTGTAAAAGTTTCAAAACCTTCTTCATCAGTTTCAAAAATATCTACATCTGGATTCACAATGGTAGTTTTGGTATCAAAGTCATTAAACTTATCATCAATCATTTCGAAAATTGTCTTTGTTACATCGAGTTTACGAAGCGTTTCTGGTTCATAACTATTGTATACTTTTTCCAACGCAGATTTTTTTTCAGAGTCGTCAAAATTACCAAATGGCTTCATTAAAAGTTCGTGGGTTTTACCTGGCAGAATTACTGAGTCTAATCCTAATGAATAAAGATAATCATTTGACTTACAAAGGTTTTGCATACCACTTTCATCTACGCTTCTTACTTGTTGTATTACAAGGTCTCCACTTTTTAACTCGAAAAAACTATTCAGAATAATATCTTCGAACCAACCCCAAGACATAAGATATCTTGATTTAAGTTTTTCATTTTCTTCGAAGTTTCTTTGATTAAAATTAAAATACATTGCACCATCTTTGAATTTGTAATCGATGACTGGTGTCTCTACCTCCCTTTTAATAAAAGATTCTATAAGCTCCTCACCGAAAGTTTCGTCTGCAGGATTTTGATAATAAGTTTTACCTACAAATTTTTCTTCATCTGGTAAATATTTATCCAAAACTTTATCTAAGTTTTTAACTGCTGCTTTGAAAGATACTCCCGCTTTCAATAAAGTTTGAACATTATTATAATTGTCAGTTGTAGATTCAATGACTGATTGTAATTCTGTTTCACCGAATCCCTCACTTTCCACACCAGTTTCTAATAATTGTTTTCCTATGGAGTTTAATTGTATAATATTTTGTATTTTGTTATCAGTTGGTCTATCAGATTCGTCACCTGGGTCAGAGCTCTCAGACAATGGATTAATACCCATAGAAATAACCTGTATATCACCACTATAACCACCAGAAGAATCTATTTTCCAATCAAACTTGTGAACTGTTCCGACTGCACAAAAGTAATTTTGTGGTGCAATTAAGTTTCTTTCTCTGGTTGAAACTTTAGACTTTGCTGGATTCAACAAGTCTTTAACATCTTCTACTGTTAATTGTGGTATTTTAGTTCCTTTTTCAAATTCTCTACCATAACCAAATTCCATTAATATAGTTGAACCTAACTTTAAAAATGCTGGTTCAAATACTTGGTCAAAGTAAACTGGGTCTGGACAATTCCAATTCACAGTATATGAGTGTGTATAGAACTCTTTTTGATTTGCCGTTATACCGGTTATACCGGAGTGCCCACGAAATCTATTATTTTCACTTTCATTATATCCTTGAATATAACTTGTCGTTCCGTTTTGGTCTTTACCATTATAACCCAATACACCTACATACTGATTTTGTTCATCTGTATTTAAGTAACTTGACAAACTTATCATTTGGTGAATTATATCTGAATCAGTTTTTACATTTGGGACTGCAATACTTACACGAGCCCAAGGTGAACGAAAGTATTCTTGTTCTATTGGATTATTATTATCTTGAATGTCAAAAGCATTACCCACTTCAAAGAAGGTTTCTTTATCTTTATTGGTTCCTTTTAACTTTAATTTATTGACCGCTTCAATTCTTCGAAATAAAGCCTTTTGTACTCTTGCATTGATGTTTTCTGTTTTAATCATTATCTGTTTAGATGTTCAAACTCTTGTAGTATAATGTTAACATTCTGTGGAATACGATATTCCTTTCCTGGTATCATATAAATTGAGTCTGATTGGTGGTTTGCTCTTGAAATTACCCACCATAAGTCTTTATCTCCGTATACTCTGTGTGCTACATTCATAAATGTTTCACCGAATATTCCTTTGATGAATATATCAGTATCACGAATAGGTATTGTTGGAAACTCTAATCTACTTAGATATCGTGTCCCATTTTCATCTTTTAATAATTTTGATATGTTGTGACGATTAGGCATTTCTATTTTCCTGTCTTAGTCCTCTTCTTCTTGCTCTTCTTAACTTTCTAGCATCTCTTCTGGAAATTCCACTATCAATATCTTTTTGAAAACTCTCTCTTACTGACTTTCTTTGTTCTCTTGATAAGAATCTTTTTGTAAATGATAAAGGTTTTTCGTCATCTGATTCTTTGAATTTAAATAATTTTGATATATTGTCAAATTGTTTTGATTGCATAGTTGGATTTTCTTTTCCGATATATGTAAACTCAAAAGCTAATGTACATAAATGTGGAACTTGCTTTCCTTCTTGTAGTTCCCAAGTAGCATTTTCTGGTATCGACATATTAACCGAAGTAAAGAATCCTGGTGTATCGTTGTATAAATCTCCTAATGTTAAATTAACGATAGGTGCAACTGGTCTTTCGTTAACACCAATATCTGTAAAGTCTTTATATTGTGGTAATACTAAACCTTTTGCGTAATTTACTTTTTCCCATATGATTGGAATATCTTTTTCAGTTGTTGCAACAACATTGATTGTAAAACTTATACTTCTTGTGTATCCACCGTAAACATAAACTTTGTCTGGTCTACCAATATATTGTGTTGGTGAAGATTCAGCTGATGAATTGTCCGTAATACCACCACTTAGTAGTGCTGGAAATATAATCCACTTTCCATTTACAGCGTCTCTAATTCTAAATTTTATAAAATCTTCTGGTAAATCTGTTCCGGAATCCAATTTTTTGGTTAGTCCTAAATCACCACCATAACTAACTTGTAGATTTACTTTCTTATCTTTTGAAAAAAATGTTACTGCCTTTTCACCTGAAATTGGTGGGACATCTTTACCGAAAATCTTTCCAATATTATTAATTGTATCTCTAAATATAGTTCCAGCATCTTGTAAATGTCTTGGTGGTTTTAAAGATGTTAATTCTTGTGGTAAAGCCTTTGATAAGACTGGTGCTAATGGATTGTATGTTCTTGAGTTTTGAAAAATACCACTACGACCTCGTTTATCTTTTTCACCTGGTTCACTAATGATATAATTTCTATTTGGATTAGCTCTTTGTAATAATGCTTGTTTTGCAACGAATCTTGCACCTTGTGGTGTTCTTAAAAATCTTCCGAATTGTCTAACGTTTTGAGCACCCAGTTCAGCTTGTAAAGCCAACCCACCACGAAATATAAATTCACCTGATGTGTTTGCATTATTTACTAATTTGTCTGGATTAATTGTTATCATTTCATTCCTTATTGAAATAAGTTAGGTGTTTGATTTGTATCAATACCACTTTCAAGTTTTTCTAATGTTGCTCTAGCATCGTCATTACCGGCTGCTAATAGTTTATTCGTTACATCTAATTTATCTTGTACGGTAGCTCTACCTTGTATTTGTTCTCCACGAGAAATTTGTTGTAATTCACGGACCGATATACCGATTGCTGCGGCCAACTTATCTCGTTCAATTACATTCATAGATTGTATATCACCTAATGAACCAATAACTGATTGAACCTCCGTGGTTAATCCTGCGATATCCCCGTCAAGTGCTAATTGTCTTGCTTTTTCTAAATTTAATTGTTTACCCGTTAGAACTTGTGCTTCAAATTGTGCGGTCAAACTTGATTCAAAATCTAATAGTTTGTCTGCTGCCCCTAATACTACGGATAAACTTGCTCCTACTTTTGCAGCTTCAATTGCCGCTTGAGCCATACCTTTTGCCCCGTCCATTGAGAATCTTGCAAAGGCTTCTGCATTTGAAGCTATATCACTCAATACTTTGCCAGTCGATACATTAGCAGACTTAGCCATACTGACAGCTGTTTTAGCCATATTAGTTGCAACATCAAATGAAGAACCTGTTAAGTCCATCATTACTTTGTTGAACTTAACGATTTCATTTCCTGCTACACCTGCATGTTGTGCAAATCGTTCGATGTTAACTGCATTCTTTACAGTCATATTTTCTAAGGAACCGAACTCAGTACCGATTTGTTTTAGTGTAGATTGAATTTTACTTCCGTCCATACCGATAGCATTAAATGCTAGTTGAGAAGCTTTTAACGCTGGTAATAAGTCTTTTGCTTCTTTTCTTGAAACACCTAAATCTTCTGATAAATCAAATGAAGCTTTTCTAATTGCTCTAATTGCCAATAATATACCGGCAAATGCTGCAGCAATTCCTGCGGGTCCCATTAGAAATGTCGATACTGCTTTTAAACTACCACCACTTTTAATCGTATCTAAAAATACATTTTGGAATTGTTCACCTAAATCTTTTAATCCAAACGCATCAATTAACATTCCACCAATAAACGGTATACCTTTGATTGACTTTTCAATCGTGCTACCTACATCTTCAAGAGATTCTAATTGTTGCCCAATTGACTCAGCGTTTTTTTCATACAGTTTTGTTAATTCTTTTGACTTATCAATTTGTTTTTGAAGTGTTTCATTTATAGCAGTTCCACCCTTTTCAATAAGTTTAGCTAAATCTGCCTGGTCTTTTAACTCTTTTGTAATCTCTTGCTGTAATCTTACATTATTTAAAGCTTTTTCTGCCATATTGTCCTGTTGTGATATTAATTAAGTTTAGTAACCGTACTTTTTTCTAAAATCTTTAACAAATTCAGGATTTGTTTTTTCTAAATTATTAAGTTTGATTTCGATATCTTTGGTTAGATTACGAATTGTATCAAAACTTTTTTTGTTTTCTGGGTCCTTTGAAAGTTTTTTGATAAACTTATCTGCCTTTCTCTGAACGACAGCTTTTGCCAAAGCTCCAATGAACTCTTTGACTAATTTTTTGTTTTCTTTGATATATTTTCTGTTCATAGTTTTTTCCTATCAATAAATATCAAGTTTTAAGATTTTTGAAATGTTGGAGGCCCTGTTGGACTTTGATTTGATTGTGTTGATTTTTTGATTTGTTCTGCTTCTTTATTTTTAGCATCAATTAGTTTTTGAGCATAGAATCTTCTCAATGGAACTGGCATATTGTAAAGTTCGTTGTGATTAAACCCATTTCCATAATAGGCGATGTTGAAGAGTTCTTCGTGAATAGCCGCCCTATTACTCGGCGGCTGGCCAAAAAAAGTCAATCCCGAGTGGGACATCTAATGTATGTAGATTCCCTGATTGACTCGTATAGTCAAACTTCAACTCAATGTCTGGTGTGATATCATCTAAGTATTTTCTAAAAGCTCTTGTATCAAGTGCTAAGAATTCGTTATCAACAAAATTGTCTATTTCTTTTTGGTCTGTGTTTCCGTCAATAGATGTGATTTGATATTTTAATCTCGTGGTTAAACTATTTGAAACTCCTGTAAGTTTTTCAACTTTTTCATAGTCTTTCATTATTTCATCTATTTGATTTTCATCTTTTTGTGTTAGTAATTTGAATCCAATAACTCTTTTTGAATTTGGTAATTCAAATTCAAAGTTGTTTCCATTTTCATACAATGATTTATCAATTTCTTTGTTTTTCAACTTCGTTAAATCAACCGTATATTCTACTCGTTCACTGGTATCTGGGTCCGTTAGGATTATATCATAGTTTGCACCATATCCTAAAATACGAGTTCCTACCATTATAGCGTTCTTATCACCGATTAACATATCGTCTATTTTGACTTTCGGGTCTGCAATAACACTTTCAAGTAATCTGGTAATAACTACTCCTTGTTCTATTAGATTTGTGGAAGTTAAGATATCTTCCTCTTTTGCTGTCATATATTTGACATCGATTGTTCCGCTACGCATAGGACTATCTTCAGGATATAATAATCCCTCTGATGGTAAAGATAGAACCTCAGTAGGAAACCCATACTGATTTTCAGCCATTTTGTTTTACTCCTTGATTAATATGAATTAATAACTATTATTTTTTACCCATAATTTTTTCAGCACCTGCGATACCAAAAGAACCAAGGGTTATGAATACAAATGAATTGTATACCATATCATTTATAACTAAATCTTTTCCGACTATTCCTGTTGCTAAATCAACGATTGCGAATATTGTCATTACTGCAAATGCCGCAAATCCAATTATTGATTTTTCATTATAGTCGTTGTCGTCTTTAAAAATTGCCCACATAATTTTTCTCCTAAAACTCTAATATTGCGTAATCATATTGAAGTGTTAATGCAATATCAACTTCTGTTGCTGTTTCCCAAGATAATTCATTAAAGTTTGCATCTGTGATGAATGCTCCTTTTAGAATCCATTGTTCAACGATTTCACCATTTGGTGATAGAAGTTTAAAAGTGATATCTTTTTTATATTCGGAAGCGTATCCGTCAACACCCGTTACCGATTCGTGGTGTAATCTAATCCACTCATTAACTGATTGTGCTCCTGATGGAACAATTGGGTCATATAGTGTGATGTTGATTGGTGCCCAAGTTGCTTTACCTTTGACATATCGTTTAACATTAATGTGGTCAAGAGTAACTGATTCGAATGTTACCTGTGGTCTTGCCATCGTTTTGATAAGATAAGATGGAATACCATCTATTTCCATCACAAACCTATTCTTCATTTTAGGTTCAAATGGTGTAAAAAATATTTCGTTTGGGTCTAAAAATGCCACTTTATTTCTCCTATAATTTAACTCAGTAATAAATATAACAAAATCAAAAAAAGTGTATGGTAAATATGATATAGTTTTAGAAGTTTTTTTGAAGTTTTTACTTGACTTTGTCATTTTTTGTTTTTATATTATAGTATGATTGATGAAATAATATGTGAAGAATGTGGTGTTGAAATAGACGGCTTTTTCCTTTGTGATGATTGTGAAGAAGAAGTTTACGAAAGAGATAACCACGAAGAAGACGAAGAATAATTTAAAAAAAAGCTTGACTTTTACAAAAAGAATTAGTATATTATAGTATGATTGATAACAATATAAAAGGAAATGAAATGGAAAATGAATTTACAACTGATGCCGTGTTAGGTATTATGCCGAGAAATTACCAAGATACTTTTGTAGAAAGATGTTTTGGTTTTGACAATAGGACATTTACTATGAATGTCTATCAATATAACCACAATCCTATGGAATTGTATGAAGCTAATCAAAATCAACCAAGATTAAATCTTGAAGATTATAATAATGATGATTATAATGAAGTAGCTCATTACAAAGGTATTCCTATGGAATTTAGGTGGAATCCGGTTATTAGAGAAATGATGATGACTGGTAATTATAGAATTAGATATCGTGGTGGTAGTAAACCACAATATGGTTATCGTAGAAGTCAATACAATACGATAGCAGAATACGCTGATACATTTGCTATTTATCCAAAATAGGTGTTAATATCGTAATCGTAAGAACCTATTGAGTTGTGGGTTTTCGGTGACTACAAATTTGGAACCGAGTGGGTTATGTAGTGTTTCACAAAATTAGAAACAACCCTTGTGAGTTAGGTGGTTAAACTCTCAAATTTTATTCTCTTCATTATCATAACAAAAAACCCCCGAGAGTATCGGGGGTTTTTCTTAATCAATATTCCTATTATTCTGGGAATGTTGCTCCTGTTGGTTGAACTGCAAAGTCTAATACAATGAACTCAGCTGTTCTTGTAGGTTGGATAAAGATTTGACCAATTAATTGGTTTCTATCTACAACATCTGGTGTGTTGTTTGATTCATCCATTACTACTCTGAATGCTGTAAGTCCTGCGTTTGCTTGAACTTCTTCCATATATGGATTTACGAGATTTAAGAATCTTTGTCTTAAAGCCGCATTGTTCTGTTCAAATACCAAGAAGTTAGAAGTTGATGCGATGAACTTTCTTAAGTTAATCAACAATCTTCTTACATTGATTCTGTCTAACGCACTTGGTTTACCTTGAAGTGTTTTCTGACCAAACACTACTACACCTTGACCTGGGAAAGTTGCGATAGGATTAATACGATTTTCGTATAAATCATCTCTTTCCAAGTTGGTTAGTCTTGTTTGTGCTTCTAATACTTCTGTTAAACCACCACGATTCAATCCTGCTGGTGCGAACCACTCTTGTCCAATTCTATCATTGTTTGCATAAACACCTGGTAGAACTACTGAAGGTGGAACCCAAGTAGGTTTGTTTTTAACTTCGTCAAGAACTTTAATCCAAGGATAGTATGTTGCTATGTAATTACTATCTAATGTTTTCACATCATTGATAGCACCCTGTATTGTTCTTCCGTATCTTGAACCATCTAAGATAAAGAAACAATCTGCTCTACCTTCGACTTTATCAATTGCGTGATTTGTTACACTTGGATGATATTCGTGAATAACACCTGGAAGTGCTAGTAAATTAATATCAAACTCATCTGGATTTGAGATTGCGTTAATAGCTCTTTTGTAAGCTAATGAACCAGTTGTATTGGCTCCACTTAAATCAAATCCTTGTGTGTTATTTTCAACAATGTTTGTTCCAATTTTTCTTTCTTTTGCTGGATTTGAACCATCAAAACCACCTTGGAAAGGAACTGCAAACTTTAATTGTCTGTAATCTGAACCACTTAATGATAATGGATTATTACCTGATGAGTATTGTGTACCCAAAGATGAAGCATCATCATTACCAACACAATCTTCTAAACTCATTGTTATGTTATTTCCTGCTAATGCTGCTGTTGGTAGTGGTGCTAGATATTGTTGTTGGTCAACATTATTAAAGTCAAATCCATAGTAAACATTTGAGTCAAATGTTCCTCTTGAATTTTTCTGTGCTGAATCACTATTTGTACCAATAAACGAAGCACTTGGGAACGACATTGCAACGGTACTACCGCTTGGTGTTGTTAGTGTTGTTTTGTGTGGTTGTAAGACTTTATCAAATCCCATAGGAACTAAGTCTTTTGAAATTCCTGTCAAGTTTCCATAATCTGAAATGTAAATATATTTAGATTGATTAGGGTAATCACCATTGTTGGTTAATTTTCCTTGTGAATCAATTGTAGTATATTTATCACCAATTACTCTTGGTAGGAAGTTTACTGAATCCTCATCAAAATTTAGATTTTGGAAGTTTTCTAAAACTGTTCCGTCATCATTTTGACCTGGATTATTTACAATCACTTGTAAACTAAATGAACCATAATCTGAACCGGCAACATCTACTGGTCTTTTAATATCAGCAATACCAACTCTATATTTAGAGTTCATATTTGTTCCGTGTGATATGGTGTTAACTTTAAATAAGTCGGTTCTTGCTGAACCAACTAATTGTGATTGGATTGATGGTGTTGTAGCAACTGAGTAATCAAATGAGAAGACTTCGTCACTTCCACTATTGATATATACTCTATCACTTGATTCCATCTTGTTTTGTGTGTCTTGGAAATTTGAATACACGTATACCGATTTACTAGCATTTTGTGCATCTTCACTAAATACTTTTGTAATGTAGTTAGCTGAACTTGAATCAAATGATAATGAAAAAGCTGTTGTACTTTCGTTATTATCTACATCAAGATTCAATGTAAATGAAGATTTGGTTCCACCGTCATCAACTGAAGCACTTGTAGCTCCTGCTAATTCAGTGTTGTCTACATCGGTTGCTCCTCTTGAAGGTTTTAATGTAGCGACAGCAAAGTGTCCTTTTGAACCACTAATACTTAATGTTACGGTGTCGTTTGCGTATCCACCCAATCCTAAAACACGAACTATTGTTAATGTTCCTGCGTTACGAAGATATTGCTTCGCAGCAAAAGGAACATAAAAGTCTTGGTTTTCTTTACCGAAGATTGTTTCAAATTCACCGAAGTTTCTGATGATTGTTGGAACAAATGCTGGACCCATTTCTGTTGGTCCGATTAATGCTGCTCCAATTTCACCAATACCTTGTGGTAAAAATGATAAATCTTTTTCTCGTGTAAATACACCAGGACTGACTATTCTCTCAGCCATTATGTTTCTCCTAATTAGGTTATCTTTTTCGAGATTTTACTAAGTATAAATATCAAATTAAAATCTCAAAATATATTAAGGTAGAAAAAAATGTTACTTTATTTTCTATTATGCTGATGCTGATTCGTCATTAGATGATTTAGAAGATTCTTCTAATTCAACATTTTCGACAGCTTCAACTGGTGTAAATACACCTGTTTGAATGTCTAAACTACCTTGACCATATTTTTCAGTCAATTCTTGAACTAACTTGGTTTCTGATTCAAGAGCTTTATTATATTCGTCTTCTAAACGAGCTCTTTCTTCAGACATACTTGCTAGTCTTTGTTCAGTTTGCATTCTTGAAACTTCTAAAGCACCAAATGATAGAGTAAGATTATTGTAATTTACTCTTAAATCACTTAAAGATTTTAGTTCATCTTCAGTGAATTGTATTTGATTTGTTTCTACTTCTGACATAGTTATAACTCCTTGTTTGTTACTATTCTATTGTTAATAAGTATAATGTAAAAGCCTGTTATTACATTATTTTTTAATTTTTTTCAACACATCATCATATAGTTTTCTATATTTTTCTGGTGTATCGTCTTCGGTTATTATCCATTCTGGTAGATAATAAATTTCGTGAGTTGGGTCTTTATATCCATTTTTTAAATTTTCTGGAACTCTAGCGTCTATTTCATAAAGTTTTATTTTATTTTTGTCCATATACACTCGTGTCCAAAGTGTTTCTGGTTTCCATAAATGATTAAAAAATGTTAATATTGTTCCGACTTTACAATATTTTAAAATATCGATAGGAAAGTCCATAATCATTGGGTCAACAACATGCGCGTCAAAAAATATTGCGTCAAATGTTTTATTTAGTTCAAGACATTTCCAGTCTCCTGAAATGATTTCTGTATTGGGTTTATCTTTTGACCACTCAACTGCTTTTTTATAAATCTCATCATTTAATTCAATGATTGTGTGTGATTCGATATCTTGTTCTTGAATATAGTTTGCACTAATACCCATACCGAAACCAACTTCTAAAATGTGTCCACCATTACGACAAGTTATCTCAGCGTGGGCTTTCATAACTGGGTCTTCCCAATCTCCCATTACATAATGTTCATCTTTCTCATCAAACAATATTTTATTATCGTAATGATTTAACTTTTTTTCTTTCCATTCTTTGTCGTATTGATTAAGTTGATTCACTATCCACCACTTTCATTTGTGTCATATCGATTTCAGAGTGTGCGAGTATTCCATTGGCATAGAAGTTCCAATTTTTAGTAACAACAACATAGGTTCTATGATTACCTTCGTATTTTTCAATAGAATTAACTACATACTCACTATCATCTATTGTTTTTAGTTTATCACCAAGTTTTAGTTCTCTTGTTTTAATTTCGTAATTATTAAATGATGTTTCAGGAAGTATAGATACCCACTCATTACTTTCAGTATAAATAGGGTGGTCATCAGTTACGATGATATCATCATTTAATTTGTATAGATTATCGTGATAAACTATTTCAATGGTTCCCGCTCTTAATTCTTCTATTTCGTTAGTGTCGAAGTTATAAGTATAAACCATATCACCGACTTTTAAATCATCAACCATTTTAAGTCCATCCGGAGTGTTGATTGGAACTGATTCGTGAAAACAAAATCTTGAAACTCCCGCAAATAAATCCTTTGAATTATCAGTAGTTCCATTGTTTGTAAAGTAAAAATTGTATCTAGCACCACTATCTGATTTAGCCGGGTGTGGTATGGCTTGAAAGCTCATATATACTCTATTATTACCACTCAAATCTGATATATTGTCGTCAAAACTACTTGATGAATTAAAAATAGTTTGAAAACCACCTGCAGAATTAGCAGTTCCACCTGTTCCTGGATTTCCATTAATGGAAAGTGCAACTTTCATAGTTGTATCCATTGTTTCAGTTCCATCATTTTCTTTACCACATCTGATTGGTCCGTTTGAACCTGTAATGTCGATTATGAATCCAGTTCCACTATTGTCAAATGTTTGAGTAGAACCTCCTGCTGAACCATCTGCACTGACAAGTGTAGTTGGAGTATAAATCCAGTTTAATATAGTAGCAGCTGAATGATTATAAGAATAAAATTCTGACATTGCGTGCGGGGCCGAACCATCTGGTCTGTCCGCTGATGGATTTGCCGTGTTGATAGTTGCATAAGTTCCGTCTGATAAATCTTCTAACGAAGTGTTTGCCGTTGTTGAAGTTCTACCGAGTTCAGTATTGATTTCACTTATTTTAATTGTACCTGAACTTTGTAATGCCATTTAGTTCTCCTATTACTTATATGAATAAGTATTTTTACTTAAAATATTACGCGTCGTTACTACCACTAATGGTTGTAATTTCTGCTAAAGTCACTACTAATTCAGCATGTGATGCTGAAGCTTGAGTTACCATAGCTGTGTAGGTGGTTTTTGCATCGTGTGCTCCGAGACTTTCTTGATAATCCAAGATTGTTCTTTCATTACCATCGATATCAGTCTGTGTTCTCGTGTGTTTAATATTTACTTGAGCATATCCACTTCCTGACACCGTTGCGTCTGCTACTATTCTACCCATTTGATTTCTCCTCTAATTTGGTTATTTGTTGTTGTTGTTTTTCTATTGTTGTTTGTTGAGTTTCAACAATACCTTTTAATTCTTTGATTGATTCAATTAATAATGGAACCATTTTTTCATATTTTACTGTTAAATAATCTTCGCCAGATATTGATTCTATTGTTCCGTCTTCATTTTTACGAGTATCAAATGGAGCTAATGTTACGGCTTCTGGTAAAATTTCTTGAACTTGTTGAGCCGATACACCGACTTTTCTTTTTCCAGTAAGATTATCATAGTCCTCATTGTATCCAAGTTCTTTTGCTAATTCATTTGATTCATAAGTAAATCCTTCTAATGATTGAACTTTTTCAAGAGCACTTGTAATTGGTTCAAGTTTATGTTTTAGTCGTATATCTGAATAATATGCAACGACATCTGCCAACGACCTAATACTACCATCTACTAACAAGTCTGCATTACCTGAATTACTATGAATACCGAATGTTCCAGAAGCTCCACTCAACATTATATTTGCCTGATTAGCACTACCAGCAGTCCAAGAACCTTGGTCTAATTGCCATACATTTCCAGTTCCAAAATATATATTATTAAGAACATCTAAACCAGCTGAAGTAAGACGCATTCTTGTTGTTGCATCAATAATAAAATTTTGAGCTGAAGCTTGTATTTGTATTTGGTCTGCACTATCTCCACTTCTTCTTAGGTATAAATCTGCATTGTATGAACTTACAACACCACCATTTACATAAATCATTTGATTAAACCAGTGATTTGCTCTATCAGTAGTATAATGACAATGACTGGTGTTTTGTGGCCCTATGTGTAAATATCCACTATCAGTAGATATTTTTACATAATTACCACTAGCAACGTGAAATTCTACGTGGTCATCATTAACAATAGTTTCTAAATAATCTGAAGCATCTGCTTTTTGATATTGTCTTACATAGTTATCACCCATTTGCATTTTTAATATATCAGCTCCTGCTTGAGTATGCCAAAATCTTAATAGTGCAGTTCTATTAGCAGTACTTCCATCTGATAAATATGTTGAAATAGCTCCTGCTCTTGCTCCACCACCTTGGTCGTGTCCAAACTCTAATGTTGGCCCACTACCTGCTGCAGTTGCAGTATTCATAATGCTTAATGTAGGATTAGATGTTTTACCAAATGTAACATTACCATCTCCACCTAAAATATGTCTTAATGCATTATCACTATAAAAATTATAATTATCAGCAGAATTAGCATCGGTATCAATGTAAAAATTCATACCCCAACCACCACCAGATAAATTCAAATTACCTGAATCTGTTTGTATAGTAGAAGCATACATTGTTCCAGTTACTAAAGAGTTACCATCAACATCTAATCTATAGCTTGCACCTGGTACTGTTGTATCTGATTCTCCATATCCCAATCTTAAAGAATGTGCCAGTGTCATTTTACCTAATGTCGTTATAAATGCAGCACCTTGTGCATTAGTGTGACTGCTATCTCCAAACCAAAAACCTCTATCGGCATCATTGTCCATTTGGAAAGTCATCGCATAATCACTTTGTGAACCACCAAAAGTAAACCCTGATTGCATACCTATCGCATAAGCAGAATTATTCCAAACTCTAATTTTATCTCTTGTGGAAGTAGTATTATGCCAAAATTGACCAGCACCATCTGCCATTTTAATTTTACCAGCTTGTACTAAAGTATTTGTAATGGTTTCATCAAGATTTGCAAATGCGGAAGCTTCAAAATCTATCGCCCAACCATCACTCCAATGGTCTATTGATGAACCAAAACCTACTGTTACATCTCTTACTGTAATTTGTGGATAAGACCAAGTGTCTGTAAGTTCTCCAATATACACAAGATGATTTGTACCGTCGTGTCCAAATCTTACAGCTCTTTCATAATTGGTATTGTTACTAATTTGAGTAGCACTAACATTTACCCATTCGTTTCCACCACTACTTGGTGTTTGATATACATATCCTGAAATTTGATAAGATATTGATTCATTTGATACATAATCAAAAATATCCACCCAAAAAGTAACCATATCTGCATAAATTGCTGGAACTTTTATTTCAATAGCACCAGTATGAGTATTTGCAGATGTTCTATACTGACCACCGCCAGGATGTAATACATAACCACCTAAACTTGTATTACTGTTATATACTGATATTCCATTTCCAGCAGACAATTTAAGATTTCCGTCTGAATCTATTTTCATCTGTGTAGTACCACTAATACCACCTGTAATAAAGTTTATAGGGTCTGTACCACCAGAATATAATTCTAATTCGTGTGATGCCGCTCCTATTTTTAATCCACCACTTCCATTGTCAAATATTCTTTGGTCGTTAGCAAATTGGATTCTTGTTGGTTGTGCAAATAATAAATAATTAGAGTTTAAAGTTATGTTTGTAGTATTTCCACTTCCAACCTGAAATGTATGAGAACTTCCTCTATATATATTTTGGTTAGTTCCTCCACCAAGATGTAAATTTCCAGAACCATATATATGGTCTGTTTGAAAATATAATGTACTACTATCGCCACTTGCTAATAATTCCATAACAGTGCCATTAGAAGTAGTGTTTTCAAATCTTGCTGCTATGTCTGTATTTCCAGTAGAAACATGCAACTTTCTTTGTGGTGATGTAGTGCCGATTCCGACATCGCCTCCAAAATGAGTATCTAAATATATCTGTAAATCATCAGTTCCTGGTCTTGACATAAGAACTGCATCTGTTCTTGGTGCAGTAATTGTAGTTCCAGTATTATCATATCCAGCAGACATCCAAATGTAGTTATCATTACCAGAGTATAAACCTGTAAACATTTTTGGGGAATTACTTCTTTTATAAACGGTTGCTGCCCAACCACTTGGGTCATCAATAATTAAACCATCATTCCAAGAACCGTTGTTAGCATTTGCTATAGTTAAAGGGCCTGCTGGTGATGTAGTGCCGATACCGACAAAACCTGAATCATCTATTGTAAATCTATCATTAGTTCCAACTGAGCTATTTTCTGATATTAAAAGTTTATGCCCACTTGAATCTACACCAATACTAAATTGTCTTGCTGCAGCTGTTGTTGTAAAAGTTATTTGTGGGTCATCACTTCCAGCGTGTATATCTACATAAGAACTACCACCAACATCTCTTTGGAATCTTCCAATATATTGTCCACCACCACCACCTTGTACTAAGAAAGCACCTTCACTCGCATCTTGGTTAATGTGTAGTTTAGCACTTGGGCCGGAAGTATTAATACCGACTCTATTGTTTGCTGCATCTGTAAGTAATAAATGAGCATCAGAAGTACCTTCGACTCTAAAATCAGCATCGTTTGCAGTTTCATTTACTACTAATCCATAATTCATAAATGAATTACCAGTAACATTTAAATTGCCTACAACACTTGCACCAGAAGTATTTACATAAAATCTTTGAGTTCCACTTGTTGAATCAACTGTTGCACCAGTTCTGAAACTAAATGTATCTCCGGTGTTGTATAGTGCAATGGTAGAATCAGCTTCTCTAAATAATAATCTTGATGATATAGTGTTGTCTGCACCATCTTTATCGATTAAAATTCCATTAACTCCTGATGAAGATACATGCAAGGTAGTAGCGGGTGATGCAGTGCCGATTCCGACATTTTGAGAAGAATCAATTCTCATACTTTCAGCAGCAGATGTTCCTGTATGAAAAGCCAATGCCATACTATCATCATATTGAGTTTCAGTTAAAATCTTTATAACTGCTGCACCACTATAAGAATTTGTTTTATATCCTATTTCAGCTTGTGTTCTTGCACCATTAGTTGTATTAACACCTGTATTTGAAAATGTTAATCTTTGTCCTGATGTACTTCCACCTAAGTCTAACTTACTTGCGGGCGATGTGGTGCCGATTCCGACATTACCAGTAGTGTGAGCAATAGCTAATCTTACAGCATTACTTTGGCTTTGGTCTTCTACACCCCAAAAAGATGATGGAATATTTGAAATTGATGAACTTGCACCACCAACACCTGCATTCCAATTATATGAAGTTCCTCTACTATATCTAATTGTAGCACCATAACTTGCGTCACCTTGAAGTCTTAAAGAAACACCATTTCCATCTGAGCCATTTATGTGCATTAAATTTGTAGGTGTTGTAGTTCCTATGCCGACATTGCCTGATGAGTCTACTGTAACAAGTTCTCCTTCAGAATTTATATTTCCTGTAATATGGAACTTATTGTCAGTTCCGATGTTTGTTCCATAAGAATAACTTCCATTAGTAAACCAAATACCTGAACGAGTTGATGCAGTTGAAGCATATAATTTAATTATAGTTTCTCCTGAATCTACAATGTTTAACTTTGATTCAGGTGATGTAGTGCCGATACCAACTCTCCCATTGGCTCCTTTTATTCTCATAACGTGATTATTACTACCGTTATCATTGGCCATAAATGAAATATCTTGGTCAACTCCTGTATTTTGAATTACCAACAAACTCGTAGAAGTGTTTTGTAAATAAGAATGTGTAGCGTGTATCATTCTTAAATCATTATTAGCACCTACGGATAAACTTTTATTATCTGCTTGAAGTCTTGTGTTTTGATGAAATAAAGTTTGTGTTGAACTACCATCTAATGTTATGTAAGGTGTATTTCCACCACTACCATCATCACATCTAAATATTAAATCTCCATCATCTGCATATTGGTCAATATAAAAATTACCAGTAGAGTTTGTTAAGAAAGTATTAGTTCCATTGTGGAAGAACTGACCATCTCCAGCACCACCAACATCAACTGTTTTAGAATCAGGAACTCTTATACCTAAATTAGCATAAAGTCTTGCTTCACTTCCGTCTAACGTTAGATAAGCTGTTGTTCCACCTGAACCATCATCTGATTTTAAGATAATATCTTTGTCATCGGCCTGATTTTCAATTTCCATATCACCCGTGATGTTAACGAATTTAGCAGCTGTAGAACTATGATATAAAAGTATATTTCCTGATGCCCCGACTTTTAATGCCTGATTCCAATTAGGTAAGTGTACATTACCGATTTCACTTGAATCTATTTTTAATGCCGTAATCGTTGAACCACCATCATTTACATTGAAATGTAAGTCTTGGTCTTGAGTTATTGTTCTGATATAGTTTACATTACCTGCGTGATAAAGTTGTAAATCTTTACCAGTTCCTATTGATAATCTCGTGTTATCAAACACTTGGACATAATCTGTTCCACTTTCTTCAATTCTCAACATTAAAGTTCCACCAACATAATGGTCTACTACATCACTTTGTGATTCAGCTATATAAGTTCCACTTCCATCAGTACCGGATTGGTCAAAAATAAGTTTTCCTGTCGGTGGTAATCTTAATTCACCGAATGAACCAGTTGATGAATTTGCGTTTAAAGAACCTGTAAATTGATGTGTGTCTGAAGTAGAATCACCAAATATTGTGGAACCACTTGAAAAACTTTGTGTCATATAAGTTACTGATGAACTTACGATATAATTTTGTG
>Ga0222716_10000352_pt1 | contig 38920 bp, 53 predicted proteins | sample C33_13DmetaG_FD_165044 | JGI IMG/M metagenome (GOLD analysis project Ga0222716, IMG submission 165044) | Estuarine water microbial communities from San Francisco Bay, California, United States - C33_13D | ecosystem: Environmental > Aquatic > Marine > Unclassified | place: USA: California... | reverse complement strand
ACTTTATTGATATCAAAACTGGCTTAACAGTAGCATAGTAAAAATTTAGAGCTCCTTCGGGAGCTCTTAACAATTAGGAGATTTAAAATATGAAATCAGATGTAAAAGCGGTAAGAGTTACAGGAACTGGTTCTGTATTTGGAGGAAGAACAAGATTAAGAGGAATTATTCTTGCAAACTCCACTGCAGGCGCTGGATCTATAACTTTACAAGATGGAAATTCTGCTACTCAATTTGTAGGAGATTGTCCAGCAGGAGATGTTTTTGCTTTCAACATTCCAGAAGATGGAATTTTATTTGAAGGTGGAATGACAGTTTCTGCAATATCAGGTTTAACAGCAGCTACCATACTGTTAGATAAGTAGGAGGCTAAATGGCTACCTCTGGTACAACATCATTCGATTTAAGTATCGATGACATAATAGAAGAAGCATTTGAAAGAACAACGCTTCGCGGTATGCGAACTGGTCAGCAATTAAAAAGTGCCAGACGTTCGTTGAACATTCTATTTTCTGAATGGGGTAATAGAGGCATTCATCTTTGGAAAGTAAAATCGGCAACTGTTCCTTTAGTATTAGGACAAGCAGAATATAATTATGCTAATGATAATACAAATTTTCCAACCGATATTAATGATGTATTAGAAGCGTATGTAAGAGATAATACTACTTCTACAGCACCTGTAGATACAACTATTACTAAAATAGATAGATCGGACTATGCAGCGCTTCCTAATAAATTATCACAAGGAACACCTTCTCAGTATTATGTACAAAGAACAGTAAATCCAAGTATCTTTTTATATCAAACACCAGGATCTAGTTTTTCAGGATCTAATTATCAATTAAAATTTTATTATATTGCAAGAATCCAAGATGCAGGAGCCTATACCAATACAGCAGATGTAGTATATCGTTTTATTCCATGCATGACCGCGGGCCTTGCTTATTATTTAAGTATGAAATTTTCACCTGAACTAACTCAAAATTTAAGATTAGTTTATGAAGATGAATTACAAAGAGCATTAACCGAAGATGGTCAAAGAACTTCGTTATATATTTCACCACAAACCTTTTATGGAGATGGAGTATAATGGCTTTTTCTAGAGGAAAACATTCACAAGCTATTTCAGATAGATCAGGACAAGCATTTCCTTATACAGAAATGGTAAAAGAATGGAATGGATCATTAGTTCATTTTTCTGAATATGAAGCTAAACATCCACAACTAGAACCAAAACCAAAAGGATCAGATCCACAAGGTTTACAAAATGCAAGACCTGCAAGAACAGAACCAGCGGTTGCTTCTTTACTTCCAGGCAATCCATTCACAATTACTTCAGCATCTACCACAGTAAGTGTATATGAACCTAATCATGGAAGATCTACTTCCGATGTAGTAGTGTTTAGAAATGTAGATGGAAGTCCAGGAGGTGTTGCATATACAGTATTTGAAGATTCTAATGGATATAGTATAACTAAAACAGATTCAAACAATTATACATTTACTTTAGGAGCAACTCCTACGGTAACTGAATTATCAGGAGGAATGACGGTGACAGCAGGACCCGTTACATTGACACCATAATGGCATACACTTTAACTAACTTACAAACTGATATTAGAAACTATACGGAAGTAGACAGTAATGTGTTATCTGATTCTGTTCTATCTACCATTATTAAAAATGCTGAAAATAAAATTTATAGAGATACCGATTCAGATGATGATCGTTTTTATGCAACTTCTAACTTACAATCTGGAAGTAGATATGTAACCATTCCATCTGATTTAAGAATTATTCGTTATGTTCAATTAACAGATTCTTCAGGAAAACAAGTTTATTTAGAACAAAGAGACACTTCTTTTATGGCTGAATATTATGATACCCCTAGTACTTCATCAGGGCTTCCTAAATATTATGCTAACTGGGATGCTAATTATTGGATTGTGGCTCCTACCCCAGATTCAACTTATCTAATTACCCTAGCTTATAACAAACAACCTACTAGTATTACTGATTCTTCAGTAAGTGCTAGTGGAACTTATGTAAGTAATAAATATCAAGATTTACTTTTATATGCTTGTTTGATAGAAGCATATGGATACTTGAAAGGTCCTGCAGATATGCTACAATACTATTCGCAGGCTTATCAACAAGCTCAACAATCGTACGCGATCGAACAACAAGGTCGTAGACGCAGAGACGAATATACAGATGGTGTTATTCGTACTCCTTTAACTTCGGTAAATCCATCACAAAGTAAATAAGGAGAAAACATAAATGGCAAATATAGTACCTGACTCTTTTAAAACAGACCTACTTGGTGGAGTGTTTGATTTTGATTCTGGTGGATCAACTTTCAAATTAGCACTCTATACATCTTTAGGAGGTTTTAGTACTGCTACTACTGCTTATACAACTACTAACGAAGTTTCTTCGTCTGGTACAAACTATACAGCTGGTGGAAATACTTTAACTAATAATGGTGTAGCAATATCAAGTAACATTGCATACGTTGACTTCGCAGATTTGACTTTCTCTTCTGTGACGTTATCGTCAGTGGGCGCTCTGATTTATAAAGGCACTTCTAATGAAGCGGTATTGGTTTTAGATTTCGGCGGAACAAAAACAGCGACTAACGGAGATTTCGTTATTCAGTTTCCAACTGCTGACTCTTCTAATGCAATCATTAGACTTGGCGACGCATAATAGTTTATAAGGAGTAGAAATGGCTTTAGTAATTAACGATAGAGTTAAGGAAACAAGTACAACTACTGGAACTGGAACTTTGAATTTAGCTGGTGCCGAAACTGGTTATGAAGGTTTTGTTGCAGGAATTGGAACTGGTAATCAAACTTACTACGCAATAGAATTAAATTCTCTTGGCGAATGGGAAGTTGGTATTGGTACAGTTACGTCTGGATCTCCTGATACTTTATCTAGAACTACAATTATTTCATCTTCTAACTCAGACGCGTTAGTTAATTTTTCAGCAGGAACTAAAAATGTATTCTGTACATTGCCAGCGAAGAGAACTATTTCTCCCGTGATGACAGCAACAGGATTCGTGGTCACTCATGCTTCGACCTTGGATCAAGATCAAACATTAGATTCAGGAGTTTTAGCAGGACCTGTTACAATTACAGGAACTCAAACTATAACAGGAACATTGGTAATTATTTAAATGAGTAAAATACAAGTAAATGCAGTTGAACCACAATGCGGAACTAATTTAACGTTAGGGGCATCTGGAGATAGTATTGTTGTTTCATCATGTGCTTCATTTAAAACTAAAGAAGTAAAAGATGCTTCTGGAAATATTATCATTTCTAGATGTGGATCTAATATTACTATAGGTTCTTCTGGCGCAACAGTTGCATTAGCAGCTGGTGCAACTCAAACAGGATTTGGAAGTTCGGGAGCAGTGAGTTGGGATACCACAGCTAAAACAACAGGATTCACAGCAGTAAGTGGAACAGGTTATTTTGTTAATACGACTTCTGGAGCAATTACAGTAACATTACCTGCTTCACCAAGTGCGGGAGATATTGTTGCTATTTCAGATTATGCAGGAACGGCAGCTACTAATAATATTACCATAGATAGAAACGGTTCTAATTTTCAAGGATCGACTGTAAATGGATTAATGACTACAAATAGAGATTCAGTAACTGTGGTTTATGTAGATGGAACTCAGGGTTGGGTTCCAGTAGCAGATAGTACTAAAACCGTTTTAACACCACAATATATTGTTGCTACAGGTGGAACAATTACAACTTGCGGAGATTATAAAATTCATACTTTTACATCTCCTGGTACTTTTACTGTTTGTTCAGTAGGAAACTACACAGGATCTAATTCAGTAAATTATTTAGTAGTAGCAGGTGGAGGTGGAGGCGGTGATGCAAGTACTCCAACTGGTGGAGGTGGAAGTGGTGGAGGTGGAGGTGGAGGTTATAGAGAACTTTATCCAGTTCCAGGTGGTGAAGGTTTATCAGTTTCAGCAACATCATATCCAATTACAGTTGGAGGAGGAGGTGGACCTCACTCACAAGGTTCAAATTCAATTTTTTCAAGTATTACATCTGCTGGTGGTGGTTATGGAGCAAACAATCCTTCTGGAGAAGCTGGAGGTAATGGAGGATCTGGTGGTGGTGGAGCAGGTTTACCAGGTAATAATCCAAGTGGAGGTACAGGTAATACACCTCCCGTTAGTCCTCCTCAAGGACAAAATGGTGGACCAGGTGGAAACTATAATCGTTTGGGCGGAAGTGGTGGAGGAGCATTGGGTACAGGAAATTCAAGTGGTCCTGGTGGTTTAGGCGCTCAAACAACTATTGGAGGAGCTTTGAAAAGATTTTCTGGAGGTGGTGGTTATGGAGGTGGTGGTGCAGAAGGCTACGAAGGAGGTGGAGGAGGTGGTGCACCTGTTACTACTAGTCCTGGATTTAACACATATGGAGCTGGTAGAGGTGGTGGTACTAATTCAGGAAATGGTGATGCAGGAGTAGCAAACACTGGAGGAGGTGGAGGTGGTTGGGGAAGTTATAGCCCATCTTATAGTGGATCTGGTAAATCAGGCGGTTCAGGTATAGTAATAATAAGGTATAAATATCAATAATTATGGCAAGCAATGTTAAAGTTAACAAAATAACTCCAACATCTGCATGTGGAACCATTACACTAGGAGATAGCGGAGACACAATAAGCATTCCAAGTGGTGCATCATTAAGTATTGGTGGAACCGTTTCAGGGATTGAAGGAATTGTTAATTGGGACACAACAGCTAAAACTACAAACTTTACAGCAGTCTCACCAAATGGTTATTTCGTAAATACAACATCAGGAGCAATCACAGTTACCTTACCCGCAACTCCCACAGCTGGAGATTTAGTAGCGGTTAAAGATTATGCTCTTACAGCACAAACCAACAATATTACTTTAGGAAGAAATGGATCTAATATCCAAGGGGTAGCAAACGATTTTATTATTAATACACAAGGAAGATCGGTCACATTAATTTATGTAGATGGAACACAAGGTTGGATGTTAACAGGAGCTTCTCAAGCTTCTGATATTGTTTCTCCACAATTTATTATAGCAACAGGTGGAACAATAACAACTTGTGGAGATTATAAAATTCATACTTTCACAGGACCAGGAACATTTTGTGTATCACAACTTGGTAATCCATCAGGTGGCCCTAGTAGTGTAGATTATTTAGTCGTAGCAGGTGGCGCAGGAGGTGGAGGATCACCTTCAACAGGTGGAGCAGGTGGAGGAGGAGCAGGTGGTTTTAGATTATCAGCAACAACATTTTCTAATACAGGACCTAGTTCACCTAGATCAGCATGTGTTGCAGCTTTACCTTTGAGTGTAACAGCTTATCCAATTACAGTAGGAGCAGGTGGTGGAGGCGGACCACAAGGATCTAATGGTTGTGCTGGATCCAATTCAATTTTTTCGACAATTACTTCAGCAGGTGGTGGCGCTGGAACTTATGGTGTTGCAGGAGGTAATGGTGGATCAGGTGGAGGAAGTGGAAACGGTAATCCAGGTGGATCAGGAAATACTCCTCCAGTCAGTCCTCCTCAAGGAATGCCATCAGCATCAAGTGCACCAGGATCTGGAAGTGGTGGAGGAGGAGCGTTAGTTGCTGCAGGAGCATCATCAGCTTGTTGTGGAAGTCCAGGTGGAGCAGGTGGAGGAATACCAACAGCTTTTGGAATTTCAGGACAACCTTCAGGTGGATATTATTATTTCTCTGGTGGTGGAGGAGGCAATGTTAGATTAGGCGCACCAGGAACAGTTGGTATAGGTGGACTTGGTGGTGGATCTTATGGGAAAGAATATACATGTTCACCAGCTTGTAATGCAACTGTAAATACAGGAGGAGGTGGTGGCGGAGGCCATGGAGGCGGAGCAGGCGGATCAGGAATTGTAATTATACGTTACAAGTATCAATAATGGAGTGCAATGAGTGAAATTAAAACTGATAAAATTATACCCGTTGATGCAGGAGGTACTAGTACTCTTGGTTGCACGGGAGATACCATTGCCACAGGAGCAGGCACAACATTAACTATTCAAGGTACCTATTCAGGTATCAATTCCATTAATTGGGATACCACAGCAAAGACAGCAAATTTTACAGCAGAAACTAATAGAGGTTATTTTATTAATACTACATCAGGTAGTGTTACGATCAGTTTACCAGCAACACCTGTTGCAGGAACTTTTATTGGAATTAAAGATTATGCTTTAACAGCGCAAACGAATAATATTATTATCAATCCTAATGGAAATAAAATTCAAGGATCAACATCTAATTTTTTTATTAACACACAAGGCGGAGCTGCTAATTTAGTTTATGTAGATTCTACTCAAGGTTGGTTAACGTATGACGCAGCGCAGGCGAGTGACATTACTCAAGCTGCAACTTTTATTACAGCTACAGGAGGTTGTATTACAACTTGTGGAGATTTTAAAATTCATACATTTAATTCACCAGGAACATTCTGTGTTTCAAGTTTAGGTAATGGACCAACTAATCCATTAGGTGGACCACAAAATGTAGATTATTTAGTAGTAGCAGGTGGTGGAGGTGGAGGAAGTGGAGAATCTACAGGAGGAGGTGGTGGTGCAGGTGGATATAGAACTTCTTTTCCAACTTGCGGAGGATCATTACCTGTGAGTGTAACAGGTTATCCAATTACTGTAGGAGGTGGTGGAAATGGTGGACCTACTCCTGGTTATAATGCAGGAATAAATGGATCAAATTCAATTTTTAGTACAATAACTTCAGCAGGTGGTGGTGGAGGTGGATCTATGATTGGTGCATCTCGTGCTGGTAATGGATCTTCAGGTGGAGCAGGTGGTGGAGGAGGTGGAGGTTCTTGTGTAGGTGCTGGATCTGGAGGAGCAGGAAATACTCCACCAGTAAGTCCTTCACAAGGAAATAATGGCGGATCTGGAACAGGAAATCCTGGAAATGCTGCAGACTTTGCTGCAGGTGGAGGAGGTGGAGCAGGAACAGTAGGTACAAATGCATCAAACGCAAATGGTGGGGCTGGAGGAACAGGATCGGCAAATTCAATTAGTGGCTCACCAGTATTTTACGCTGGAGGCGGTGGAGGTGGTAAAAGATGTGCATCTTGTGGTAGCGCAGGAGCTGGAGGAAATGGTGGAGGAGGTGCAGGTTCAAAAATAACTTCTGCAACTGCAACATCTGGAACTTCTAATACAGGTGGTGGGGGTGGTGGAGGTGCTTTATTTGGAAATGGAGCATCAGGAGGATCAGGAATTGTTATCATTAGGTATAGATATCAATAACAAAATAAGATATAAGGAAATATTATGAGTGAAGTAAAAGTTAATAAAATTACCCCAACAGCGGCCTGTGGTACAGTTACTCTAGGCGATAGTGGAGATACATTCACCATACCAAGTGGTGTTACTTTATCTAGTGCTGGATCCATTACTAATTCAGGAACGATTACCAATACAGGAACGATTTCAGGTGGAACGATAACAGGTACTATTGATGGGTTAGTTTCTTGGGATACCACAGCTAAAACAACAGGTTTTACAGCAGTAGCAGGAAATGGATATTTTGTGAATACCACTTCTGGTGCTATTACAGTTACATTACCAGCAACACCTACTGCAGGTGATTTAGTTGGTATTAAAGATTATGCAAACACAGCAGATACCAATAATATTACTATAGATAGAAATGGATCTAACATTCAAGGTGTAGCAAATAATTATGTTATTTCAATAGAAGGATTAGCTATTACATTAATTTATGTAGATGGAACACAAGGTTGGGTTTCTACAGGTGCAGCACAGGCATCTGATATTACAGCACCAACTTTCATTACAGCAACAGGTGGAACAATAACAACTTGTGGAAATTATAAAATTCATACGTTTACAGGTCCTGGAACTTTTACAGTTTGTTCTGTTGGTAATCCATCAGGTGGACCAAATAATGTAGATTATTTAGTTGTTGCTGGAGGAGGTAGTGGAGGAAATGGTACTTACTGGGGAGGAGGAGGTGGAGCAGGAGGATATAGAACTTCTTTTCCAAGTCCAGTGGGAACTATACCAGTTACAGCACAAGGTTATCCTATTACAGTAGGTGCAGGTGGATCTGCAGGAGGTAATGGATCATCAGGATCTAATTCAATTTTTTCAACTATTACATCTGCTGGTGGTGGAGTTGGAGGAACTCCAGCTACAGGTTTAAATGGAGTATCTGGAGGATCTGGTGGTGGTGCTGGTGCATCCGCTCCTAATACAGTATATTCTGGAGGATCAGGTAATACACCTCCAGTAAGTCCACCACAAGGAAATTCAGGTGGTGCAAATGGAGCGTCAGGATATTATCAAGGAACAGGTGGTGGTGGTGGAGCAGGAGGAACAGGTGGAAATGGTAATCCTTCAACAGCAGGACCAGGTGGAAATGGTTTAGCGAATAGTATTACAGGCACTCCAGTTTTAAGAGGTGGAGGAGGAGGTGGTGGCTCTAATGCAAAAAATGAAAGCAATCCTGCTATATTAATAACTGCTGGATCAGGTGGACCAGGAGGTGGAGGAAGAGGTGCAGCAAGAGGACCAGGATATAGCCCTGTATCACAAACAAGTGCAGCTGGCACAGCTAATACTGGTGGTGGAGGTGGAGGAGCTGGTGGAGATTGTTATCAAGGTTCAGGTGGTGGTTCAGGAGTTGTAATCATACGTTATAAATATCAATAGCTATGAGTGAAATTAAAACAAATAAATTAAGTCCAAGAAAAGGGACTACGCAAACCATTGGAGACAGTGGTGATACAATTTCTATTGCATCAGGTGCAACTTTATCTAATGCAGGAACTATTTCAACAGCAGGAATAACAGGTGGAACTATTGACAATCAAGGAACCATTACAGGATTAGCTGGAGTTATTAATTGGGATACTACTGCAAAAACAACAGGATTCACAGCTGTATCTAATACAGGATATTTTTGTAATACTACTTCAGCAGCTTTTACAGTTACATTTCCAGCATCACCAACTGCTGGAGATGTTATTGCAATCAAAGATTATGCAAATACTTTTAATACCAATAATTTAACCATAGATCCAAATGGAAATAAAATACAGGGTTTAACAATTAATTTTAAGTGTACCGATGAAGGTGCAGCTTTACAATTTATCTACGTCGACGCAACGCGTGGCTGGGTTCTTACAGATGCTTCCAAGGCAAGTGATATCGCTGAAGATATTAGGTTTGTTACTGCTACAGGTGGAACAATTACAACTTGTGGAAATTATAAAATTCATACTTTTACTTCACCTGGTACTTTTTGTGTATCTTGTGCAGGAAATTCTGCAGGTTCAAATACTGTTTCTTATTTAGTTTTAGCTGGAGGTGGTTCTGGCGGCTATAATATAGGTGGAGGAGGTGGAGCAGGTGGATTTAGAGAAGGTTTAGGTTTAAATGATTCTTATACAGGATCACCATTGAGAGCTCCAACAGGAATTCCAGTTCCAGTGCAAGCTTATCCAATAACAGTTGGAGCAGGAGCAAGTGGTAGTGGAACATCTCCTGGTCCAGGAAATAAAGGGAGTAATTCTGTATTTTCAACAATCACATCTGTAGGTGGTGGAGGTGGTTCATCAAGATATTTAAATGGTGGTAGTCCTATTAATAATGGTGGTTCAGGCGGTGGAGGTGGAGTTAATGATGGATGTACTCCATCTATTATAGGTTCATTACCTGGTTTAGGAAATACTCCTCCCGTTAGCCCACCTCAAGGACAAAATGGTGGAGGTTCTCCAAGTGCTAATCCAGCTTCTGGTGGTGGAGGTGCAGGTGCAGCAGGTACAACAGGAACAGGTTCTACTTCTGGTCCTGGAGGAAATGGAGTAACAACTTCTATTAATGCAAGTCCAGTAACAAGAGCTGGTGGCGGAGGTGGAGGTGCACATACAGGAATTGGACAAACAGTAGGAACAGGTGGATCAGGTGGTGGTACTAATGGTGTAGGACCAGGTACTTCCAGTTCATCTCCAGCAAATAGTGGAGGTGGATCAGGTGGAGGAGGAAATGGTGGTGGTCAAAGTGGTAATGGAGGTTCAGGAATTGTTATTATTAGATATAAATATCAATGATAAATGTGTATTTACAAACTTTAACAAATAAGATAAAAGGAGAAACAATATGGCACACTTTGCAAAATTAGGAGCAAACGGAAAAGTTATTCAAGTGTTAACACTGGATAATAAAGATATGTTGAACGCTGACGGAGTTGAAGACGAAGCAGTAGGTCAACAATATTTAGAGAGACACAATAACTGGCCTGCTCAAATGTGGATTCAAACATCCTATAATACATCTGGAGGAAAACATTCTTCTGGTGACAATACCAAAGCATTTAGAGGAAACTATGCAGGTATTGGTTATACTTGGGATGAAGATGATCAAATTTTCTGGCCTAAAAAACCATATGCATCATGGGTTAAAAAAATCGATGAAGCTAGATGGCAATCTCCTATTGGTGATGCGCCAGAACTAACTCAAGAACAAAAAGATCAAAATACAGCTTTAACTCATAGATGGGGTTACAACTGGAATGAAGAAAATGGTTCTTGGGATTTAGTTAATTCTAAAGTCTAACACTTGACATTATTATAGAATCTTACTACATACTGTAACAGGTATGCACAAGAAAGTATTGTCAGAAATAGCACTGTATCACGGCACTATTGATATGCCAAAGTATTGGGATATTGATAGAGAAAAATTAGCGCAAGATATTTTAACATCAAATTTATTTAATAAAGAATTTCCATTCTCTAGAACTTGGGACATGTTGAATACCTACATGAGAGATCATGTTAATTTAGAATATGGTTTTTCATTAATTAATAAAAAGACATGGGGAAATTTTTATAAACCAAGAGAAGCATCGCTTCCTTTATTACAAGTAGATAAAGTTGATTTAAGAAATTCACCTGACTTTGTATTTTTATATGGAGTTAAACTTGCTAAAGATTCTTGTTTTGTCAGAATACATTTTGATGATAATAGAAGAGCAGGAAGAAGTTGGGATATACCTTTAAACAATAATCAGTTTATTATGTTTCCAGCAACTCAAATGTATTACATATCTTCCAATACCAGCGATCAATTAAACTTTATACAAACCATTACTTATGAATTTATCTAATTATTATTGGGCTTTTAAATCAGCTTTACCACCAAGATTATGTGATGACATTATTAAATATGCTTTAGCTAAACCAGAAGCTATGGCCAGAACAGGTGGATATGGGGATAGAGAATTAAAACAAGATGAAGTATTGAATATGCAACGAAAAAGAAAATCAGATTTAGTATGGTTAAATGATACTTGGATATATAAAGAAATACATCCTTATGTTCATCAAGCCAATAAAAATGCAGGGTGGAATTTTGATTGGATACGATCTGAATCCTGTCAATTTACTAAATATAAATTAAATCAATATTATGATTGGCACTGTGATAGTTGGGATAAACCTTATGACAAACCAGGTAGTCCTGAACACGGTATGATTAGAAAGCTTTCTGTGACCTGTCAATTAACAGACGGTTCAGAATATACAGGTGGTGAGTTACAATTTGATACTAGATCTTATGATCCTCATATGAGGGACGAAGATAAACATGTTATCACTTCCAAAGAAATATTACCTAAAGGCTCGATAGTAGTATTTCCTTCTTTTGTGTGGCATCGGGTTCAACCAGTAACGAGAGGAACTAGATATTCATTGGTGATATGGAACCTTGGATATCCATTTAAATAAATATGCAAATATTAGAATATTTTAAAACTCCAATATGGTTAGAAGAGAAACCAGAGTTTATAAAATCATTAAACAAAGCAAGTGATCCTTATATTAAGGAAGCAAGAAAAAGAAATAAAGATCATATTAAAAAACATGGTGACTTTGGAATCGCACATCATTCTACACCATTAACCGTAGATACAAAATTTAAAGACTTTCATAATTATGTAGGTCAAAAGTGTTGGGAATTTTTAGATTGGCAAGGATTTGATATGCAACAATATCAAACTTTCTATGAACAAAGTTGGGTACAAGAATTTGCATCCAAAGGTGGTGGACATCATTCCGCGCACATTCATTGGAATACTCATGTCAATGCATTTTATTTTTTAAAATGTGGTGAAGAGACTTCTTATCCTATTTTCCATGAACCGCGAACAGGTGCTAGAACAACAAAATTAAAAATGAAACCTGGTAATGGTGTCTTTCATGGGACAGAATTGATTCACTTCAAACCAAAACCAGGGACACTCATTATATTTCCAGGGTACATGGAACATGAATATGCAGTCGATTATGGAAAAAAACCATTTAGGTTTATTCATATCTGTATATCTGCAGTATTAAAGGAGATGGCTAAAAATGTCTAAAAAGTACAATTTTAAAAAAGACAACTTTTGTGTCATTGAATCAGCTATTTCTAATGACTTAGCTACTTTCTTATATAATTATTTTTCTATGCAAAAACAGGTATATGATACTTGTATTAAAGAAAGATACATTTCCCCTTTTGAAACTATGATTGGTTATTATGAAGGTCAAGATGAACAGATTCCTCATACCTATTCTCAATATGCTAATATGGCTTTTGAGACTTTGTTATTAAAACTTCAACCTGTTATGGAAAAAACAACAGGATTAAAGTTAACCCCTAATTATACCTATGCAAGAATTTATAAACCAGGTGATATATTAAAACGTCACAAGGATAGATTCTCTTGTGAGATATCTACTACATTAAATCTTGGTGGAGATAAATGGCCTATCTTTATAGAACCTTCTGGAAAAGAAGGAATGAAAGGTGTGTCTGTAAATTTAAAACCAGGAGATATGTTAGTGTATAGAGGTAATATACTAGAGCATTGGAGAGAACCGTTTAAAGGTAAAGACTGTGCTCAAGTATTTCTGCATTATAACAACACTAAAACCAAAGGTTCTAAAGAAAACCTATTTGATAGAAGACCTCATTTAGGACTTCCATCTTGGTTTAAACGTTGATATAGTACTATAATCGAGCCAGAGCACCACCCATACCACCGCTCTGGCTCGTGTATAGGAGATATTAATGTTTTTTGGCGGCACATCATTTGCAGCAGCACCTTTTGCAGATCCAGGATTTAATCCTAATGCATTAGCTATTTTAACTGGTTCTAGAATTAATGAATCAACAGGAACAGTTACTACTGTTGGTAAAGCATTAATATTGCCTACTGGAAACAGATTAAATTTCACGATCGGTAATGTAGTCATCGCGGTCAACAAAACAGTAGAAGTTACTGGTACTGCCTTTGATATTGGATCGGGGACCGTGGCTATTACAGCAGGAGCTACTACTGCATTAACAGGAAACTTATTTAACTTTACTACAGGAACTGTTAACGTAGCAGATGTTGTAGGAGTTAGTGGTAATAGAATTGATGTAGATACAGGAACGGTATCTATTGTTGCTGATGCAATTATTGCATTAACAGGAAACAGAATTGATCTATCTACAGGAATCGTTAAAGTAGCAGATGTTGTAGGAGTTACTGGTAATAGAATTAATCAAAGCAATGGAACTGTTGCAGTAACAGCTGGTGCTGTAGTATTACCAAATGGAACTAGAGTAGAATTAGATACAGGAACTGTTACGATTACAGGAACTGCAAATGTTTCTGTCACTGGTAATAAAGTAGATTTAACAATTGGTAATGTAACTGCTAAAGCTAATGCTACAGTTATTGTTACTACTAATAGACAAAACTTATCTATAGGAACAGTTACTATTTTAGCTAATGCAACTGTATTACCTACAGGAAATGAATTTGAAGTAGGAACTTCAAGAGTAAATATAAAACAATGGAATGGTATTGTACCTGGTGTAGATCAGATATGGACCAGAATCCATACACCATAGGATATTAAATGTTATTTGGCGCAACTACTTTTGCTCAGTCACCTTTTGCTTCACCAGGCGGTGTAAGTGTTCAAGTTGTATTAAATGGCGTACAAATGAACTTTGCCATTGGCAATGTTACTATACAAGGTAAATCTCTTGTATTACCTACAGGCCAAAGAGTTGATTTAGCAACAGGAAATGTACAAGTAGTTCTAGGGCAAACAGTATTAGTAACTGGTAAGGAATTAGCTCTTGCAACTAACCCTGTTTATGTGGTAAACTGGAACCCGATTCCGCCAAACGTGAATCAAATATGGATCCCGATAGATCCAGAAAATCCGTAGGAGAAATATGGCATCGACTTATTCGAATGATTTAAAATTAGAACTTATAACTACTGGTGAAAAATCAGGAACATGGGGAACTATTACTAACACCAATTTACAACAATTAGAACAAGCGGTATCAGGATATATAGCAGTAGATGTAGCATCTTCTGATGTTGCATTAGCTTTATCGAATGGAGCTGTATCTAATGGTAAGAATTTTTACTTTAAACTAACAGGAACATTAACTGGAAATAGAAATGTGACTATGCCTGATTCTGCAGAACGAGTATTTGTCGTAGAAGACGCAACTTCTAGATCTGCTTCTAATTATACTTTAACTATTAAAACTGTATCAGGAACAGGAATTACATTACCTATTGCTTCTACTAACTTAGTATATTCTGATGGAACTAACATCAGTTTAGGTTTAAGAAAAAAAGGTTACTTTACTCCTTCTGCAACTTATACAGCAGTCAATGGAGATCAAATTTTAGTAGATACTTCAGGAGGAGGAATTGGAGCTCCTGTAACTATTAATTTACCTGCATCACCATCGGTTGGTGATGAAGTTCATTTTATTGATAGTGGATCCAATTTAGCTTCTAACAATTTAACGATTGGTAGAAATAGTTCTAATATTTTAGGATCAGCTTCTGATCTAGTAGTTTCAACAAACGCAGTTGCGTTTACACTAGTATATGTCAATGCGACCAGAGGCTGGGCATATAAAGATAATGTATAGGAGGTTACATGCCTCTCCAACAAGTTAAGTTTGCACCAGGAATAGACAAACAAAATACAACCGTAGGTGCTCAAGGTCGTTGGGTAGATTCAGATAACGTACGATTTAGATATGGCTTACCTGAAAAAGTGTCAGGTTGGTCTTCTTTAATTACAGATACTTTAGTAGGAGTTGTTCGTAAACAACATGCATTCGTAGATATATCTGGAAATAGATATGTTGCTTTAGGTTCAGATAAATTTTTAATTATTTATTTTGAAGGACAATTATACGACATCACACCTATTAGAACAACTTTATCTTCAGCAACCATTGCAACAACAAATACTTCCGCTGTTTGTGAAATTACCACAGGAACCTCTCATGGTTTAATTGCAGGGGATATTGTTTTACTAGAGAATGTAACTTTACCTGGTGGAACAGGTTATTCTGATTCTGATTTTGAAGGCAAGTTATTTCAAGTAACTGGTGTTTCATCTACTACTGTATTTACTATTACACAATCCACAGCGGCAACCGCAACTGTATCTACGGGTGGAAGTATTGATGTTAAACCTTATGAGAACGTAGGCCCTGCAGAACAATCGTATGGTTATGGTTGGGGAACCGATACATGGGGAGCAGGAGGATGGGGAGAAGCTTCTTCAGCACAAGATGTTATTCTAGAACCAGGTCTTTGGTCATTAGATAATTTTGGACAAGTATTAGTAGCAACGATTGCTAATGGAAAAACATTTACTTGGAATGCTGGAGCAGTAAATCCACTTACTGTTCGCGCTTCTACTTCCACTTCAGGTTTTTCTACATCAGCAAATCCAACAGCATCTAGACTTACTTTAGTATCTCCTACGACTCGTCACTTATGTCATTTTGGAACTGAAACAGTTATTGGAGATAGTGATACTCAAGATGATATGTTTATTCGTTTTTCTGATATTGAAAATATTAACGACTACACACAAACAGCCATCAACGCTGCAGGAAGTTTTAGATTGCAAGACGGAACGCGGATCGTGGGTGCATTAAAAGCAAAAGAAACCATTCTAGTTTGGACCGATAATGCTTTATACACTATGAAATATATTGGCGCTCCTTATACCTTTGGATTTGAACAAGTAGGAACCAACTGTGGTTTAATTGGTAAAAATGCAGTGATAGAAATAGACGGAGCTGCTTATTGGATGAGTAACAATGGATTCTTTCTATTTGATGGTACAGTTAAATCTATGCCATGTTCAGTAGAAGATTATGTATATGATCAATTAGATACTACCAAAGGTCAACAAATTTATGCAGGGATTGATAACTTACATACAGAAGTAATTTGGTATTATACATCTACTTCTTCTGATTTTAATGACCAATATGTAATTTATAATTATGGAGAAACTGCGATCGCAGGAGGGAATCCAGTTTGGTATACAGGGACCGAAGCTAGAACTTCATGGATTGATGCAGTAGTTTATCCTAATCCTTTTGCAACTAAATATAATAGTTCAGCAAATGGAACTTTTCCTGTGGTTGTAGGTCAAGATGGTTTAGGACAAACCACTTATTTTGAACATCATGTAGGAACAGATCAAGTAAATCCAGATGGAACTACTACTGCTATTACTTCTACATTAACTTCTTTTGATTTTGATTTAAAAATAGATGGAACTGATGGTGAGATATTTTTAGCTATGAGACGATTTATTCCTGATTTTAAAAATTTACAAGGAAGTATACAAATGACATTAGCGGTAAAACGTTACCCATCGCAAACAAGTACGGATACTGCTTTAAGTCCTTTTACTATTACCACTTCTACTACAAAAGTAGATACTAGAGCAAGAGGTCGTTATGCAAATATAAATATTCAAAATACAAATATAAGTGAGGACTGGAGATTTGGTACACTTAATTTAGATTTACAACCAGATGGTAGAAGATAATGACAAAGATTAACGTAAGAATACCAGAACCAAAAGTAGAATATGATGTCTCTAACCAAAAACAAATTAACAGATCTATTTCTTCTGTTATTGAACAATTAAATTCTACTTATTTAAATGAACTTAAACAAGAAACAGAACGATTTACTTGGTTTAGTATGTCAGGAGGAAATTGTTAATGTCTTGTAATAATGTCAATCCAATAACAGGTGGAAGTACAGTTGATGACATTCCATTTTATTTAGCTGTACAGCAAGGTAAAGTTCCTGGTTATTCTATGGTTAATAAGTTTGGATATAATAGTTCTATTGGTTCAGGTTCTTTTGAAACTATTTGGGAAACAGGAGACGACTATCCTTGGCAATCTACAGCTGTTACTGTTGATGTAGTAAGCGATGATGTTAATGACGATGTAGCAGGAACTGGTGCTAGAACTTTAAGAATACAAGGTCTAGATGGTTCTTATAATTTAGCTGAAGAAACTGTTGATATGGATGGAACAACTACAGTTACAACTACACAAACTTTTTTAAGAGTATTTAGAATGTCTGTTGAGACTGCGGGAACATCTGGAAATAATGTTGGAAATATATCTGTAACTTATACAGGTGGATCTGATGTTGCTGCAACTATAACTGCTGGTAATGGACAAACTTTAATGTGTTTATATACCATACCTGCAGGTTATACTGGTTATTTATTATCAATAGATGTATCATCTGGTAAAGATCAAGAAATGGATTTTAAATTTATACAACGAGATAATAGTATTGCTAACGCAGCATTTCAAACAAAACAATTTTTAAATGTTAGAGGTGGACAGACAACTGTTATCTTTAATGCAATCAATGTAATACCTCAAAAGGCAGATATATATGTTTCTGGAAAGGCAAGTTCTACCTCTTCTGCTTCTGCTTCATTTGATTTATTATTAGTACAGGATGGATATTAATGGCAAATATATATAAAAATACATTCTATGATCCATCTGTTACCACAGCAGTGACTGTGTATACAGTGCCAAGTGACTCACGTGCCATTGTTCAAAATATACAAATTACAAATGCGTCTGGTGGAAAAATAGTTAAAGTACATATAACTGATTCATCAGCAAGTACAGATTATCAAATAGCTTATGCAAGTATTACAGGCGCTACCATATGTAACTTGGCTAAAGGGCCTGTAGTATTAGAAGAAAACGATGTATTAAAGATTGAATCTTCTGATACAACTGGTATAAGTGGTATTGTATCAATATTAGAAATAAATAGAGATTAGGAGGAATATGCCATTTATAGAAGAAGGTGATGTAGCTTATACCATGATCAACGGTAAAAAAGTACCAGTGGTTAAATGCGAAACAGAAGTAGTTTTAAGAAATACAGTTACCAATACAGAATATAATTCAGACGCGGAAGCCGAAGCGGACATCGCGGACCCAAATACAGCTACTCAAAAAGAACATGTAGTAAGGTCTGTCAAGATAAAAGTGGCTGCAATGCCACCTTTAGGGGCTTCTTCTAAAGAATTGTAATGTTGACTGTTTGGTTAAAAACAAGTAAATTATGATATTCTGGCTTAAATCAAGAGTAGCCAACTTGCTTTTCATAATATAAAATAGGAAAACACATGGGATTTTTAAAAAAAGTATTCAAACCAGTACAAAAAATAGTTCAAAAAATAGTACCTAAAGAAATTAGGCCAGCTTTACCTTTTCTTGCTGCTGCAGTATTTGGACCAGCAACTGCAGGTCTTACTGGTACTTCTCTTGCAAAGGCTTTAGCTCAAAGAGGTTTAATTTCTGGATTAACAAGATATGCTACTGATCAAGATGCTGATATAAAAGATGTATTAAGAACGGGTGCACTATCTGTAGCTCCACAAGCAATTGGAGCTGGTATTCAATCAGCAGTTCCAGTTGATATGTTTAAAGATATAGAAAGTTATCAAAAATTTATGTCTGGTGTTAAAGATTATACCACAGCAGATATTGGAAAAGGAACTGATTTAACAGGAATTCTACAAGCAGGAAAAGCATTAGCTGTTCCTACAACTATAGAAAGCGCTGCACAAATGGCTGAATTAAATGAAAAAGCAATAAAAGATTATGAAGCTCAATTAGCTCAACAAGGAGTAATAGATAAATCAGATAGAAGAAACGCTATCTTTGGTTATTTCTCTAGAGCAGGTTATGGAGATGATGAAATTAATTCTATGTTAAGTAAATATGGATATGCTTCTGGTGGTAGAGTTGGTTATAAAGAAGCAGGTTTAGTTACTTTAAAAGTAGAAGATTTATTAGAAATGATGTCTAATAAAGATAAAGACAAAGAAAAATATGAAGAAGATAAATTTGATTCAAGAGGATTATCTTCTGGTATTGAAGGTTTAATGTCTGGATATAAAATAGGAACAGGTAGATCTTTATTAAGTGAACCAGAAGTTCCAAGATTTACACCAGGACAATTTTATAATCAAGGTGGAGCAGTAACTCCTCCAGGAATGGAAATGGATTTAAGAGGTGGTGGATTTATTAGAATTGGATCAAAAGAAAAAGCAGATGATGTCAATGCAAGAGTATCTAAAAATGAATTTGTTATGACAGCAGATGCAGTTAGAGGTGCAGGTAGAGGAGATCCAAGATTAGGTGCAAAAAGAATGTATGAAATCATGAACAAATTTGAGGCAATGGCATAATGGCAGAAACAATTACAAGGCAACTTAGGGAACCTTTTGTTGAGACGGCTGGTATAGGTTTAACCGAAGCAGCTTTACCGTATCTTAAACAGGCAATACCAACAGCAAGTTATACAGGAGCACAATTTGTAGCAGGACCTGGTGCATTAGAAACACAAGCTATGCAACAAGCTGCACAACTTTCAGCTGGACCACAAGCTTACCAAGCTTATATGTCTCCTTATCAACAAGAAGTTATTGATACTTCTTTAGCTGCTCTACAAAGAGAACAAGCAAAAGGATTACAAGCTTTAAGACAAGGAGCAATTCAAGCAGGTGCTTTTGGTGGTGGTAGAGAAGGAGTTGCATTAGGTGAATATCAAGCAACAGCAGATATTCAAAGAGCATTAGCAGAAGCTCAATTAAGACAACAAGGATTTCAAAGTGCTCAACAAGCCGCGATCCAAGGTTTACAATCACAACAAGGTTTAGGAACTTACCAAGCACAACTTGGTGGATTGCAAAGACAATTACAACAAGCTGGATTAACAGCTCAACAAGAAGCGGCAAGAGAAGCTGCATTCGAACCATTCACTAGATTAGGTTTAATTGGACCACAATTAGCTTCTGTAATCGGTGGATTCCCTGCAGCAACTCAAGTTCAAACTACGCCTCCTCCTAGTACTTCTCAACAATTATTGGGACTTGGTATTGGAGCTGCTGGTTTAGCTGGTGCTGCTAAATCATTAGGATTTTTTGGATAATAATATGAGTAGAATATTAAATAGACCAATGTTTAGATCAGGCGGTAAAGTAGACAGTAAAGGTACTGGTATTACATCTGGATTAGAACCTAAAAGAGGAATAGTAGATGGACCAGGAGGTTATGCTGGTGAAAAAACAAGTGACATTTATAAAAGAATTAGAACTGAACTTGCACCTGCACCAGGTTTAAGTTTAGGTGATTATTTACAAATAGCTGCAGCAGGAGCTGATATATTAGGAGCTCCTTCTGAAGGTGGAGGAATTAAAGGTACTTTAGCAACTGTTAGTAAACCTTTAGCTACATTAGGTAGAGGTCTTGCAACTACTATGGGTAAAAGAGAATCTGATGTATCACAACTTGCAGGTGCTTTAACAGAAGCAGAACTTAAATCTCAAGGTGAATTTGGTAAACGAGAGGCAGCATTCAATGCTTTATATGATACCAAAAAACAAGCAATTCAAAGTGATACCTCTTTAAGCGCTGATGAAAAAAATAAAAAATTAAGAGATTTAGAAATAAGTAAATCTAGAGATTATGAATTTTATGTAATCAAAGGTGGTGATGTATCGGACTACTTTAAATTAGCTTCACAAAAAGAAGCTATTGAAGCAGCAGATAAAGCAGCTAAAAATAGATTAAAAGCAGAAGGAATAGATAAAAATAATCCTAATTATTCTTCTAAACTTGCTGCATATCAAGCTGAATTTTTATCACAATTTGCACAACAATTTGGTAAACAATTTGCTGAAGGTGGAGCGGTGACCGCGGATACTACAGACTCACAAACTCCAGGTCAATTACAAATGATTAGTTATGATGAGTTAAGAGCAAGATTACCACAACAAATTACAGATGACATTGTGACATTATTATCAACAAGTTATGAGGCATTAGCTGATTTTGCAGAAATACAAACTCAAGCAGATGTCAATGCATTCAACGAAAAATATAACGTTCAATTAGTATTACCACAAGGAGAATAACATGCCAGTTATTCCTAAACTTGAGGATTTTAAACAAATAGTCAAAGAAGCTGAAGAATCAGGCTATATAGATCTTAGTGAAGATAAAAGAAAAGTAGTTGTTAATCCATTATCTTTTTTAAGATTTTTACCTGGTGGAACAGGTCTTCAAAAATTAGAAGCTGAAGGTAAAATTAAATTTGAAAGTGATGAAGAAATTGACGCAGCAAAAGAAATAGAACGAGCAATTGTTGGTGGAGGAACTAAAGCGGTTTCTGCTATAGCCAGTTTAATTACATCAGGAATTGATTTATCTGGAAAAACTAATCTTACTAAAAAATTAGATGAAGCAACTAATAATTTTTTACAAAAACATGGTGATCCTAAAACACTAGCAGGAGAAGTAACAGAATTAGTAACTCAATTTGGTTTACCTGGTGGTATAGTTGCTAAAATAACAGGTAATGTAGGTAAGTTAGAAAAAATAAAAAAATTAAATACATTAATTGATAAAACAGTAGGAAAAATATCTAACAAATATGTAAGAAGCACGGTAGCTGGAGCTACTAGTGTTGCAAGACGAGCTGGTCAAGGTGGATTAACTATTGGACTAACAGATTTAGCTTTTTCAGATCCTGGTAGAAAAACTTTTATAGGTGGTCAAGTTGATGAAACAGGTAAAACAGGAAGAGATTTAGCTGTAGCTAGATTAATTAATAAACTTAAATATGCTCAAGAAGGAGCTTTAATTGGAGCTGGTTTTCCTGTAGTAGGAAAAGCATTAAGTTTAGGTGCAAAATTTGGTTTGTATGGTTATGGAAAAGTATTTGATATTGGAAGTAGAGTAGCCAATCCAGTAGTTGCTTTAACTTCTAAAGCATTGGCTTTAGATAAATATGTACTTCCAACATTATCTAATGCAATTAAGACTAATGTAAATACAATTGGAGAAATAGGAACAAGGATTTTACTGCCTGTTGTATCAATAGGTAAAGTTTCACCTTTAACTAGAATTAGAGATGGTTTACCAGAATTTAAACAATGGAGATCTTTTAGTGTTAATAGCACCGATGATTTAAGAAAAACATTAAAACGAATTGATAATGGTTTATCTTATTTTAGATCAGTAGGAAGATTTTCTCCTGAACAAGCTGCAGTTAGGCAAGAAGCAGAAAAAAGAATTGTTAAAACAGCTAGAGTAGTAGAGAAACTTTTAGATTCTATTGAAAAGAAAAATTATGATTTAGTTAAAGCTTCTAAAAATTTATATGACACAAAAACTACTTCTCCAGCAAGTATGGATAAATATTTAGATGATATTTTAGAATATATAAAAGGAGAAAGATCTTTAAAAACATTACAACCAGAACTACAACCTGCATCACAAAGATTAAAAAGTTTAATGGATAATGCTAAAAAAGAATTCTCTATTTTGCTTCCAGACGACAGTGTAATTAAACCTATATTAACTAAAAATTTAAAAGGATACATGAGAAAATCATTCTCTGTATTTACTAATCCTAATTATGCAGTGGATGAAACTTCTTCTGTATTTAAAGATGCAGTTACTTTTATGAGAGGTATTATTAATAAGAATAAAGATTTAAGAGAATATGCACGTAATGTTCAGGAAGCAGAAAAAGTTAGTTATCAAGAAGCTAAAGACATTGTAGCAAAACTTCAAGTTAAAGATATGCTTCGATATGCAAAAACAGATAATAAAGATCCTATACAAATTTTAACTCAAATTTCTAAAAATAAATTACGATCAGATCAAGTTCTTGCGACGGGAGAAGAATTACCAAAAGTAATTAAAAAATTATTAGGTGAAGAAAATAATTTAAGAAATACAGTATTACAAACTATTTCTAATATTACTACTTCTTCTACTAATAAACTAATGTTTGATCGATTAGGTGAAATGTTAGTAAAATCTGGTTATCTATTTAGAAGTCGTGAAGCTGCTGAAATGGCGTTAAAAATAGCTCCTGGTGGAGCTGGTATTAGAGCTGTTGGTAAATTAGATGGTTTAGGATTATTAAATTCTACTACATCTGAATTATATGGTTCTGTTGATATGATTAATCGTTTAACTAATTTAAAAGGGCCTTTAGATACTTTTGCACAATTACCTATTATAAAAAATTTACTACAACTTAAAGCAGGTACTCAATTTGGTAAAACAGTTCTTTCGCCAGCAACTGTCACACGTAATTTTACTTCTGCAAGTATGTTTGTATTAAATAGAGGACTTATTGGTGGAAGGGCTTCTGTAACTGAATCCATGAAAATGGTTGTAGATGATATTTTTAATGCAGGTAAATTAGGAAAAGATGCAGAAAAAAGATTATTAGACAATATAGAAGAAGGCATTCAATATGGTGCTTTAGATGAAAACATAGTGGCATCAGAATTAGGTGCAGTATTACGAGCTATAAGAAGTAGAAATATAAAAGATACAGATCAACTTACTGCTTTATTAGAGAAAAAAGGTTTACTAAATACATTAGGAAGAGTGTATGCAGGAGGCGATAATGTTTGGAAATGGTATGGTTATAATTGGTATAAATCTTATTTAGCAGATTATTCACAAAATAGTTTACCTAAAATGAAAGAATGGTTTAGAAATATAGCAGGTAGAGAATTTGTAGAAAAAACATTAACAGGAAAAACTAAAGATATTAATGATGCAATCAAAGAAGCAGCTTCTTGGTATGTAACAAATACAATGCCTACTTACAGTAAAGTTCCTAGATTAATTCAAGGTATTCGATCTATACCTTTTTTTGGAAACTTTGTTGCTTTCCCTGCTGAAATGATCAGAACTTCTACAAATACAATTGCTGTTAATTTAAAAGAAATTGCATCTAATGATCGTGCTTTAAGAGAAATGGGATACAGAGGTTTGATGGGTCAATTTGTAACTATGGGTGGTGCTAGTTATGGAATTAAAAAACTATACTCAACTTTTACAGGTATTACTGAAGATATGATGGATGGATATAGAAGATATTTAGGACCAGAGTTTCAAAAAAATTCTGACTTAGTTGCAATTAGCAAAATGAATGATGAAGGAGAATTTAAAGTTGTAGACCTATCTACTTTCTTACCATATGACTTTGTAACTCGTGGAGTAAGAGGAGCTTTAGATTTAATTAAAGAACAAAAAAATACACCAAGAGAACGCAATAGATTTTTATTAGATTTTGTATTTAGTCCTGATGGTTTCTTTGGAGAACTGTTATCTCCATTTATAAGTAGGGCAATTTACTTTGAAACTTTTTCTGAAATTGCAAATAATAAGAAAAAAGAAGGTGGAGAAATTTATTCTGAACTAGCGGACTGGCCAGAAATATTTGAGAAAACATTTGTTCACATGGCTAAAACAATTGAACCAGGTATTATCACTACGGGAAGACAAGCATATTATGCATTCAAAGAAGAACTTACTCCAGGTGGTCAACGATATGAACTAGAAGATATACTACTTGGATTAGGAACAGGGATAAAACCTCAAAGTATAGATTTAAAACAAAATACAAAATACTTATTATCTGATTATAAAAAAATTAGAACAGAAGCTCCTGTAGGAAGCGATATGTATAAATTTAATAGAACCACAAATGAAATTACAAATGATTTTATTAAACAACAAAGATTTGCTTTTACAGAACAACAAAGATTATTCAAAGCATTTGAAGCTATGAAAAATTTAGGTTTTGATGAAGATCTAATTTATGATGAAGCAAAAAGACAAAACCTTACAGGAAAAAATTTAAGTACATTATTAGATGGTGAATTTAAACCATTAAAATATTCTAAACCTAGATTTGAACGTAAAATAGAAGACACGGAAAAACAAGCAGAAAGATCAAAACGATCTTTGCTTTCTGTTAATGAAGATGCATTATTTCCTCAAGATGAACTGGATGATATTATGGATACACTAGAAAATTCTGACTTAAATCAAATATTCCCATTTGATGCACCAAAACCAGAAACAAAACCTAAAGTAGTTCCTGTAACACCTAAACCAGTGTCTCAGGCCCCTACTACACCACCATTACCAGAACAACCACAAGCGGTTGCTGTATCACCACAACCTTCCCCTACTTTAAATAATGGATTGACACAAAGTGAAATGGCATTATTATCCCCAACTGAACAAGCCATTAGGCTTAAACAAAGAGGAATTACATAATGGCAAACGGCAAAAAAGCTGAAACCACTGGAGAACATATCATAGCTTTATACGGTCATGTGACTGGAGTAAAACGTGACGTTGATCAAATTCGATGTACTCAAAAACATATTCATGAAGACATTGAGAAATTGGGCGGTAAGGTAGACAAGATCTACTGGGTTCTCTTAGCGACGGTGGGAACAGTCGCGATGTTCTTCTTTGATAAAATCCTTAAATAATGAAACTCTCAGCCAATTTTGAATTAGCAGAACTCATCAAAAGTCAAGTAGCGGAAAGGAAAGGGATACCCAATAATCCTTCTCCAGATCAGATTGACAATTTGAAATCTTTATGTATTAACGTGCTTCAACCAATTCGTTCAGAGTTTGACAAACCAGTTATAATCTCTAGCGGATTCCGTAGCGCGGAACTTTGCATTGCGATTGGGTCTAAACCTACTTCGCAGCATGCTGAAGGGAAAGCCGCAGACATGGAAATACCAGGGGTTGATAATATGGAGTTAGCTATGTGGATTAAAAACAATTTAAATTTTGATCAACTCATTTTAGAGTTTTATAAAGATGGAGAACCAAACAGTGGTTGGATCCATGTATCGTGGAACGGTGATAATAACCGTAATCAAACTTTGCGTGCAATGCACGACGACAACAACAAAGTTGTCTATAAACCTTGGTAGCTTCGCTTATGAACAATGAGGTATTAGTACATAAACATCTTATTGTTCGAGCAGATGTAAAGAAACCTCCTATTGAAGTAAATTATCTAACTCATTGGTTACATGATTTTATTAAATCTATTAATATGAAAGTATTAATGGGTCCTTATGTTATATATCACAATGTACCTGGGAATAGAGGAATTACGGGTGCAGCTATTATTGAAACTTCACATATTGTAATGCATGTTTGGGATGAGCCAAATCCAGCATTAATGCAATTTGATGTTTATAGTTGTGGTGAATTTCATCCAGAAGAAATTTGTAAAAAAATTAAAAATGATTTTGATGTAGTTAAAATAGACTATAAATTTTTAGATAGAGAAACAGAACTAAAAGATGTTTCTGGTGGACATCTTATTTATAAAGATAGATTAAAAGATTTAGTTATAAAAAATCATGATGCAAAAGAAAAAGAATCAAAAGAAAAATTACTATTAAAGAATAGAAAAGAAGTTGATATTAATAAAGATGGTCCTGGATACACTATTAAGAGTGGATCTAATAAAGGAAAAAAATTGGCCCATATTCAAATTCCAACTAAATCTTTGTAAAAAAGTCTTACATATCTCAACGTAGACGCACGAAATCACCCCTTGACAATACTCAGGTACCCCCTATATATACCGCAGGTGCAGCAATTTGGCTGGCCACTAGACTTTGCTTAACATTAACAAGGAGGTTTATATGACAGGTTTAGAACTAATAAATAAATTCCAAAAAGACATTTGGGATAAATCAAATACAATGTTTGGAGATACTTTTGATAGTATATTTGATAGTTTATCAAAAGCTCAATCATTCCCATTTTACAATGTGGTAAAATATGGAAAAGGTGAGTATGCTATTGAATTAGGCCTAGCTGGATTTAACAAAAAGAATGTTAAAGTTCAGTACAAAGACGGTGTATTAACTGTTTCTGGTCAAGTAGATGACAAAGAAAAAGAATACATTGAAAAAGGACTAGCAGCTAGAAAATTCTTTAAACAATTTTCACTAAGAAACGATGTGGTAGTAAATGACGCTGAAATGAAAGATGGAGTATTGTCTGTAAAATTAGGTGTTCAAGAACCACAAGAAATTGAAATTAAAGATATTGAAGTAAAATAATGACCATACATATATTGGTCATATTATTTATATTCATAATGATCTTTGGACTTAGTAAGGAGATTAAATAATGTTTCCTTATACAGCGGAAGAGTGGGAATTTATTTCCCGCTCTTTCCAGGATTACAAATATATCCCATAGTAATTTCACCATTAATATAATGGTTATTATGTTTGCTATCATGGTACATATTTTTTTCAAACCATGTTTGGCAAGGTTCATGAATAGGAATATCTCTTAAATAATATTCTGTTGGTGATACCAACATTATTAAAGTAATAATTAAATCCATTCCTTTAATTCTTCTCCAAGAATTTCAGATGCAATATTTATTTTTTTACGAAGAGCTTTAACTATTTTTTCATCTATTGTTTCTTCAGCAATTAAATCAATATAGGTTACTGATTTTTTTTGCCCAATACGATGTGCTCTATCTTCTGACTGAAGTCTTTTTTCAAGGTCATACCCATTTGAATAATAGATAACAGTATTTGCTGCAGTGAGCGTAATACCATAGCCACCTGTTTGTGGATTGCCAACGAAAAATCTGACTGGGGAATTCGGGTCTTGAAACGTTTGTATATTTTTCTGTCTTTTCTCGGCTTCGATCGCTCCATAATATTGCACAACAGAATCTTGTCCATATTTTTTTTGTATTTCTTTAACAATGTGCTCAATGTCATAAATATAATTTGCCCAAATAATTGCTTTTCCCTCTACCTCTTCTAACACATCTAAGAGTTCATTTAAACGATTGTTTTTTAATTCAACAATTTCACCATCATCTAGCTTTAAATGTCCACAAGTTATTTGATGTAATCGCATTAGTTGTGTTAATACATGTGGTGCTGTCGTAATTTTGCCATCAAATTCTGCTAAAGCCGCAGCTTTCATAGTTTTATATTTCTTACTTTGTTCTTCTGTTAATTCTACTGTTCTTCTGATATAAATCTTTTCTGGAAGATCTAAACAATCTTCTTTTAATACACGATATGAAAATGATTTTAGAGAATCAGATAGTTCATCGAGTCTCTTATAACTTCCTATTATCTGAACTTGTCGGCCACCAAAATTTCTTGTCACCATATGTGCATAACGGTTTCGAAAACTATAAAAAGATTGAAAGCCAAGTAGATCTTCGTGAAGAAATTTGCATTGGCTATATAGATCGAGCGGCGATTTAGTTACAGGAGATCCAGTTAAAATTCTTCTATATTTAGCCAAAGGAGCTAATCCTGTAATAGATTTAGTACGTTTTGCTGTAGGTGTTTTAATGGTTGTAGATTCGTCTATGGCCATTAATGTTTTATGACACCTTAAAAATTTAGCAGCAAAATCCAACCCTTTTTTGGTTGAAAACGCCTCAACATTCATGACAAGGATGTGAAGGTCATAGTCTGATTCGAATAATGATTGATACTCTTTATCCTTTGCTTTTGATGTTGAAGCAGTCCATAGTATCGTTTTATGTTGGATGTGACTAGCTAAATGTGTAGGAATTTCTCCAGAAAACCAGTTCCTATAAACACCTTTTGGTGCTATAATAAGTGCCGCATTTATTTTACCTGCGTCATAAAGTATACCAATATTATCTACTAATACTTTAGATTTACCTGTTCCCATTTCCATGAAATAAGCATATTCTTCTTTATCCCATGACTTTTCCAATGCAGTTAATTGATGTGCATATGGTTTAGTTTTAAATTTATAGTTCATAATTTTTTTATTCTTTCTACTTGACATTATATATAATTGTCCTTATATGGTTGTCAAGAGAATAAAAGAATGAAGAATAAGATTTTTGAATTATATAAAAAAGATTCGTTAGCAGAGTTCTTAAAGTTTTACAAAGAGAATCCTGAAGAGAATTTCGTATATGTACTACAGACTCCTCCTACTAATATAAATGTATTAGGTGCATCTGATTTTGGATATTTAGTTATTTGTTTACCAAATTATGGTCCTGATTCTCAGATTATTTTTTCACCTGCACCATTTGTATTTAAGATGAGAAAAAATTTAAGAGATTTCAGAAAACAAGATTATATATTGTTAACAGGAGATCCAGCTATTATAGGTATTTCTTGTGCAATTGTGAGTGACCAAACTAATGGTCAATTTAGACTCTTGAAATGGGATCGACGAGAGGCTAGATATTACCCAATAAATTTCGATCTATATCAGAAAGGATAATACATGAGTATAAACTTTGAAGACGACAAACAGGATCTGTTGCAAAATACAGATGTGGAATCATTATCAGTGAATGTAGATAAACTGGTAGATCTTGATGAACAAATTAAAAGATCAGAAGAACACACTAAAAATCTACAAACCATGAGAGACAAAATTAGTTCAGAAGTAATTCCTAATATTTTAGCAGAACAAGGATTACAATCTCTGAAATTAGCTGATGGAACTGTACTAGAAGTAAGTAAAAAATACAGCTGTACACTTCCGAAAGACCCTGAGAAACGGGAAGCAGCTTATAAATGGCTTCGTGAACAAGGTCTAGGTGACATCATTAAAAATGAAGTTGCTGTGACATTTGGTCGTGGAGAAGACAACAAGGCGGAGCAATTGCTTAACCTTGCAGCTTCAAATGGATTCGAACCTCAACAAAGATCTAAGGTTGAGCCGATGACTTTGAAAGCTCTATACAGGGAGCGTGTCGAGGCTGGCCTCGACATGCCTTCCGACGTTTTTCATTTATTTGTGAAAGACGAAACTAAACTTAGCCAGAAATAGGAGAAACGTGAATGACGGAACAAGAAACGCGAACCGTGACTAAAAAAGAAACACACTTGCCTACCGCAAGTTTGTTTGAAGCTGATGCCCATTATGGTTTTCAGAATATGGATCAAAGCGATTTGGCTTTACCATTTTTGAGAATACTTGGGCAATTATCACCTCAAGTAAATGAGAGGGATTCAAAGTATGTAGCAGGTGCCAAAGCTGGTATGATCTATAATACTGTGACTTCTGAACTTTATGATGGGATAAAAGGAATCAATGTAATCCCTTGTCATTATAAAAGGGAATATGTTGAATGGACGGACAGAGGAGAAGGAACTGGTGCTCCAGTTGCTGTGCACTCCGCAACCAGTCCAATTATTCATGAAGCCACTAGGGACAGCATGAATAAAGATAGACTCAAGAATGGAAACTATCTTGAGAATACTGCATCGTACTTTGTACTAGTTACTAAAGATAATAGTGCAGAGACTGCATTGATTACTATGAAATCTACTCAGTTAAAAATGAGTAAGACATGGAACTCAATGATGAATGGACTAAAACTTCAAGGTAAGAATGGTCTATTTACACCACCGATGTTCAGTCATGTGTACAATTTAAAAACTGTACAACAATCAAATGATAAAGGTACGTGGTTTGGTTGGGCTGTATCAAAGGTAGGTCCTGTACAAAATAAGGGACTGTATGAGCAAGCAAAAGCTTTTGCTAATAGTGTTGGATCAGGAGAGATTCAAGCTAAACATGCGAAAGATGAGAAGAGCGAAGAGAACGTACCATTTTAAATGGGAAGGGGCCTTCGGGCCCCTTTTTTACAACAGGAGAATAAATGAAAGAAAAATTTAAAAGTATATTTGAAGGACTAAGTATTGCTTATGGTCAGTACCAAAAAGGTGACCATGATGAAAATGGAAAGCAAAAAGGCAGAGCATTCATTGTTAGAAAAAATATAACTGATGAACTTTGGGAAAATCATATCAATGGAGTTGGTCCTGCTCTTGGTATTATACCTATTAATGAAAACAATTCTTGTAAATGGGGTTGTATTGATATTGATGAATACAATTTTAATCATGCAGAATTAGTATCAGAAATACGATCTAAAGATTTACCATTAATAGTTTGTAGATCTAAATCAGGTGGTGCACATGTGTTTTTATTTACAAAAGATTTTATACCTGCATCTATTATGCAAAGCACACTTAAAAAGATGTCAGGAATTTTAGGATATGAAGGTGCTGAAATATTTCCGAAGCAAACAGAAATACTCGTGGAACGTGGAGATACAGGAAATTTTTTAAATTTACCTTACCACAACCAAATGAATGGATTGCGCTATGCATTTAAAGATGATGGTGAAGCGGCAACCATAGAAGAATTTTTTGGATTATATGACAAATATGTTCAATCAGAATTAAAAGAAGTTAAGTTAGAAAAGAAAAAAGAAATAGAAGCATTTCAAGATGGTCCGCCTTGTTTAAATAAATTAGCTAAAGATGGTTTTGGAGAAGGCGCAAGAAATAATGCATTATTTAATATTGCGGTTTATTATAAACAATCAAAACCAGATTCTTGGGAAGATGAATTAGTAAAAGCAAATCAAGAATACATGGTTCCTCCATTAAGTAATGGAGAAGTTCAGATGTTAATTAAATCTGTAAATAAGAAAGGATATGATAAATATAGATGTAAAGACGCACCAATTAATTCAGTGTGTAATCCAAGTTTATGTAGAATGAAAAGATTTGGAGTAGGATATGATGAAGAACAAATACCAGTATTAGGAAATTTAACTAAGTATGCATCTAAACCACCTCAGTGGTTTTTAGATGTAGGGGAATCAAGAATAGAATTAAAAACAGAACAATTATATAACTCTGGCTTATTTGCTCTAGCTTGTTTAGATCAAGCAAATTTATTAGTTCCAGTACAAAAACCAAAAGATTGGAAACAACATTATTTAAAACCTTTAATGGATAATCTACAAGAAATAAAAGCTTTAGAATCTTTAGATCCATTAAATCAACTATATTCTTTATTACAAGATTGGACTACTAATAGACAGTCGGCAAGAACCATGGAAGATATATTTAATAAACTTCCACATACAGATGAGAAAAGAGAATTTACTTATTTTAGAATGGAAGACTTTTATAATTATTGTAAACGAAATAACTGGGAATTTAAAAAATCAGAAACAGGTAATTATTTAAAACAATTAGATTGTTTTGTAGAAGAAATAAGAAAAGATTTAAAAGGAGGAGCTCCTCGTCTTGTTAAAATTAAAGCATTGAAAAAACAAGATGTATCTACTTCTAAAATTGCATATCACGAAGATCATTTTTAATTATGAAAACTATTATATTAGGTCCACCTGGAACAGGAAAAACAACTACTTTATTAAACTTAGTAGATGAATTTATTCAACAAGGTATTAGACCAAGACAAATAGGTTATTTTTCTTTTACTAGAAAAGCAGCAACAGAAGCTGCAACTAGAGCTGCAGAAAAATTTAATTTAAATATAGATTTAGATTTAGAAAATTTTAGAACTTTACATTCTTATGCATTTAGAAAATTAGCTATGTCTAAAGAAAAGATGATGAAGAAAGAGGACTATAAAGAATTTGGGCAGAAATGTGGCATTCCTATTAAAGTAGCAAGTTATTCAGAAGATGATGGAACATTTAATTCAGACAATGAATATTTAACTATTATTAATACAGCAAGAGTTAAGAGAATGGACCTATTAGAATATTATGACCAAAGACAAAATATATTAGATATTGAAAGGGGAACATTATATCTCATAGCAGAAGAATTAGAAAGATATAAAAAAGAAAAAGGGTTAAAAGATTTTACAGATTTATTAGAGGATTTTATAGAAAAAGATATTGAATCTAATTTTAAAGTTTTATTTATAGATGAAGCGCAAGATTTATCTCATTTACAATGGGATATGGTCAGGCAAATATGGAAAAATGCTGAAAAAACCTATATTGCAGGTGATGATGACCAGGCTATTTTTAAATGGGCTGGAGCAGATGTAAATCATTTTATTGCATTACAAGAAGAAGTAGACACTATCAAAACATTAGATCAATCTTATCGTATTCCTGGAGGACCAATTCATGAATTATCACAAAGAATTATAGGTAAAGTTCAAAATAGATTTAATAAACAATATAAACCAAGACAAGAACAAGGTCTTTTAAAACGATATTCTGATGTGACCCAAGTAGATATGTCACAAGGAAACTGGTTAGTATTATCTTCAGCCAATCATTTCTTAGATGATGTAAAAGAATTATGTGAATTAAGGGGCTGGTATTATCAATATAAAGGTAAAAACTCTATTGGTCTTAAATTATTATTAGCATTAAATAATTGGGAACAATTTAGAAATGGTTCTTTATTATCTCATTTAGAGATCAAAAACATTTATGAATATTTAGGAACTAATGTGTCTGATGGTTTTAGAGAAGGAAAATTATTCCATTCAGAAGAAAAATATACCATTCAAGAATGCAAAGAAAAATTTGGATTGTTAACCGATAAAGTTTGGTATGAGTCCTTTGAAGGTCTGGATCACTTGACAGAAAACTATATTCGTAATATGAGAGCTAATGGTGAGAAGATCAATAAGAATCCTAGAATTATCATGTCAACCATTCATGGTGAAAAAGGTGGCGAGGCAGATAAGGTATTATTACTTCAAGATATTACTAATGCTGCTATGGAAACGTTTGCGCATGATCCAGATGAACTTCATAGATTATTTTATACGGGCGCAACAAGAGCTAAAAAAGAATTACATATTGTTGATCCAAAAAATTTTGAAAAAGCATATTTAATATGACCAATAAATCTGATTTAGAAAGAATATTCCCATCTACTCGTCAAGAAGGAGGTGATCATTATCAAAAACATAAGATACAACCTTATGAATTTATTACAGCCAATAATTTATCTTATTTCCAGGGAAACGTAATTAAATATGTAGTGAGATATAAAGATAAAAATGGCATAGAAGATTTAAGAAAGATTATACATTATTGTGAATTAGAAATTGAACAAATAAAAAATAACAAATGAGAACGATACAACCACCTTTATTTACACCACAAACTGAATGGGTGATGCCCGAAGAATTAAAAGATCTACGTGGTCATAAAGAAATTGCGGTAGACTTAGAGACTTGTGATCCTATGTTAACGGAACTTGGAGCGGGGAACGTGACTGGCCGTGGACATATTGCAGGAATCTCGCTAGCAGTAGAAGGATGGGAAGGATACTTTCCTATTGGTCATGAGCAAGGTGGAAACTTAGATAAAAAATTAGTGAAAAAATGGTTACAAGATATTTTTAATCAAGAAGACACTACATTCATATTTCATAATGCCATGTATGACGTATGTTGGTTAAGAAGTTTTGGTATTCAGATTAAAGGTAAAATTGTAGATACCATGATTGCTGCATCTTTAATTGATGAAAATAGATTATCCTATCGTTTAGATGCATTAGCAAAATTTTATGTAGGAATAGGTAAAGATGAAAATGTTTTACAAGCAGCAGCAAAAGAATATGGATTAGATCCTAAAAAAGATATGTGGAGATTGCCAGCTATGTTTGTAGGGCAGTATGCTGAACAAGATGCAAAAGCAACTTTGAAGTTGTGGCAAAAATTACAAATGGAATTGTATGCGCAAGAGTTAACTTCTATTTTTGATTTAGAGATAAAACTGTTTCCATGTTTAGTAGATATGAGATTTAAAGGTGTTCCAGTAGATTTAGATAAAGCAGATAAAATAAAGAAAAAATTACAATCAGATGAAAAGAAATTACTTAATAAAATCAAAGACTTATCTGGCATCGACGTAGAATTATGGGCAGCTGCCTCTATTGCGAAAGCATTTGATGCTGTCAAGCTTCCTTACGATAGAACAGAAAAAACAGGAGCTCCTAGTTTTACTAGAAACTTTTTAGCTAACCATCCACATGAACTTGCTCAATGTATTTCTAATGCAAGAGAGTTAAGTAAAGCTCATACTACATTTATTGATACTATAACTAAACACGCACATAAAGGAAGAATACATGCAGAGATTAATCAAATACGTTCTGATGATGGTGGAACTGTTACAGGAAGATTTTCTATGTCTAATCCAAACTTACAACAAATCCCTGCGCGTCATCCTGAATTAGGACCATTGATACGATCTATTTTTATTCCTGAACAAAATTGTGTATGGGGAAGTTTTGATTACTCACAACAAGAACCAAGAATATTAGTTCACTATGCTAAATTACAAAAGTTAGAGGGTGTCGATACGATTGTCGAGGCCTACCGAGCGGGGAACGCGGACTTTCATCAGGTTGTAGCGGACATGGCTAACATTGAACGAAAACAAGCAAAGACTATTAATTTAGGTTTGATGTATGGAATGGGTAAAAATAAATTGATGGCTGAATTAGGTTTGATGAAAGAATCAGCAGAAAAACTAATTCAACAATATCATCAAAAAGCTCCATTCGTAAAACAATTGATGGAAACAGTATCAAGAGTTGCAAATGATAGAGGTAAGATTAGAACATTATTAGGTAGAGCATGTCATTTTGAACTATGGCAACCGACACAGTTTGGAGTTCATAAACCATTACCATTAGAACAAGCTAGAAAAGAATATGGTGAACCATTAAAAAGAGCATTTACTTACAAAGCATTAAATAAATTAATTCAAGGATCTGCTGCTGATATGACTAAAAAATCTATGGTAGCATTATATGAAAACGGTATAATACCACATATACAAATTCATGATGAGGTAGACATCTCAGTTCAAGATGATAAGATGGCCTCTCAAATTATTGAAATTATGGAATCAGCCGTTCAATTAGAGGTTCCAAACAAAGTAGATTATGAAAAAGGTGCTAATTGGGGAGATATTTATGGATAATATATATGACCTTTGGCGACGATCCTTTTGGACATAATGATAAAAATAAAAAAGGATTAAGTCCTTTACAATTCTTCATTTTGTATTTAGTGTTATGGTATATTTTTGCGCATCATTTTTATTAGATAGGAATTATTTATGAAATTATTTTGTAAGGAATGTGGACATCGTTGTCATTGTGTAGGACAGGGTTATTATGTTAATGAACCTGTTTGTACTACTTGTAGTTGCACAGAATGTAAATGTGTAGATGTACCTTTGGTATTAAACAAAATGAAAAAATCTATTAAATTTGAGATGTATACTATTTGTGTTTTAATTATATTAATTTTATTAGTTAGTTTATTAGGTTGTGTTAAACAAGAAAAAGAGTATCCTAACAAAATGGATACTATTGCTGATGGAGTATCAAAGGTTTTTATGAAATGATTAAATTTGATAAAAACTTTTTAAATATAGATACAGTACAAGGCGTATGTCCTGAATGCAGTGAACAAACCATTTTAATTGCAATTGTAGAAGATTACTATCGTTGCACCTCGTGTGGAGAAGATACCAAACAATATGTCAATGGACATATTAAATATCTAAAACTAACAGAGGAAGATCAACAATGGCTAAAAAAAAGGCGTTCGGCACCAACACGTTCGTAAAACAGAAAAAAAGAAAACGTCCAGGTAGACATTCTAAGCAACACAAAGGTAAAAAATTCTCAGAACGAGGACAAGGTAAACCAATATGAAATTTATTATTTATGCTATGATTTGTATAGCTGACCTTAGTCCTTATGGAATGAGTTGTATGAATTATACAGAACCAGGACAACCAAGTTATACTAAAGAAGAATGTGAAATGCGTTCTGTTGAATTAGGTAATACAGTAACCAAAGAATTAAATGCCAATGGTGTTAATGTATTAGAACATATTGTTTGGTGTGTAGAAGATAAAAAACAATCAGCTTAGTTTACTCGCCCCGAAAGAAATCAGGACGAGCAAACAAAAGGTGTGAGAAGAGATCTATATTATAGCTTAAAAAAATATACTTGCAAGCCTTGAAATAATATTATAGTTTCCCATATAGTATGATAAATAAAACAATAAGAAAGGATAAAAACATGAGTAAAAACCTAACAAAAGAAGCATTTGACCAATGGTTAATGTTATCTAAACCAGGAGAAAAAGTTGTATACCATAAAGGCTTTTTCGTAAGAGAATCAGATAAAGACATCAAGATGCGACGTTTTAGCGCATACTTAAATAATTTAGCTGGTTCTTTAAAAACTGTATTTCTATATCAGAAAAAAATTAAAGATATGGAATACGAATACTATGCAGAAAAAAGATAAGGAGAGAAAACATGGCAGATCCTGCTAAACATAAATCAGTATCGATACCTATTAAGTATTATAACCTATTAGATTTTATCAATGGTAAATTAGACACACCATTGTCTAAATCTAAATTAGTGCAAATGTCGATAGTGAAGGAGGCAAAAAAACATGGATACAAAAATGGTAAAGCATAAGGCCATTTGTCCTGATTGTAAGGGGAACGGATTTATTTATACGAGCGTTCTCTCTTATAATGAAGTGAAACAATGTACTACTTGCAAATCACAAGGAGAAATATATGTCAAAGAACCAACCATTGAAGAACTTGCCAAAGCAGCGAGACTTCAATAAAAAAGATATAACAGGATATTATTATGATGGTAAAAAAAGTTATACGATTTATAGTAGAGAGAATCGATCATATATCATGCCGCGTAAGTAATTGGTGTTGGAGATATTTATATGCAGAAAGAAAAAATAGACACTACAAAAAAAAGTGATCAATTTTTATTATTTGATGATTTGCCTATGCAAACTAGAGCAAAGGCAATTATTAAAGATATAGAATGGGTTGATTTAAGTGATATTTGTAAACAATTAAATTACAAAGTACCTAAACCAGGAGTGTATCGTTTATACAAAACAGGTCATATGCATTTTTGGGGAAATATAGATCCAGATTTATTTGGTGGTTGTAATTATCCATTTATCCAAAATATGGAAACAGGTAAAATTTTAAGTTATCTTTTGTATGGAAATTATCCTATTGCAAGATTTGTTATTGAAGAAACTGGTTTTACGGGAGTAGGTCTTTTACATAGAATAGTTGCTTGTGCTTTTATTGAAAATGATGATTATCAAAATAAAGATCAAGTGAATCATATTAATCATAATCCTTGTGATTACCGAGTTCATAATTTAGAATGGATTAGTAGAAAAGATAACAATGTAGGTGCCATAAAAAATAAATCAGTATCTTTAGAAGATAAATATTATGAATGTATTGGAAGAATAAAACAAAAAATGAGACATGCAAATTAAACGACATAAAAACGAATTGTTTTCTAGTAAATATTATCCTATAGAAAAATGTACCAGTAGTGAAGGTGAACAATTTTATGTTAGAAAATGTCCTGTGTGTGATGGGACTGGAATTAGACCATATTTTGTTGGAATAAAACATAATGATACAGATTGTCATGCATGTGATCGAATGGGATTTATTGAAGCTGAATTATTTATTACTTATACTAAAGAAATATTAAAAATTATTAATATTATGAAAGTAACTAAACATTAATAGGTATGAAAAATCCTGTTGCCAAATACATGAATCGTTTTCATAAACCAAAACGAATCAAAGATAAAAGGTACCAAGAACAATTAAAACAAATGGAAAAAGATGTGGAAGAAGTAAGAAGAATGCAAAGAGAAATTTATGAAACTAAATAAACTATATG
>Ga0222716_10000346_pt1 | contig 39282 bp, 35 predicted proteins | sample C33_13DmetaG_FD_165044 | JGI IMG/M metagenome (GOLD analysis project Ga0222716, IMG submission 165044) | Estuarine water microbial communities from San Francisco Bay, California, United States - C33_13D | ecosystem: Environmental > Aquatic > Marine > Unclassified | place: USA: California... | reverse complement strand
TTTGGGCTATATCATTTGTAGTCCCTCTAGTTGTCGCTTTATTACTTTTTGCGAAATGGGATTATGACAAATTAATTTTTGATTTGAGAATTCCTAATTATGAGCCAATCGTAATAATGGAAAACTTACCAATTGCAAAACCATTAACTTTTTTACCTCCAATTTATGCTTCAATTAATGGATTGACAGCTTTAATCTTAGTAGTTGCTGTTTATTATATTAAAAAAGGTAAAAGAAAAATACATGAAAATCTTATTAAGGTTTGTATAGCTCTTTCTTTATCATTTTTGGTAATGTACATTGCTTACCATCTCACTTCAGACCCTACTTCTTTTGGAGGATCAGGGGCTATTGCATACTTATACTTTTTTATATTAATTACTCATATTTTACTTTCTATTGTTGTTATTCCTTTGGTTTTAATTAGCTATTTAAAAGCTTCCCAGTCAGATTTTGCAGCTCACAGAAAAATTGCTAAAATTACTTTTCCAATCTGGCTATATGTAGCTGTGACGGGAGTGATTGTTTATTTAATGATTTCACCATACTACGTATGAATCTAATAATCTTCATAATGGATTTTCAATGTGCTATGTGCAGAGCAGTTCTGGAGTCTGGTGCTGACCAAAGAACAGCAGAGAGTTTGAATGATGGTATAGTTTATTTAATGGTGATTCCTTACATACTTGGAGCAGTTACGCTATATTTTCTGTATACAAAGTTTTTTAAAAAATGATTTGACAGTATGAAATTTTTTTTTAGTTTTGCTACTATGTAATGCATAGTACTATGCAATAAATAATATAAAATGGATATACTTATAAGTTGGCGAGAAGTTATGGTGTTAATTATAATGCTGGTTTTTGCCTTAGTTAGTTACAAATCAATTAAAAATAAAAAATGAAAAAAATAATTTACTTATTACTAATGGCCTTTACTTTTACATCTTGTGGACTTGATGTAAAGCCAAATGTTACTGTTAATAGTGACATTAATTTAACAATTGACAACAAAAACCTGGAGGGAGTACAAGGTGAATGGACAATAACTTCCGAAGAAAAAAGGGAGGATGGAAAGGAGATTATAATTATAACAATCAAAAAAACTGAATTAGAATAACACTATAAAGCCGAATCTGAAATTATTTCACATATTTATTATTTTGATTTATAGGACCAATCTAAGGTTCGGTTTTAATAACTATACTTTTACAAATTTAATTGAGTACAGAAAATTTTAAAATACAAATTAGAAAAGGACTATTAGAGTTCTGCGTATTACAGATTGTCTCCAATAAAGAAGTATACGCTTCGGAAATAATTGAAGAACTAAAGAATTCGAAAATAATTGTTGTGGAGGGAACGGTTTATCCTCTTCTAAGTAGATTAAAGAAATCCAACTACATTCAACACAATTGGAAGGAATCAACTCAAGGTCCACCAAGAAAGTATTATTCAATTACTGATTATGGACTTGAGCATTTAAGAGAACTAATAGTTTCTTGGAGTGATATAAATAGCTCGGTAAAAAAATTACTCAAAACTAAAAAATGAAAAAACTATTTGTAAGATTAATGGAATTTAAGATTGAGATTCTTATGAAAATATTAAAATGGTTAAGGAATTAATTATATAACAAAATGAAAAAAACGTTTACAATTAGCTTGGGGCACTCAGTTTTTAATGTGGAGGAAGATGCATATGATATATTAAAAATGTATCTAGATTCAATTAAAAATTATTTTCAAAAGATGGAAAATGATTCTGAAATTATTAGTGACTTTGAACTTAGAATTGCAGAAAACTTTTCGTCCAAATTGTCTTCAGGAAAACAATACATTAATTTGAGTGATGTAAAAGAAGTCATCCAAATTATGGGTTCTTTAGATGATTTTCAGGAGATCTATGATGATGATGATCAAACTGAAGATGTAAAAGAAGAGAAAAAAGAGAACAATAAACTTTATAGAGATTCTAGCAATAGAATTATTGCTGGAGTTTGCTCTGGAATAGCGGAATATTTTAAAATTGATCCAATAATTGTTAGGATTCTGTTTTTCATAGCAGTTCCTTTGAATTTAATAGTATATATAATTTTTTGGATAGGAATCCCATCAAAAGATTTTGACCCTGATCTTAGAAAAATACTTTACAGAGATAAAGAAAATGGAGTAATTGGAGGTGTAGCAAAAGGACTTTCTAATTATCTTAAGATTGATGCTAATATTATTAGGGTAGTTTTTGTGATTAGTCTGTTCTTTGGAGGAGCAGGGTTATTATTCTATTTGTTGTTATGGTTTTTTACTAAAGAAGCCAAAACAATAGGTGAAAAAATGAACATGTCAGGCTTTAATGTGAATCTATCAAATATTGAGGACTTCATTAAAAAAAAAACAAAAAATCTAAATAATTCAGAAAATACGTTAACTAAGATTTTTTTATTTCCATTTAGGCTTATAGCACCCTTAATTAATGCTTTTTTAAAAATTGGAGTTCTTATTTTTAAAACAATTTTCTTTATATTTTCTTCAATTTTAATTGTCTCTTATTCAATTTTGTTACTAATATTTTCAAGAATACTATTTGAAGATATTAGCCGAGTGGAAGACCCTGAATTTTATGAATTACTTAACGCCATTCCAGAATACTTTGTAATATTTTCAATCATTTTTTTGATATTAACAATTTCTATCTCAGTTGTTATTTCATTTTATGTGCTTTTTAAAAAGAAAATAAATACATATTTATTTATGTTAATGATTTTTTTATGGATCGCTTTTTTCATTCTAATTACTGTTTCAATCCCAAATGTTATCTTAATCATACAAGATTTAGATCTATTACCTTTTTGGATTTCAGGGTTTGAAAATAACTCATACTATTATAAATAAAAAAGTAATGTAAACATTACATTATGAATAATTTTTATAAATTTGCATGCCATAAAATTTTATATTAAATGTAGATTAAACTTTGGGCACATTTATTGATCTAAATATGAGAACAACTAACAATTATGATTAAAATTAAAGATTTACATAAGTCCTACAAAATGGGCTCAAATTCTCTACATGTTTTAAAAGGAATTAATTTTGATGTCGAAGAAGGCGAACTTGTAGCGATAATGGGATCCTCAGGTTCAGGTAAATCTACTTTGTTAAATATATTAGGAATGCTTGATCTCCTAGACTCTGGTACCTACGAGCTTGATGGAGTTCCAATCAAAGACCTTGATGAAACTAAAGCAGCTAATTACAGAAATAAGTTTTTAGGATTTGTTTTTCAATCGTTTAACCTTATAAATTATAAAACAGCACTGGAAAACGTAACACTCCCTTTATATTACCAGGGATTAAAAAGAAAAGATAGAGAAGAAACTGCTTTAAAATATTTAGATGATGTTGGACTTAAAGAATGGGCAACCCACCTTCCTAGTGAATTATCCGGCGGTCAAAAACAAAGAGTGGCTATTGCAAGAGCTATGGCTTCAATGCCAAAGGTCTTATTAGCTGATGAACCAACAGGAGCTTTGGATTCTAAAACATCAAAAGAAGTAATGGCTTTAATTCAACAAATTAATAAATCTGGTAAAACAATTTTAATTGTTACTCACGAAGAAGAAATAGCCAAAATGTGTTCCAGAATAGTTAGACTAAAAGATGGAGTGATTATGGAAGACAAGAAAAATAAAATGATAAGTGCAATATAATGTTTAGTAGAGATCGCTGGTTAGAAATATTTGAAACAATTAAGAAGAATAAGCTTAGAACTTTTCTTTCAGGTTTTACAGTGGCTTTAGGTATTCTAATATTTGTGGTTCTTTTTGGTTTTGGAAACGGACTTAGAAATACTTTTGAAAAATTCTTTAAAGACGATGCATTAAATACAATATGGTTAAATCCATCAAGAACTTCCAAACCTTACATGGGCTATGAAGCTAACCGAAGAATTGAGTTTGATAATAACGATATGGAGGATATTCAGAAAAGATTTGATTTTTATATTGAAGGAATGACCCCAAGAATTACTTTTAGTGGAATCGTAGGCTATAAACTAGAATCAAATAATTATACTGTAAGGGGAGTAGGTCCTTCTCATCAAAAAAATGAGATGACCATCATGATGAAGGGTAGATTTTTAAACGGATTAGATATTGAAAATAAGGAAAGAAATGTTGTAATTGGTAGGCTTGTTGAACAAGATCTTTTTAAAGGAGAGGACGGTATAGGAAAATTTATCAGTGGAGGTGGAAGATCATGGAAAGTTGTGGGAGTCTTTCAAGACGATGGAGGTGATAATGAAGAAAGGATCATATACGCGCCTTACACAACTGTTCAATTAATTAGAAAAAACACTGATAAAGTGGATCAAATAGTTATCTTATATAAACCTGAAATTGGCTATGCAGGAGCAGTGGCTTTTGAAAATCAATTAAAAAAATATATGAAACAAAAGAAATTCATTGATCCTACAGATGGTAGAGGAATTCGCGTTAGAAGTGCTTCAAGTGATTTAAAAGAGAATGATCAATTTGCATCAGTTCTTCAATATATTATTTCGTTTGTTGGTATTGGGACTCTTCTTGCAGGGATTATAGGAATTTCAAATATTATGGTTTTTGTAGTTAAAGAAAGAACCAAGGAACTTGGTATTAGAAAAGCTATCGGAGCTACTCCAAAATCAATTATTGGGATGATACTTCATGAAGCAATTTTTATAACTACAATTTCAGGATATTTTGGATTATTAATTGGTGTTGCGTTATTAAATTTTATTGGAGATAAATTAGAAGAAGAATATTACATAACTAATCCAAGTATTGATATATCCACAGGAATAGCAGCGACCATTTTGCTTATTGCTTTTGGAGCTTTTGCTGGTTACTTACCCGCTAAAAGAGCTGCACAAATCAAACCTATTGAAGCATTAAGAGACGAATAGATGAAAAGATTATTTGACAAAGATACTTGGCAAGAAATATTTGGTTCTATTAAAAAAAATAGAACAAGAACCATAATAACTATGATAGGAGTTCTGTGGGGAATTTTTATTTACATAACACTTGCGGGATCTTCTAAAGGTCTTGATAACGGCTTTGAAAGAGCATTTCAATCTATAGCTTCCAACAGTATTTTTGTCTGGGCACAATACACAAGTCTTCCTTATGCAGGTTACAAGGCTGAGAGAGGAATTCAGCTAAAATTAAGTGATGTTGATGTCCTTAAAAAAAGAGTTCAAGGTATTAAGTTTATTGCACCAAGAAATGTAGCTGGTGTATTTGGTTCGGCTGGTGGAAACATCGTAAGAGGAACTAAAACAGGTACATATGCTATTTATGGTGAGTATCCGGAATACATTAAGATTGCAACCTCAAAAATTTACGATGGTGGAAGATTTATAAATGAATCAGATATCAAATATGAGCGAAAAGTTTGTGTGATTGGTGAAAGAACTCAGGAAGAACTGTTTGAGGAAGATGAAGATCCAATTGGGAAGTTTATTAGTATAAATAAAATGAACTTTAGAGTTGTGGGAGTTCATAAATTTGTTCAAGGTGGTGGTTTTGGAGATGACGGTGATATTTATATTCCTTTTGCAACATTTAAAAAGATTTTTAATACAGGAGAAAATGTCAATTTTTTTATGATTGCTGCTGATGAAAATGTAAATGGTGTTAGGGTTGAAAAAGAGATAAAAGCAACACTTAAAGAAATTCATAAAGTTCATCCTGATGATGAAAGAGCTATTGGAGGCTTCAACTTAGGAGAAGTATTTAGAAAGACAATGAATTTTGCTAACGGGTTAACCTTTTTATCTCTTGTTGTTGGAATTACCACTATTTTGGCTGGTGTCATAGGGATTGGAAATATATTACTTATATCCGTAAAGGAAAGAACTAAAGAAATTGGAATTAGAAGAGCTTTAGGAGCAACACCAAGTGAGGTAAGATCTCAAATAATCTTAGAATCAGTATTTTTAACAACATTAGCTGGTGTGATTGGAATCATACTTGGATCTTTTGTTTTGTATGGAATTAATGCAGCTACAATTGACATGACAGATTTTCCGTACACTAACCCAACTGTACCCATTGCTTATGTTTTAGGAGCTCTTGGGTTTATGATAATTCTAGGAACATTAATAGGAATAATTCCTGCTCAAAGAGCAGTAAGTATAAAACCAATAGACGCATTAAGAGAAGAATAATTAAAAACAATTAATAACCATGAAATATTTAAAATACGTAGGACTATTTGCTTTAGGCTTTGGAATATTATTTTCAATTGCATTTTTTGTTAAATCAAATAGTACATCTGCAATTCAGTATGAAACACAAACTTTAATTACTGCTACAATCGAAGATAAAATAGTAGCTACAGGAAAAGTTTTGCCAGAAGATGAAGTAAATGTTGTACCTCAAATAGCAGGTATAATACAAGAACTATATGTTGAAGAAGGTGATGAAATTTCAACTGGTGATTTGATTGCAAAAATTAAAGTAGTTCCAAATGAGCAAACTTTGAACAGTGCTGAAGGAAGAGTCAAAAGTGCTCAGATAGTCATGAACAACTCTAAAATTGAGTATGAAAGAAATAAAGTTCTTTATGAAAAAGAAATTATATCTGATCAAGATTTTAATTCAGCAACTCTGAGATACAATCAAGACATGCAGAATTTATCCAATGCTAAAAGTGACTTACAGATTATTAAATTAGGTTCTTCAGGAGGCTCAACAATAACAAATACAAATGTTAGGGCAACAGTTTCAGGAACCATTTTAGAAATTCCTGTTGAAGAGGGAGATCAAGTAATTCAAGCAAATACATTTAATGCGGGAACCATAATAGCAACAATCGCTGATCTTAATAAAATGATTTTTGAAGGTCAAGTTGATGAGGGCGAAGTTGGAAAATTAAAAGTTGACATGCCTTTAGTAGTTACATTAGGTGCTATTGAGGGTAAAGAATATGAAGCAAAACTTAGATTAATTGCACCAAAAGGAACAGAAGTAGCAGGAGCAATTCAATTTAAAATTGAAGGAGAAGTTTATTTAGATGATGAATATGTAGTTAGAGCAGGATACAGTGCAAATGCATCAATTGTAGCTAATAAGAAAGAAGATGTTTTAGCTATTAGCGAAGCATTGTTGCAGTACGATTCTAAAACTAAAAAACCTTATGTTGAAATTGAGACTTCTTCTCAAAAGTTTGAAAGAAAAAATGTAAAGCTTGGTATTTCAGATGGAGTTAATGCAGAACTTATAAGCGGGGTATCTAAAACAGATAAAATAAAAGTGTGGAATAGAACTGAACCAGATAAAAGAGGAGAAGTTGAGGGTGAGGATGCTGGATAGGATAATTAAGCAATAAAAGAATTATGAAAAAAATTATATTAATATTTTTAACGGTATTGCTTTCAGGTCACCAATATGCACAAGAACCTTGGACCTTAGAAGCGTGTGTTAAAAGAGCCTTAGAAATGAACATTTCTATTAAACAATCTCAATTAGACTACGTAAATACAGAAATTGAAAAGAAGGGAGCTATTGGGAATTTTTTACCAAACGTAAACATTGGAGGAAATCATTCATGGAATATTGGATTAAATCAGAATATTACAACTGGTTTATTAGAAAATGTAACTACACAATTTTCATCAATGAATTTAAATTTAAATGTAGATCTATACAATGGATTACAAAATGTAAAAAGATTGCACAGAGCTAATTTATCTCTTTTAGCTAGTCAATATCAACTTGAAGATATGAGTGAAAATGTAGCATTATTAGTTGCAAATTCATACCTACAAGTGTTGTTTAGTAAAGAAGCTCTATCTGCTCAAAATTTACAATTAGAAATTACTAAAAAAGAACTGGACAGAACTAAAAAGTTAATAAGCTCAGGTGTTATTCCAAGGGGAGATATATATGAAGTTGAAGCAAACCTAGCTTCTCAGGAAAAAAGTGTAGTTGATGCACAAAATGCTTTCTACCTTTCTAAAATTGCACTAGCGCAACTTATTTTAATTGATGATTATGAAAACTTTCAAATTGCCAACGAAAAATATGATATTCCTGTTTCTGATATATTATCCAAAACACCGACTGAAATTTTTAGTTATGCTGTGGAAAATAAAAAAGATATAAAATTAATTGAAACTAATGTTGAAATAGCCAAGAAGGATTTAGAAATTTCAAAAGCATTATCCATGCCCAGGTTATCAGCTTTTTATTCATACAGTTCAAGGATAAGCTACAGTGATAGAATTGTTCCAACTGGTGAGTTTGATTTAAATACAATTGGTTTTGTTGAAAGTTCAAATGAAAAAGTTGTTGCTCCATATCCAATATACAGAACAGAAAAACCATTATCCTTTTCAGATCAATTTGATTTAAATAAGGGGCAAAATTTTGGACTTAGCTTGTCTATACCTATTTTAAATAATTTTAGTACTAGAAATAATATTGACAGATCTAAAATTAATATACTCAGAAGTGTTAATTCATTAGAACAAAAAAAATTAGATCTAGAAAATACAGTTAATCAATCCTATAATGATGCTAAAGGTGCTATAAAAGCATATCAAGCGTCAGTCAAGCTACTAGCAGCAAGAAAGCAAGCTTTTGAATATGCATCTGATAAATTTGAAATAGGAACAATGAATTCATTTGATTTTTCTCAAGCTAAACAACGTTATGAGTTAGCTCAATTTGAACTTATAAGAACTAAATACGACTATATATTTAAACTGAAAGTTCTAGAATTTTATTTTGGTGTTCCAATTACTGTAAATTAGATGTGCTATATTTTAAATATTGAATCTTCTTCAACTAATTGTTCTGTATCACTTTCAAAAAATGGAGAATTACTTTCATTAAAGGAAAAAAATGATGAAAAATATTCCCATTCCACTAAACTGCATTCATATATTGATGGTGTTTTAAAGCAACAAAATGTTGATATTAAAGATTTATCTGCCATTGCCGTTAGTAAAGGACCAGGATCTTACACAGGTTTAAGAATTGGAGTGGCTGCCGCTAAAGGTTTATGTTTTTCACTTGATATCCCACTAATTTCAATATCAACGTTATTAGTACTTTCAAAAAAAATAAAAATAGATTCAGGTCTAATAATTCCAGTTTTAGATGCTAGACGTGATGAAGTTTACTCTGCAATTTTTGATAGTCACTATAATGTAATTGAAAAAGATTCTCCTACAATAATTAATAGCGAGTCATTTAGTCAATACTCTAAAAAGAATAAGTTGTATTTTATTGGAAGTGGTCAGCAAAAATGCAAGGAGCTAATAAAGACAAACAATAATCTAAATTTTTACAAAACAGACGAATTACCCTCTTCAAAAGAAATGGCGTTACTTTCTTATGAAAAATACAGCAATTCAGAATTTGAAGATATTGCTTATTTTGAGCCAGCTTATTTAAAGAATTTTATATTAGATAGCATCAACCGTTAATAGCATTAACTTCAGAAATCATACCTGGCAGCATATCTTTTAGCATTGTCTCTATTCCACTTTTTAAAGTAATAGTTGATGAGGGACATCCACTACAGGCTCCTTGTAGAATTACATTTACTTTTTTAGTATCCTTTTCATAAGATTCAAAAAGAATATTTCCTCCATCAGAAGCAACTGCGGGTTTTATGTTCTCATCAATTATTTTGATTATTTCTTTAGACACATCATCGTACTCAATATTTTGTTTTTCTGGTTTTGACTTTTTGATATTTTCTTCAAAAACAATTGTATTGTTATCTTGTATAAAAGATCTTATAAATTCTCTTACATCCATTACGTTTTCTTGCCAATCATGTTCAGAGTTTTGAATTATTGATACAAAGTTAAAGTCAAAAAATACTTCTTTGACAAATGGAAATCCAAATAATGATTTAGCCAAAGGAGAGTCATTGGTTTCATCAATTGATTTAAATTCAAAAATATCATTAACGATTCTTTTGTTAACTACAAATTTCATTGCATTTGGGTTAGGCGTACTTTCTGCATAAACAGTAACTGGAGATGCTTTTTTTATTTGATTTTTACTAACTAGGCCTCCTTTATTTAAGAAATCTTGCAATTGTGTACATAATTCTTCTTGAACATCCTCCCATTGTAAAATATTAAGTTTTTCAATATATATAGAGTGTTTATTTAAAGTAACTTTTTTTATAAATGGTAAATAAAAGATTTGTTGAATTAAAGGAAAATCATTTGTTTCTTCGATTTTATTAAACTCGATTCTTTCTTCTGATAAGAAAATATTTGAGTAAAATTCAAGTTCTTCTTCTCTGCTAGTTTCTTTAAATTTAATAGTATGTTGATTCATTTTATATGGTTTCAATTTGATATTTAGTACCTAGTATTTTTTTTAAAGTTGTGTTAGTTGAATTACAATAAAATTCTAAATTCGACCCTTTTTTATTATTGAGTAAACTATGTTGGCTTAATATATTTTTAGTTTGTTTAGCAACCGCCGCTCCACTATCTAATATTTTAATATTATTTGGGATAATTTTCTTAATACTCTCAATAATTAACGGATAATGAGTACAACCTAAAACTAAATGATCGATATTAGCGTTAAGCATTGGTTTTAAAAATTTATATAACAACATCTCTAATTTTTTACCCTTAAAGATGCCATTTTCAATTAAATCTACTAAACCTTCTCCAACTGTTTCAATAATGTTAATCTCAGAACAATAGTCGTTGGATGTCATATTGAAAAGTCCACTTGAAAGAGTACCTTTAGTTGCTAGCACACCAACAGATCCTGTTTTAGTATTGGTGGCCGCAGGTTTTATTGCCGGTTCAACTCCAATAAAAGGAATATTTAAGTTTGCTCTTAGATAAGAGATGCTGTTAGTTGTTGCTGTATTACAAGCCACAACAATTATTTTGCAACCTCTGTCTAACAGCCAATTAGAATTTTTTTTACTTAAGTTTTTAATTTCCTCTTTAGATTTTTGTCCATAAGGAGAATTATGGTTATCTGAAAAGTAAATTATATCCTCATTTGGCATTATTTCTTTTATGGAATTTAAAATTGTAATTCCACCTACTCCAGAGTCAAAAATGCCGATAGGATTATTATGCATAAAGTAAAAGTAAAAAAAAACTACCTAAGGAAATTAGGTAGTTATATTCTTAGTTTAAAAAACGTTTTTAGAATCCTAGTTCTTTTTTTACGTCTTCCATTAAATCTTTACCATCAGAAAGAATCAAGCTTCCTCCTTGGGTTCCATCAATAACATACTCAAATCCTTGAGCTCTAGCCACTTTTTGTATTGCAGCTCTAGCTTTTTCTATTAAGGGTCTAAGTAAGTCAGCTTGTTTCTTTTGAATGTCTTGAGAAGCTGTTTGTTGGTATTGTTGAATATTTTGTTCCATTCCAGCTAGTTCCTTTTGTCTTGCATCATTAGTTACCTGAGTCTGATTTTGGGCGTCTGCCGAATAAGTTTGAAGCTTAGTTTGGTACTCTTTCATTGAAGCATCAATTTCAGTAGCATATGTTTTTTGTAACTTTTCTAATTGAGCTTGCGCTTCTTTAACCTCAGGCATTTCACTAATTAAAGTTTGACTGTCGATGTGAGCAATTTTACTTTGTGCAGTTGCTGTCATAGTAACAAATAGTAGTAAAAATGCTGCTGTTAGTTTTCTGAAAATTTTCATTTTTTAGATTCTTTAGTGGTTATTTTTTTCTTCTTAATTTTAGAAGACTATCTCTTTTTTTTAAATAGGCTTCTCTTTTTTCATCTTTTTGTTTTAAAATTAATTCTCTTCTTGATTTTATTTCTTCAGCCTTTTTTGCTTTTTTTTCTTCAAGAAGTTTCTTTTTTTCTTCTAATTCTGGATTAAAACTTTCTTCACTAAATTCAAGATTAAGTTTTTCTAATTTATCCTCTCTTAGAATACTTTTTAAAACTAGGTCGCTAATATCGTATTTTTTTTCGGAATATAGCACAATTGCATCCGCAGATTGATCAAAAATTTTATCAAATTTCTTTTGTTTAGCTATAGTTTGAATAACATTTAGCACTTGATCTTGTATGGGCTTGATTAATAACAGTTCTTGTACAACCCAATCTCCATTTACTCCAAACCTTTTCTCCTTGTATTCAGATAATTTATTGGTTTCAAAATCTATTTCAGACTCTCTATCATCAATTAAATCCTTTGTGAGTAATGGTCGTTCTATATCTAAGCTATCTTTTAAATTTTCTATGTATTTAGATTTAAGTTCAATTTCTCTTTTCCATTCTCCAATTTTGTCCTCAAGTTGTTCACTGGCTGTAGTATAATCTTCCATTTTCGAAAGAATATATTCCATATCAATAATTCCTATTCTTTCACTTTTTTGTGCTGATAATTGATTTATAGCAATAAATGAGATTATAATTATGACAAGGTTTAATATTTTCATTTAACTAAATCTTAAGTTAAATATAGGTATTCTAAAAGTTTTGTCCGATAACAAAGTGTGTCTCCCATCCATGAGCATTAAGATCACCATCATATTCACTATCGAATCCATAACCAAAGTCAATACCTAGTAATCCAAATGCAGGCATAAAGATTCTAATACCAAGTCCTGCTGATCTTTTTGCATTAAAAGGATTAAAATCTCTAAACTTATCGTAACCATTACCAGATTCTAAAAATGTAAGAGCAAAAATGGAAGCTGCAGGTTTCAATGATATTGGATATCTTAGTTCCAAAGAAAACTTATTATATATGGTTGAGCCGTCTTGGCTAGAAAGGGATTGATTTGTGTAACCCCTTAATGCGACAGTTTCTCTACCATCCATGGCATATTGAGACATCCCATCACCTCCCAAATAAAATCTATCAAATGGAATAACACCTCTTTTATTGTTATAAGCCCCTAAGAATCCAAATTCGGCATGGGTTTTAAGGACAAATTTATCAATAAGTCTTGTGTACCAAGTCCCATTAAATTTAATTTTATAAAACTCTAGCCATTTAAACTTTTCTTGATCAATCTTAGCTTGATCAGGAGTGCCATCATCATTTTGATATTCAGCTTGATTTTGTAAATCATCATAATCAATATCGTCAAATAATGAATAAGGCAAAGAAAGTTTAGCGCTAATAGCAAATTGAGATCCTCCAAGAGGAAAGACCGGATTAACGTAGGTGTTATCTCTAGCTAAAGCTATTTCATAAAAAATATTATTAGATTTTCCATCTCCAAATGTAAACAGTCCAGTATAATAATTACTTAAATTATAATACTGGTATCCAAGAGACTGACGTAAAATAAAGTAATCGTCAGGGACTCTTAATTTTTTTGCTATACCAATTTGAGCACCTGTAATTTCAAAGAATTGATTTTTATTAGCCTGTCCAGTGAAGTAGTCATAGCGATATTGTTTAGTTCTTGAAATCGATGTAGAAAATGAAACTGGAGCTTTTCCGCCTAACCATGGCTCAGAAAAAGAAAAACTTGCGGTGTTATAAAATCTATTAGCCTGTAGTCTTAAAGACAATGCTTGTCCATCACCCATTGGGAGGGGTTTATACTTGCTTTTATCCTTTAATCCTTTTACAGAAAAATTGTTGAAAGACAAACCCAATGTTCCTATGAATCCACCACCACCATATCCACCTTGAAGCTCAACCTGACTTGCTCCTTTTTCAACTAATCCATATTCAATATCAACTGTACCTGCATTTGGATCAACGTTCTTAAAATCTGGACTTATTTGTTCTGGATCAAAGAACCCCATTTGACCAAGCTCTCTCACTGTTCTTACAACTTGATCTTTACTGTATAAATTTCCCGGTTTAGTTCTAAGTTCTCTATATATTACATGATCATTTGTTCTTGTATTTCCAACTACACTAATTTTATTGAAATATGCGGGCTTACCTTCAACAATTCTAATTTCAAAATTAATAGTATCATTTTCAACAGAAACCTCAACAGGATTTATATTAGAAAATAAGTAACCGTTATTTTGATATAGGTTTGTTAGATCTTCTCCGTCAGGCTTGGTATTATCAGCTATCCTCTTTTTTAATAAAACTCCATTATATGTATCCCCTTTAAATAATCCGAGTGCTCGAGCTAAATAATTATCAGAATATACTGAGTTTCCTAAAAAAGAAATATCTCCAAAATAATATTTGTTTCCTTCCTCTAAATCAATATTAATAGTTATTTTATTATTATCCGTAATTACAGAATCAGTCAGAATTCTAGCATCCCTGTAACCCTTTTCTTTGTAGAAGTCTAAGATTGAAGTTAAATCTTCTTTATATTCCTCTTCAATGAATTTTGATTTTTTCCAAAATCTTCCAAAAAGTTTTACTTTTGTGTTCTTCATCTTCTTTTTAAGTTGAGAAGATTTTGAAATCTCATTTCCAACAAAGTTGATTTTATCAATCTTAACCCTATCACCTAAATCAACCTTAATTAACATTTTACTTAAGTTTACATCACTCGTATCTGGAACTATATTAATTGCAACTTTAGTATTTAAAAAACCATCTTTTTTGTATTTATTAATGATGTAATTTTTGGTGGTTTTAATAAAATTTTCAGTAATTTTTTTACCCTTTTTAAGCTCAGTGTCTGAGATTATAGTTTCTATCTTAGATTTTTTTAATCCAGTTATTTTAAAATCTGATAGAGTAGGTAGTTCAGTAATATCAATTTGAATTGAAGCTTCTCCATCCTCAATATTAATTAAGTAAAAATTAATATCACTGAAAAGATCAAGTTTCCAAAGTTTACTAATAATTGCACTGATTTGTTCTCCAGGAATTCTTATTTTTTGTCCTTTTTTTAAACCTGTATATGTAATAACAGTTTGTTCATTAAAGTTTTTTAAGCCATTAACAGTAATGTCCTTTAAAATATATTCATCACCTTTTATATAGGGCGTATCTTGAGCGTGGATATTAAGTCCAGCAAATAAAAACATTAATAATGCAAGAAATTTAAACTTTTTTAAAAAATCTAACATATTATTTTTTCTGTTCACTAATTTTTCCAAATCTTCTTTCTCTTTTTTGATAATTTCCAATTGCATCTAAAAAATCTTTCTCTTTAAAATCAGGCCAAAGTATATCAGTAAAATACATTTCAGCATATGCTATTTGCCAAAGTAAAAAATTACTAACTCTACTTTCACCACCTGTTCTAATCAAAAGATCTACGTTTGGTAAATTTCGGGTGTAAAGATGCTCATTTATTATGTTTTCATCAATATTTTTTACAGAAATTATATTATTTTTAACTTTATCTGATAATTCCCTGATAGCTTGAAGTATTTCTTGACGAGATCCATAGCTAATAGCAAGGTTTAAATTTAATTTGTAGTTACCATTAGTTGATGAAATTATATCCTGAAGCTTAGATTTAGGTTTGTTTTTTAAAGATTCTATGTCTCCAATAACATTCACTTTAATATTGTTTTTAATTAAAGAATCTTTTTCTTTCTCAAGAGAATGAACAAGTAAGTCCATAAGTGCATTTACTTCTAGTTTTGGTCTATTCCAGTTTTCAGTTGAAAAAACATATAATGTTAAATTTTTTACTCCTAGTTTAATTGAAGCGTCAATACATTCTCTTACTGAATTAGTTCCATTTTCATGTCCAAACGCTCTTTTTTTACCAATCTTTTTTGCCCATCTTCCATTACCATCCATTATAATGGCAACATGTTTAGGAATATTATTTTGAAGTGACTGTTTCATAAATTATTAGTTAGGACAATAACAGTTTTTTTTGCCAAATAAGTAAGTAATAGAAATCCCACTAAATACATACCAGTCTTTACTTAAAGTTGATCCAAACATTTCTGATTCTGTTGAATATTTTTTGATAGGATAACTTCCGTCTAAATTATCAGTGAGTGCGTAGTTTGCACTTATTTCTAAAGCAACGATAAAACTTTTAAGGGGTTTAACTTTATATCCAATAGTAACAGGAAATGATATATTACTCCCTTTACCATACTGAGTTGCATTGGCTATCCCAATTTCATATCTCAAAGCGTTGTAATTAAAGTAAGAAACTCCAGTACTTATGTATGGAGTCATTTGTAATGAACTTTCAAAAATATCAAATTCAAAAAAATTAAAATCAATGCCTAGTCCAACTTCAACTATTCTATTTTTAAAATATTTCCCTCTTTCTTTTCTGTAATCTACAGTTTGTGGCCAATTATCTGAACTTCCAATCTTTGAGTAATTAAGTTTAGCTCTTGCAGAAATTCTTTCATTAAAATTCTTTCTAAAAATAACTCCACCCACATAGTTTGTTGAAGCATTATAAGAGAAGGGGCTAATATATGTGGTAGGTCCTACATCACCAATATAGTTGGACCCGCCTGCAAAAATTCCAATTTCATTATCTTGGGAAAAAATATGCATAGTACTAAAGAAAAAAATTAGGAGTATTATTTTTCTAGTCATAATAGTGATGCAAATATAGATAAATTCAGTTTCGCTTTATATTAGATATTCCTTTTATCTTCTCCCCACAACAGTTTATTTCTCAATGTTTTATAAAAACTATTATTTGAAAAAGAAGCTAGCTTTATTTTATAATTTGCCTTTTTTATTTTGATTTTGGTGTCGTTAGTTAAAGATATTATTCTTGAATCTAGAGATAGTAAGTGCGATTCCTCTCTTCCTTTTACTGATAATTCAATATTTGTTTCGTCAGAAATGATTAAAGGTCTCGCGTTTAAATTATGCGGAGCTATTGGGGTAATTGAGAAAGTTTGACTGGTAGGAGTCATTATAGGCCCTCCACAACTTAAAGAATATCCTGTTGATCCAGTTGGTGTTGAAATAATTAGTCCATCAGCCCAATAAGTATTTAAATATTCACCATCAAGATTAGTTTTAATTTCTATCATTGAAGTTGTATTTTCTCTACCAACACTGACCTCATTTAATGCGAAGTTAAAGTCTGATAATTTAGATTTTTTTTCAAATGAAACTTCCAGCAAAGTTCTTTCTCTAATTTCATAACCTCCATTTAAAATGATATCTAGCTCAGAGTTAAGCATTTCTTGATTTAAAGTAGCTAAAAAACCTAATCTGCCAGAGTTTATTCCAATTATTGGAATACCTAGATCTCTTACATAGGTGATAGACCTTAGTAATGTTCCATCTCCACCAATTGTAATCATCAAATCGATTGAATTGTCAAGGTCGTAATGACTTGTAAAAAGTTGATGATTATGTTGAAGGTTTTTGGAAATTATTGAATTGTATTTTTTTTCAATAATCAAGAAAATATTTCGATCATTTGCAATCTTTAGAATTTCTGAAAAAATTTTTTCAGAAACTTTATCACTTGATTGCCCATAAATTGCAATTTTCATTATAAACTCAATTTGTTTGCAAATTAATTAAAATAACAGACTATAAATCTCTAATTTTGGAAAATTATGACAAAATTAAGTGTTAATATAAATAAGATAGCCACTATTAGGAATGCGCGGGGAGGAAATAACCCAGACTTGTTAAAAATGGCTAAAGATATTCAATCTTACGGAGCAAATGGAATAACAATTCATCCAAGACCTGATCAAAGGCATATTACTTATAATGACGCTTTAAATTTACCTAAGGTTATTTCAACGGAATTCAATATTGAAGGGAACCCAATTAAAAAATTTGTTGATTTGGTTTCTCAAATCAAGCCTGACCAAGTGACTTTAGTTCCCGATAGTATTGATGCAATAACTTCAAATGCCGGATGGGATACAGTCAAAAATAAATCTTTTTTAACTGAGGTTATTTCAGAATTTAAAAGTCAAGATATCAGAACATCCATTTTTGTAGATACTGATTTAAAATTTATTGAAGGTGCAAAATTAACTGGAGCTGATAGAATTGAGTTATATACTGAATCTTTTGCTGTAGAATTTGAAAAGGGAAATAAGAATGAGATTATTAAATATATAGAAGCTTCAATTTTTGCTAATAAACTTAACCTAGGTGTTAATGCAGGTCATGACTTAAATTTGGAAAACATTAATTTTTTTGTAGATAAACTTCCTTTTTTAGATGAGGTTTCTATTGGTCACGCAATTGTTTGTGAATCATTGTATTTAGGAATAGAAAATGTAATAAATATGTATTTACAAAAAATCAACAATGCTATTAAACAGTAAAATCATTGGCTCTGGCAACCATGTTTTAATTGTTCTTCATGGTTTTTTGGGAATGTTAGATAATTGGAAAACATTTGCAAAAAAAATGAACAACGGTTCATATCAAATACATTTATTGGACCAAAGAAATCATGGAAAAAGCTTTCACAGCGAGGAGTTTAACTATGAAATTTTAGCCAATGATTTAAAATATTACACAGATTTCCATGGAATTAAAAAGTTTTCTTTAATAGGTCATTCTATGGGCGGTAAAACTGCTATGATGTTTTCCAGTTTATATCCTAGTTATTTAGATAAATTAATAGTTGTCGATATTTTACCAATATTCTATAAAAACGATTATCATCAAATTCTAAATTCTTTAAAATCATTAGATTTAAAAAAACTGGGTTCAAGATCAAATATTGATAAAGCCTTAGAAACAGACTTTAAAGAACCCTCTTTTAGAGCTTTTTTATTAAAAAATCTTTGCAGAATTAATAAGGATGAATTAGGTTTTAAAATTGATTTAGATATCATTTTAAGCACATTAAGTGAGGTTGAAAAGTCCTTGCCTTCAGATTTATTATATATAGGAAAAACGTTATTTATTAAGGGTGAAAAATCTGATTATATTGATAATTCCAATAGTAAAGTTTTAATAAATTTTTTTCCAAATTATAAGAAAGTAGAAGTCTTAAATGCAGGTCACTGGGTTCATGCAGAAAACTTAAATGATTTCATCAAAGAGATTGAAATTTTTTTAAAATCTTAAAAGTTGGCTACCTCTAAGAAAAGAGCTACTTTTGCGACCTAATTTTTAAAATATGAAAGTTTCAAAAAAAGACATTGATAAGTTAAATGCAGTTTTATCAGTTAATATCGAAAAATCTGATTATGAATCAAATGTTGAAAAAGTTTTAAAGGATTATAGAAAAAGAGCAAATATTCCAGGATTTAGAAAAGGTCACACTCCAATTGGTTTAATAAAAAAACAATATGGATTGTCTGTAAAGGTTGATGAAATAAATAAATTAATGCAAAAAGGTTTATCAGATTTTTTGGGTAATGAAAAGTTAGCAATTCTTGGCAACCCAGTTCCTGTAGAAAAATCAGATATTGATTGGGATGCAGAAAAATTAACTTTTGACTTTGAAATTGGATTGTCCCCTGATTTTGAAGTTTCATTAAAAAATAAGAAAGCGATCCCGTCTTTTGAAATTGATGTTGATAAAAAAATGATTGATGATCAAATTAAAAATATTCAAAGTCAGTATGGAAAATTGGTTGCAAAAACTCAAATTGAAGATGGTTTTGAAATTAGCGGAAAATTCATAAATGAAGAACTTGAGATAGATAATACTTCAAACTTTCAATTGAAAGACGTCAAAGGAAAATCTAATAAGGAACTTTTTAAAAAATTAAAAATTAGTGAATCTTTAGAACTTAAAACAAAAGGTTTATTCACAAAGGATGCAGATTTAACTTTTCATTTAAAGCTCAATGATGATAATAAAGATAAAATTAACTCTGTAAAGTTTTTATTGAATGAAATAAATGAACGAGTTCCCGCTGATTTAGATCAAGAATTGTTTGACAAACTTTTTGGAAAAGATGTTATCAAAACGGTAACAGAGCTAAAAGATAAACTTAAACTTGATGCTGAATCTAATTTTGTAAATCAAACAGATCAAAAATTATTAAATGATGTTACTGAACATTTGATTGAGAACACAAAATTTAATTTACCAGACAATTTCTTAAAAAAATGGATGAGAACCGCCGGAGAAAATAAATTAACTCAGGACGAAGCCAATGCCGAATATGAAAAATCTGAAAAAGGACTAAGATATCAGCTCATTGAAGCAAAAATTTTAGAACAAAATGAAATTAAGATTGATCACAATCAAATTAAAGATTTTGCAAAGGATATGATCAAACTTCAAATGAAACAATATGGTCAGAATAACCCCGAGGAAAAAGAATTAGAGTCTATTTCTCAAAGAATTCTTTCTAATAAGGATGAGGTAAAAAGAATTTCTGATCAACTTTTGAGTAAAAAATTAATTGAATTATTTAAATCAAGCCTCAAACTCAAAACCAATAAAGTCTCATATGAAAAATTTATCGAGATGGCTTATGCTAAAAAATAATTAACTTTAAATTATAAAAAATAATTAGTTCTATGGATTACTCGGAAGAATTTAAAAAATATTCAATAAAGCATCATGGTATAAATTCTCTTTACTATGATAAATTAGTTAGTAGTATGACCCCTTATATAATAGAGGAAAGACAACTTAATGTCGCACAAATGGATGTTTTTTCCAGACTGATGATGGATAGAATAATTTTTTTAGGAACTGGAATTAATGATTCAATTGCTAACATAATTCAAGCTCAATTACTTTTTTTAGAAAGTACTGATAAGGATAAAGACATTCAAATCTATATCAATTCACCTGGAGGATCTGTATATGCTGGTTTAGGTATTTATGATACTATGCAATTCATTAACCCCGAAGTTGCTACAATTTGTACTGGAATTGCTGCCTCAATGGCTGCAGTTCTACTTTGTGCCGGTCAAAAAGGAAAAAGATCTGGATTAACTCATTCAAGAGTTATGATTCATCAACCTTTGGGAGGTGCTCAAGGACAAGCATCTGATATAGAAATTACAGCTAGAGAAATTGGAAAATTAAAGAAAGAACTTTACGAAATCATAGCAAATCATTCGGGTCAAAAATACGATAAGGTGTATGAGGATAGTGATAGAGATTATTGGATGAAAGCTCAGGAAGCAAAAAAATATGGAATGATAGACGAAGTGTTGTCAAAAAAATAATTTCATGTCTGAAAAAAATTTAGTTTGTTCATTTTGTGGCTTGACCAAATCTCAAACCAATTTACTTGTAGCTGGACAGGAAGCACACATCTGCGATAGCTGTATTGAACAGGCGTATGGAATTATAATTGAGGAATCTAAAAGAACAACCATTTCTCCAGAAAATGAGGAGTTAAAAATAGCAAAGCCAAAAGAAATAAAACAATTTCTTGACGACTATGTAATAGGGCAAGATCACACTAAAAAAATTCTATCAGTTGCAGTTTATAATCATTATAAAAGGTTAAATCAAAAATCCTTAAAAGATGATGTTGAAATTGATAAGAGTAATATTTTAATAGTTGGTGAAACAGGAACAGGCAAAACTTTAATTGCTAAGACTATTGCAAAAATGTTAGATGTTCCCTTAGCCATTGTTGATGCAACTGTTTTAACTGAAGCAGGTTATGTTGGTGAAGATGTAGAAACAATTTTGACAAGATTATTACAAGCCTCAGATTATAATCAAGAAAAAGCTGAAAGAGGAATTGTATTTATAGACGAAATTGATAAAATTGCAAGAAAAAGTGATAACCCTTCAATTACTAGAGATGTTTCAGGTGAAGGAGTTCAACAAGCCTTATTAAAGTTATTAGAAGGAACTATAGTAAATGTTCCACCTAAAGGGGGAAGAAAACATCCTGATCAAAAATTTATTGAACTTGATACTCAGAATATACTTTTTATTGCTGGTGGTGCATTTGATGGAATAGAAAAAGTTATTTCCAAAAGATTAAACATGCAAGTTGTTGGATATAAAAATCCTTCATCTAAAAAAATAAACTATAAGAACTTATTATCATTTATTTCACCTAAAGATTTAAAAGATTTTGGATTAATCCCTGAAATACTTGGAAGACTCCCTGTATTATCATACATGAATTCACTTGACAAAGCAACTTTAAGATCAATTTTAACTGAACCAAAAAATTCTTTAGTTAAACAATATGAAAAATTATTTCAAATAGACGGGATTAAACTTTCATTTTCTGAGGAAGGGCTTAATTATATTGTTGACAAAGCATTAGAATTCAAATTAGGTGCAAGAGGACTAAGATCTATATGTGAGTTAGTTTTAAATGATGCAATGTTTGAGTTACCAAGTTCTAAAAGAAAAAAACTTCATATTGATAAGGCTTATATTTCAAAAAAACTTTCTCATTCTAGTCTTAATATTTTAAAGGTAGCTTCTTAATTAATTTTTAAAAGTTCATCAATAATTTTTCTATCGTTAGAAAGTCTAGGTACTTTATTTTGACCACCCAGTTTATTATTTTGTTTTAACCAATCGTAAAAAATATTTTTTTTAGCTACTGTTATTTTTAATTCATCCATAGTAATATTTTTGAATCGTTTCGCTTTATAATCAGTATTTAGTTCTTGTAAGTTGATATCAAGATCTTTTTTGAAACTAGAAATATCATTGGGTTTGATCTCAAATTCAATCAACCATTCATGAAAACCAGTTTTATTTTTATTTATAAAACTAGGTGCTACAGTGTATTCAATCATGGTAGAGTTATGTTTAAGTAAAGCTTTATTGATTGCTTTTTCAGCATTTTCTATTATTAATTCTTCTCCAAAAGCATTTATAAAACTTTTTGTTCGCCCAGTAATTTTAATTCTAAATGGACTTAGAGAAGTGAATTTAACTGTATCACCAATTTTGTATCGCCATAAACCAGCATTCGTAGAAATTATAATAGCATAATTAGTATCAAGTTTTACTTTACTGAGATTGATAATTTCATCGTTTTTAGTTCCATCACTACTATATTCTTGAAATTCAAAATAAATACCATAATCTAACATCAGGAGCATATCATTTTTATCGTTTCTGTCCTGAATTGCGAAGAATCCCTCAGAAGCATTATAGATTTCATAATAAAGAACATTATTGCCCAATATTTTTTTAAATTGATTTTTGTAAGGTTTAAAATCTACACCACCATGAAAATAAACTTCCAGGTTTTTCCATATTTCTTTTACTTGATTTACTTTTCTTTCTTTTAACACTTTATTAATCATAATTAACATCCAAGAAGGTACTCCAGCTAAACTTGTTACATCTTCATTAATTGTATTGCTAATTACAGCATCTAATTTTTCATCCCATTTATCCATTAAAGAAATTTCATTATTCGGTGTACTCATCATTTCAGCCCAAATAGGTAAATTATCAATTAATATTGCTGAGAGATCACCAAAATATTTATTTCCATCATTAAGTATTTTTTTACTCCCACCTAATCTTAAGGATTTTCCAGAAAATAAATTTGAATTTTCGTTGTTGTTTATATACAAACAGAGAACATCCTTACCAGCTTTGTAATGGCAATCCTCTAAAGATTCTTTGCTAACTGGAATAAATTTACTTTTTGAATTAGTAGTGCCACTGGATTGAGCATACCATTTTATTTCGGAGTTCCAAAAAATATTTTTTTCACCTTCAATTGATCTTTTGATATATTTAAAAAAATCTTCATAATTAGAAACTGGAATATTTTTAGAAAAAGTTTTATAATCTCTAATATTATTAAAATCATATTTTTTTCCAAACTCGGTATTTTCAGCATTTTTAATTAATGAAATTAAAACTTCATTTTGAACTTCAATTGGATATTTTTTGAATAATTCAATTTGGTGGATTCTTTTTTTTAGAAACCATGAAGTAATAGTATTTATAATCGAGAAAGGCATTTTGACTATCTTTAAATTAAAAATAGATATAATTCTTGTATAAATGTTTAAAGGAGTATTAAATAAAATGAAAACTGAACTTAATCAGGACCTAAATTATTTTTTAGAGCTAGGGGATGATTTTATTAATTTAAACCAGATTTTAGGTTCAAAAATTAAATTAACATTCAATGGTTTTGAATGTTTAAATTGTAAGTCAGATTTGCAACTGTTTAGACAAGGACATTGTAAAAAATGTTTTTTTGAATTACCCAGTACTGCGGATTGGGTTATGAAACCGGAACTTAGTAAAGCACACTTAAATATTCAAGAAAGAGATTTAGAATATGAAAAAAGTGTTCAGTTAAAACCTCATATTTTATATTTAGCATTTTCTAGTAAGGTCAAGGTTGGGGTTACTAGAAAAACTCAAGTCCCATATAGGTGGATAGATCAAGGTGCCGTTCAGGCTATTGAAATTGCAGAGTTTCCAAATAGATACTTAGCGGGTATTTCCGAGGTTGAACTTAAAAACCATTATTCTGACAAAACTAATTGGAGAGAAATGCTCAAAACAAGCAATTCAAATGTAAACCTCGTGGAAGAAAGAGAAAAGGCATTTAAGAAACTTCCCAAAGAGGCGCTAGATTTTACTGAACTTAAAAATTATAATTTATTAAAAATTGATTATCCAGTAAAAAAATACCCATTGAAACCTAAAAGCTTAAATATCATTAAAGAAAAATCTTTTTCAAGTGAATTAGTAGGAGTAAAAGGACAATATTTGATTTTTAAAGATGATACTGTTTTTAATGTCAGATCTAATGAGGGAGTAATTATTAACTTGGAAATACTTAGATCTTAATTTCTTCACCAACTTTTAAGTCAAACTTTTTTCTGAATAAATAAACAAAAAAGTACAATAGTGGGGTGTCTAAAAACGCTATCAATATTTTAAACAAAACACCTGAAACAACAAGTCCTACAAAACTGTCCCAGCTCAAAACTTCAAACAAACATAAAAGAGATATAACAGTAACTGTGTCAATAATTTGAGAACTAAAAGTTGAGAAATTATTTCTAAGCCACAACATTTTTCCTTTAGTTAAATTTTTCCAAAAGTGATAAATTCTAATGTCAACAAATTGAGCAAAAAGATAAGCTAACATTGAAGCTAAAACAGCTAATCCTGAAAGAGAAAATACACTTGAAAAGGTTTCGTTATCAATTGGGGATGAGGGCATGGCTGGTACTATGTCTGAAACTAAAATAATGCTGATTGAAAAAAATGAAGCAAAAATACCAGCTACAACAACTTGATTAGCTTTTTTCTGACCGTAAATTTCAGAAATTAAATCAGTTACCAAAAAAGTTATTGGGTATGGAAGAATTCCAACAGATAATTCAAATAGCTTAATACCTCCAATAGTCATATCAAATGGATACCAGAAAAAAAATTTCTGAAAAATTAAATTGGAAACAACCAAGGATGTTATAAATAGGGCTGCTAAGTATAAATAAATTTTTCTAGCTAAATTCTGTTTTGATTCGGACATATATTTTAATAAAAATAATAGATATTAGTTAAATAAAGATATTATAATAAGGATTCTTTTATTTAATTTGCTTTTGTGAATTCAAACAAAGTATATCTTTCTTTAGGCAGTAATTTAGGGGATAAAATTAGAAATCTTCAAAATGCTATAAATCTTATAGATTCTGAAGTCGGTAACGTCTTTTCAATTTCAAATGTCTATCAAACTAAAGCTCAAGGTTTCACGGGTGATGATTTTTATAATTGTTGTATTTCTTTAAATACATTCCTAAAACCCGCAGCTTTATTAACCAAATTACTAAAAATAGAAAGTTTAAATGGTAGAAAAAGATCTAATACAAAGTCTTATCAATCAAGAAATATTGATATAGATATTTTATTTTTTGAAGATGAAATTATAGATGCTAATAATTTGGTCATTCCTCATCCAAGAATGCATACAAGGAATTTTGTTATAACTCCCCTTACAGAAATAGCAAAAAGTAAAATTCATCCAATTATTAAAGAAACTATAGAGTCAATTAATAGTACCTTGATTTCAAATGAAATAATTAAAATTGATGATTGTTTATTTATGCCAATCTTTTTAAAATTAAAATCGATTAAGAATATTGTAATTGAAGGTAATATTGGAGTAGGAAAAACTTCATTATCAAAAAAACTTTCAAAAGATTTGAATAAAGAATTAATAGTTGAAGGTTATATGGAAAACCTATTTCTTGAAAAGTACTATGAAAATCCTGACAGGTACGCTCTAAATGTAGAACTTACTTTTTTGACTGACAGGTGTCGTCAACTTAGTGATTTCAATAATCAAATGAATTTTTTTAATTCAGGTTTAGTAGCAGATTATGATATATTTAAATCACTTGTTTTTGCTGGTGTTTCCTTAAAAGAGTTAGACTTTAATCTCTTCCGAAAAATATATTATTACATGACCAAGGATTTATTTAAATCAAATTTGATCATTTATCTCTTACAATCTTCAGATCAGTTATTAAATAATATAAAAAAAAGAGGAAGGGGTTTCGAAAAGCAAATAACTAAAAAGTATTTAGATAAAATCAACAATGCATATTTAACTCATTTAAAAAATAATACTGATTTAAAGGTAATTTATATTGATGTATCAGATTTGAATTTTGTAGAATCAGAGAATCACTATTTAGAATTACTTTTTAGAATTAAAAGTAAATTAGGAAAGTCTGTTGTAAAATTCCCAGATTAAAATTCCTGAGCATACTGAAATATTTAATGAGTGTTTTGTTCCGAATTGAGGAATTTCTATAACCTCGTCTGATAAACTAATAGCTTTTTGTGAAACTCCTTTAACTTCATTTCCAAAAATTAATGCATGTTTTAAGTCATTGTTTAGAGTAAAGTCTGTTAATTTTTTAGATTTGTCTGCTTGTTCAACACTCCAAATAAATATTTTTTCTTTCTTCAATTTAACTAGTAAATCAGAAATATTTTTACAATATTCCCAATCAACACTTTCAGTGGATCCAAGAGCTGTTTTATGAATATCCTTGTGCGGAGGAGATGCCGTAATTCCACATAAATAAATTTTTTCAATCAAAAAAGCATCACATGTTCTAAACACGGAACCAATATTATTTAAGCTTCTAATGTCATCAAGAATAATTATAAGTTTAGTTTTTTTAGATTTCTTAAATTCCTTAACATCTATTCTTTTAAGTTCAATGTTTTTTAATTTTCTCATAAATTTATTATCAAGTTATATAAGATCATACAAAGTAATAGATTAAAATATTAATTAATAGTATTTTAGCTTTAATTCACACAAATTTGGAAAAAAAAGTAACCCCCTTAATGCGTCAATATTATAAAATTAAGGAGAAACATCCTGATGCATTATTATTATTTAGAGTAGGAGATTTTTATGAAACATTTCATGAAGATGCTGTAAAGGCTTCAAATATTTTAGGGATAATTTTAACAAAAAGGGGAGCAGGAAGTAATAGTGAAACAAAATTAGCTGGTTTTCCATATCACTCTCTTAATACTTATTTGCATAAATTAGTTAAAGCGGGTGAGAGAGTAGCAATATGTGAACAACTTGAAGATCCTAAACAAACCAAAACAATTGTAAAAAGAGGTGTTACGGAACTTATAACACCTGGAGTTGCTTTGAATGATGGAATTTTGGATCAGAAATCCAATAATTTTTTAGCTTCTGTATTCAATATAAAAAATAAATATGGTATTGCATTATTTGACATATCAACAGGTGAGTTATTAATTTCCGATGGAACTTTAGACCATATAAAAAATTTACTTTCTAATTATGAAGCAAAAGAAGTCTTGGTTTGTAAAAAAAATAAATCAACTTTCGTTGATGAATTCGGAAAATACAGTTCAACTTTTTATTTAGATGATTGGGTATTTGGAAAAGATTTTTCTATTGAAAAAATTAAAAATCATTTTAATGTAAATAGCTTAAAAGGATTTGGAATAGATGAAAATAATGTAGGTATACTAGCATGTGGTTCAATCCTACATTACCTAGACGAAACTCAACATAAACAACTCGCACACATTACTAAAATTAATCAGATAATTGACAATACTTATGTTAGGATGGATCAGTTTACTGTAAGTAATTTAGAGTTAATCCAAAGTAATTCCAAGGAAGGAAAATCTCTTATAGAAATAATTGATCATACATCTACCCCAATGGGAGCAAGAAAATTAAAAAGATGGTTGATCCATCCACTGTTGGATATTAATCAATTAAACTTTAGACATAATTCAATAGAGGAGATTCTAAATACTCAGAACTTATTATTAAATATTGAAAGTGAACTTAAATCATTCTCAGATTTAGAAAGAATTATGGCAAAGGTTGTTACTTATAAAATAACACCTAGGGAACTTATTCAACTTAAAATATCATTATTAAAAATCAAGCCAATTAAGAATCTTATTAGCTTAAGATCATTAAAAAATTTAAATAAAATTAATTCATCACTTTCTAATTGTGATTCAATCATTAATCTTTTAGAAAAAACACTTAATGATGATGCACCAGTAAATATTAAAAAAGGAAATGTAATAAAAGAAAAGTATAATTCTGAGTTAGATAATCTTAGAAATCTATCGGAATCAGGAAAAAATTATTTGGATGAAATTTTAGAAAGAGAAAAAAAATTAACTGGTATTAGTTCTTTGAAAATAAGCTTTAATAATGTTTTTGGTTATTACATTGAAGTTAGAAATATTCATAAAGATAAAGTGCCTAATGATTGGATTAGAAAACAAACTTTAGTTAATGCTGAAAGATATATAACAAGTGAACTTAAAGATTATGAATCTAAAATATTAGGTGCACAAGAAAAAATAGTATTACTAGAAGCTAAGCTTTTCAATGAATTAATTAATGAGCTCATAAAAGATATAAAACTTGTTCAAAATAATTCGTTTTGGATTGCTACTTTGGATTGTTTAACTGGGTTTGCAAATTTGGCTTTAAAATCAAATTATTCAAAACCAGTTTTAGATAATTCTAAAAATTTAAAAATAATTATGGGACGGCATCCTGTTATTGAATCTCAGTTGTCTCAAGAAAACCCTTACATACCTAATGATATCAGTCTATGTGATAAAAAAAATCAGATCATGATGATTACAGGTCCTAACATGTCAGGTAAATCTGCGATACTAAGACAGACAGCTTTAATAGTTTTATTAGCACAAATTGGAAGTTATGTTCCCGCAAAAAAGGCAAAAATCGGGATAATTGATAAAATTTTTACCAGAGTAGGTGCAAGTGATAATATTTCTGCTGGTGAGTCAACTTTTATGGTTGAAATGAATGAATCTGCTTCTATAATTAATAATATTTCAAATAATAGTATAGTCTTATTGGACGAAATTGGTAGAGGAACAAGTACATATGATGGAATTTCTATTGCTTGGGCAATCGCAGAGTTTTTACACGATCACCCTTATAGACCTAAAACATTATTTGCTACTCATTATCATGAACTGAATATGATGGCTAATTCTTTTGATAGAATTAATAATGCTAATGTTTCTGTAAAGGAAACTAAGGATAGTGTTATTTTTTTAAGAAAATTAATTCCTGGTGGAAGTGCTCATAGTTTCGGAATTCATGTTGCTCAGATGGCTGGAATGCCTAAAGGAATAATTAACTCTGCCCAAAAAATGTTAAAAAAATTAGAAGAATCTCACAGCACTGACAAAGAGGTTTTAAAGAAAAACGATTCTGAATTACAATTAAGTTTCTTTAATCTTGATAATCCAAAGCTAGAAGAGTTAAAAGAAGATTTATTGTCTTTAAATATTGATGAGTTGACTCCTATAGAAGCTCTTATTAAATTAAATGAAATAAAAAGGATTTTAAAATCTTAATTAAAACTATTATTAACTGATTAATATTTATTTATTTTCATTTTTTATTTTACATTTGCAATCCAATTTGCGAAAGTAGCTCAGGGGTAGAGCATCACCTTGCCAAGGTGAGGGTCGCGGGTTCAAATCCCGTCTTTCGCTCTGAAAAGATACTGCTCGAGTGGTGGAATTGGTAGACACGTTGGACTTAAAATCCAATGAACAGTAATGTTCGTGCGGGTTCAAGTCCCGCCTCGAGTACAAAGAGGGTAAAATCTTATGAATTTACCCTCTTTTTTTTGATTAATTTTGGCATGAAAATTGTCAATTTAAAGGAATGGAAATTACATTGCCAAAAACTGATTTGCATTTCGAACTGATTAAATCAAAAAGAATATCTAAAATTAAAATTGATCTCGATTATAATCCTGATAAAATTGATTCAAATCGCTTGTTCCATGTTGATCAGATAAGAAAAATTTGTATAGATTATCGTTTAAGATTTTTAGATTTCAATTTTTTTAAGGGTGGAGTTCCTGATGAAGCATATACCAAATTAAAAGAATTTGAATTAAATCACCCTGATTTAGATCTTAATATCAAGATGATGGCCCCAACAAAGTTGTTTCAGCTAGAGAATTATGATGATCCACTAATGTTTGTAAGCTTAGGTAATAACTACTACTATTTGATTCATAAATGGGGTAATGACATGAGCTATTTTAGAAAAATGTTCATGTGGCCCTTTAAAAACATTTACAATATATTAATTTATATAGGTATAATTTCTTTGCTTTTCACAACTTTTGTTCCAGACGGAATATTTTTTTATAAAAATAATCCAGAGATTCAGTTTTTCGTTGTCTTTCTGTTTATGTTCAAGTCTTTAGCAGCTATTTTTATTTATTTTGGTTTTGCCATGGGAAAGAACTTTAATGAAAATATATGGAATAGTAAATTTTATAACTAAGTAACTAACAACAATATTTTATTTAATTTTTTCAGCAAGTTCATTTCCTACAATTGAACCAATAGCTATTCCCATTCCGCCTAACCTAACACCACAAAATACATTGTTACTAATTGACTTAACAATTGCAGTTTTTTTATTACCCATTCCCATTATCCCACTCCACCTGTAGTCAATTTCAAATTTATTTTTTGGAAGGATTGTGTTTTTTAAAATTAATTCTAGCTCGTTTTGAATATTATCATTTAGCCCAAATTTATCTGTTTCCTCTTTTTTGAAATCTAAGTTTCTGCCGCCACCAATTAGTACTCTATTGTCAATATTTCTAAAATAATAATATCCTCTATCCATATGAAATGTTCCTTTAATTTTTAGAGAATCAATTGGTTTAGTTATTAGTACTTGGGCTCTAGCAGGTTTCAAATTTTCATTTAAAATTCTATTAGCAAATCCATTTGTAGCTATAAATAACTTTGATGATTTGTAACTAAAATTTTCTGTTATTATTTCGACAGAACTATTGTTTTCTAAAAATGATTTAACATTTACATTATTAAGAATTTTTATATTTTTTCTTTTTACTTTGTCAATTAAAGCCTCCATCATCATTCCAGTATCTAATTGACCTTCATGAGGATTTAGAACAAGCTTATTAATTACTTGATCAAACCCAAACGTATTTTCTTTAATCTCAAATACGTTGGAGGGAAATAAATGTCTAAGAAAAGTATTAATTTCTTTTAATTTTAATAGGCAGTTTTCAAAAATATCATTGTCTTTTTTTGGAAAAATCTCAAACCCACCATTTTGTTTGAAATTTAGATTTTTATCACCAACTAAATTTCTTAAATAATCTAAACCTTCTTTTCTTTTTTTAATTAATGAAATGACTTCAGACTCTGAATGATTTTGTAAATCATCAATTATTTCTGTTATACTTCCGAAGCATGCAAATCCCGCATTTTTAGTACTAGCTCCAGAGGGTAGAGATCCTTTTTCTAAAATTAAAATTTTAGATTTTGGAAATTTTTCTTTTAATCTTAGTGCACAATTTAGTCCAACTATACCGCTTCCTACAATAGTATAATCAATATTGTTTAACCATGATTTTATTTCCCAATATGATAAATTCATAACAATTACAATGTAATACTTAAGCCTCCAAAAATTGTTCTTTCGGGTGCAGGCTCATAATGTCTTCCTCCAAAGGCATTTATTCTGATGTTGTCAAAATATTTCTTTTCAAAAATATTATTTATAATTAAGAAAGGATAAATAACTGATTTAGATAATTTAATTTCTTTTCCTATTTTGAAATTCAATGTACTGAAATCATCAATTTTTGTAGTATTAGAATTATTTGCATAAATAGCCCCAATTTTTTTAAAATTTAAATTTAGTGACAATTCCTTTTTAGTTTTATGTTCAACACTTATAGTTAAAACATTATTAGGAATTCCAGGTATCTTATTTCCTCTATAATTATTTCCGTCATCATTAAATTCTTTAAAAATATAATTTCCTTGTGAATATGAAGAACTCAAAATAGTTTTATTAAATGTGAAGAATCCAGAAATTTCTATTCCATTTCTTTCAGATTTACCAGCATTATTATAGAACTTTTGATTCGGATAATTTTCATCTTCATAAGATAAAATTTCATCGTTGGTTATCGACTTGAAATAGATTATATCTATGTTTGATTTTTTTTGATTGTTAAATAATGAATATCCAATTTCATAACCCATGTTAATTTGAGACTTCAAGTCTTTATTAAATCCACTTCCAATGGGTGAGGAGCTTAACTCATTTAATGTTGGTGTTTCAAAACCACTGCTAGTATTAATAAATAACCTACTATTTTTATTTATTCTATAATTAATTCCAAGGCTTGGATTGAAAGAATTTAAATTTATATCATCTGAAAAATTTCCATTTTCCAAGAACATATCTTGAATTTCAACCTTGTTAATATCGTATCTAATTCCAGAGCTTATAGCAAAATTATTCAACTCAAAATTATTAACTATATAAAAACCAATATTTTGAAATTTTTCTTCTTGGTTCAAAACTAACTCACCAATATCTCCTTGATTATTGTTGAGTCTTTTTCTTAAATCATTTTGGTTGCCTATATCAAATCCAATTTGTGTTTTAAATTTAGAATTCAGTTGTAAGCTACTACCAAGCCCCCAGTAATCTCTTTCTAGATCAATAAATCCTCCATTTTTAACAGGAATTTTACCATTAAAATCTCTTTTTGAAATAAATAAATAACTTGAAAACGAAAGCTTATTATTAATTTTTTTATTAAAGCTTGAATTTAATTTATAGTGAGTTATACTTTCTTTAGTTTGATATTCGATATTTCTTTGTCTCGCTTGTTTTCTGTCTTCTTGCACTTCTTTTAATGTTAAGCCTCCAGGATCATAAGCATATGGACTATTAACAAAGTTAAAATTTATGTTGAACCACGTATTTTTAGAGATGTTTTTTTTAAAATTAAAATTTATATTGGAATTTTTGAAATCCCCAAAATTTCTATAGCCTTCACTTTTAGTTTCACTTACTAGAAAAGTATAATATGAGTTATTTTTTTTTACACCAAAGAAAGCTTGTTTTTTAGCTTGATTATCTGAGCCTAAAGAGTACGCAATTTTTGAAAAATTCTTTTTGAAATCCGTAATGGATTTAATTTTTATAACACCTGCTGATGAATTTCCGTAAAGGGAGGAGCTAGTTCCTCTTATTACTTCAATGTTTTGAATTATTTCTAAATTCAAATTATCTATTTGACTTTGTCCATCTGGTGTAGTTTCCGGAACTCCATCAACTATTAACTTTATTCCCCTTATACCAAAGTTAGCCCGTGACCCAAAACCACGAATGGAAATTCTTGCATCTTGTGCAAAATTATTATCATTTGAAATAAAAACTCCTGGAGTTCTTTCCAAAAATTCGCTTAAATAAAATTGTTGTGCAGTTGATTGAAAGTTTGTAAAATCAAATGCTGAAATTGCAAAAGGAGATTTTTTAATTGAATCTTTTATTTTAGTTATGGAAATAACTACTTCATCTAACTTAATACTATCATTAACAATATTTTGTGAATGACTAAAGAATACTTGTATTAAGAAAAATACAATTACTTTTTTATTTTTCATTAACACTTGATGATTTAGATAGCATCTCTTTAAGCTCTGAAAATTCTTGATCATTAAAATATCGCCACTCTCCTAATGGAATATCTAATTTAATATTCATTATTCTAATTCTTTTTAATTTTTTTACTCTATAACTAAGATACTCACACATTCTTCTAATCTGTCGGTTCAAACCTTGGGTTAAAATAATTTTGAACTCATAGTCTTTAATACGCTTTATTTCACATGGTCTAGTAACAGTGTTGAGTATAGGTACCCCTTTACTCATTTGTTGAATAAATTCATGAGTAATTGGTTTGTCTACAGTTACATGATATTCTTTTTCGTGCTTGTTTTTAGCTCTGAGAATTTTATTTACGATATCACCATCATTAGTTAAAAATATTAATCCCTCAGATGTTTTATCTAATCTTCCTATTGGAAAAATTCGTTTAGGGTGATTAATGTAATCTATAATATTGTTTTTTTCAACACCTGAGTCTGTTGTACAAACAATTCCTTTTGGCTTATTTAAAATAATATAGATCTTCTTATTTGGTTTTTTTGAAATTCTTTCTCCATCAACAGAAACATCGTCATTTGGGTCTATTTTTTCACCCATTTTAGCTACAATACCATTTATTGTTACTCTTTCATCTAAGATAAATTTATCTGCTTCTCGTCTAGAGCAAAATCCAGCCTGGCTTAAAAATTTATTTATTCTAAGTTTATGTTCTGTCATTGTATTTTATAATTCAGTTATTCCCCCGGGAAGATTAAAAATTAATTGTTTTTCTTTTCTTTTCACTTCAACTAAAAATTCATCAACCAAAGGAATCATTAGTTCTTTATCATTTTTTGATACGATTAAAATTGGTTGAGAAGTTTGATCATTTACTCTCACTACAGTTCCAATATCTTCATAATTATTATCAATTACACTAAAATTTATTATCTCATGAAAATAAAATTTATTGCCACTTAGTTTAGGCAGATCTTTTTTGGGTAAATAAACCTTCGATCTTAAAATTCTAATAGCTTTTTCTTCACTATCTATGTTTTCCAACCTAAGTCTCAATAAACTAGATTTATGTAACATTACATTTTCAATTTCGAAAGGTATTAATGCACCATCAGTTTCTAAAAATAATGTCTTTAATTTCTTAAACTCAATTTCATCGGAGTCAACTTTTAAAAGTATTTCACCTTTAAAGCTAAATTTTGAGACTATAGTACCAAGAAAAAAACAGTCCTGTTTATTCATCGTACAAAAGTATGTGAAATATTATTTATTATTTAGCAGCAGGTGCTTCTTCAGCAGCAGGTGCTTCTTCAGCAGCAGGCGCTTCTTCAGCAGCAGGTGCTTCTTCAGCAATAGGCGCTTCTTCAGCAGCAGGTGCTTCTTCAGCAGCAGGCGCTTCTTCAGCAGTAGGTGCTTCTTCAGCAGCAGGTGCTTCTTCAGCAGCTAAGGCTTCCTCAGCTTTTGCCTTTCTTTTAGCACTAGCTTCTTTTTCAAGATCTAGAGCTTTCTTTTTTTGTAATTCTGCTTCTTTTTCAAGTGAGGATTTTTTACTGTCAATTGATGAACACTTTTCGTTTAACCATTCTTGGAATTTTTCTTCAGCTTGCTCTTCGCTGAGCGCACCTTTAAGCACTCCGTTTTTTAAATGATTTTTTAATAAAACTCCTTTGTAAGAAAGAATATTTTTAGCTGTATTGGTAGGTTGAGCACCGAATTGTAACCACTTAACAGATTCATCTATATTAAGATTTATGGTTGCGGGATTTGTATTTGGGTTGTAAGTTCCTAGCTTTTGTAGGTATCTACCATCTCTTTTCGCTCTTGCATCTGCTGCAACTATCCAATAAAGAGGTTTTCCTTTTTTACCGTGTCTTTGAAGTCTAATTTTTACTGACATATCATATTAAATTGTGAGGTACTAAACCTCGGTTATTAATGAGGTGCAAATGTAATTTATTTTTTCAAACTGGCAAATCTTAAAAATATTTTTCTTAAGCGTTAATAACTTACTTAAATTCATTTAGATTTGATATAAAAGATGGTTATTTTTAATACTCTAAATTGAAATTTTAATGTATTTAATTTTTGATACTGAAACCACTGGTTTACCCAAGAAATGGAATGCTCCCATTACAGATTCTGATAATTGGCCGAGATGTGTTCAACTAGCATGGCAGCTTCATGATTCTAAAGGAGCTTTAATTTCAGACCATAGTTACTTAATTAAGCCAAAAAATTTCAATATACCATTTGAATCTGAACAAATTCATGGAATTTCAACAGAACTAGCCAATAAAATTGGAGTTGATTTAGAGGAGGTTCTTAATAAATTTATCTCTGATTTGAGTAATGCAGGTTTCATTATAGGACACAATGTGAAATTTGATCTTAATATAATAGGAGCTGAATTATTTAGGATAAATTTTGATGTTAATTTACTAGAAAAAGACATTCTAGATACTTGTACAGAACTGACGGCGAATGTCTGTAAATTACCTGGAGGAAGAGGAGGTAAATTTAAGTTTCCAACTCTGTTAGAGCTCTACTCTTTTTTATTTGATGAAAGTTTTAGTGAAGCTCACAATGCCTCAGCTGATGTTGAAGCTACTGCAAGAGCCTTTTTTGAATTGGTAAGAATAGGTATAATTAATCAAACTGTTTTTAAGGGATATCCTGAACTTTCTGAAGGCTTAAGGTCGCATGATCAGACAAAAGTTCCATTATTTGGAATAAAGCATTTAAACTTAAAAAAAGAATCAAAAAAAGTCAGTAAAAAGATATCAAAAGAAAATGAAGATGATAAAAAAATCATTGATTCAATCCCTGAACAAATAATTTCCGCACCCTTCGCTCATCTTCACAATAATACTCAATTTTCTGTATTACAGTCTACATCAAGAATAGGAAATTTGGTAAAAAAAGCAGGTGAAAGTAATATGTCTGCAATTGCCATTACTGACAGGGGAAACATGATGGGTTGTTTTCATTTCATTAAAGCGATAAAAAATTATAACAGCTCAATATCAGAGGATTCTGAAAAAACTCAAATCAAGCCTATAATTGGTTGTGAATTGAATGTCTGTTCAAATCATAAAGACAAATCTAACAGAGATGACGGATATCAAATTGTATTTTTAGCTAAAAATAAAAATGGATATAGAAATTTATCGAAAATGTGTTCAATTGGATACACTGAAGGGTTTTATTATGTTCCCAGGGTAGATAGATCTATAATTGAACAATATAAATCTGATCTAATAGTTCTTTCAGGAAATATGTATGGTGAGATTGCTAATAAATTATTAAACATTGGAGAATCTCAAGCTGAGGATGCTTTAATGTATTGGAAAAATTTATTCGGTGATGATTTTTACCTTGAAATGATGAAACATGGACAAGAGGATGAAGACAGAGTAAATGAGACATTATTAGAATTTTCTAAAAGTTATAACGTTAAAGTTGTACCAACCAATAATTCATTTTATTTAAATAAAGAGGATGCAAATGCTCACGATATTCTTTTGTGTGTTAAAGATGGTGAAAAACAAGCTACTCCAATTGGAAGAGGAAGAGGTTTTAGGTATGGATTAAAAAATCAAGAATATTATTTCAAAACATCAAATGAAATGAAATTTTTGTTTCGGGATTATCCAGATTTTTTTTCGAATATTTCAGAAATTGTTGAAAAAGTTGAATTGTATGAACTTGCTAGAGAGGTCCTGCTACCAAAATTTAAAATCCCAGTAGATTTTAAAACAGAAAATAGTGACGATCTAGAAAATGAGTATTTAAAATTTTTAACTTTTAAAGGAGCAAAGAAACACTACAAGAATTTAGATAAGGATCTAAATGAAAGAATTTTATTTGAATTAAATGTAATTAAAAGCTCTGGATATCCTGGTTATTTTTTAATCGTTCAAGATCTTATAAAAGCAGCCATTGATATGGGTGTGTCTGTTGGTCCTGGAAGAGGTTCAGCAGCAGGATCTGTTGTTGCTTATTGTCTTGGAATAACTAAAATAGATCCAATAAAATACGATTTACTCTTTGAGAGATTCTTAAATCCTGACAGGGTAAGCATGCCCGATATTGATATTGATTTTGATGATGAGGGTAGAAATAAGGTTATTGATTATGTAATCGAAAAATATGGATCTAATCAGGTAGCACAAATAATAACATATGGAAAAATGGCAGCTAAATCTTCAATCAGAGATACAGCCCGCGTCTTAGACTTGTCTCTTGGAGATGCAGATAGGATTGCTAAACTTGTTCCTAACTTAAAGCTCAAAGATATTTTTGAAAAAGATGAAAAAAAATTAAGTGATAATTTAAGAGCAGAAGATTTTTCAAATGTCATGGAGTTAAAATCCATTTCATCAGGGGATGATCTTCAAGCTGAAACAATTAATCAAGCTCGAATTTTGGAAGGAAGTTTGAGAAATGTAGGTACTCATGCATGTGGAATTATAATCACACCTGACGACATAACAAATTTTGTTCCAATTGCAACTGCAAAAGATTCAGATTTATTTGTAACTCAGTATGATAATTCTGTTGTAGAAAGTGCAGGATTATTGAAAATGGATTTTCTTGGTCTAAAAACTTTGACTTTAATTAAGGATACAGTCAAACTAATTAAATACAAACACAATGTAGATATCGATATTGATTCTCTTCCATTAGACGATGAAAAAACTTATGAATTATTTCAAAGAGGAGAAACTGTAGGGGTTTTTCAGTACGAAAGTGCTGGAATGCAAAAATATTTGAGAGATTTGAAACCAACAGTGTTCGAAGATTTAATTGCAATGAATGCTTTGTATAGACCTGGACCTTTAGAATATATACCTTCATTTGTCAATAGAAAGAATGGAAAAGAAGATATAACCTATGATATTCCTGCTATGGAAGAAACTTTGAAGGAAACCTATGGAATTACTGTTTACCAAGAACAAGTTATGCAACTTTCTCAAAAACTTGCAAACTTTTCAAAAGGTGATGCTGATTTGTTAAGAAAGGCAATGGGGAAAAAAATATTTAATCTGTTAAGTAAATTAAAACCTAAATTTTTAGATGGAGGGGAGTCAAATGGATTTGAAAGAGAAATTTTAGAAAAAATTTGGAAGGATTGGGAAGCATTTGCATCATATGCATTTAATAAATCTCATTCCACATGTTATGCACTTATAGCTTATCAAACAGCATATTTAAAATCTCATTATCCTGCTGAATATATGGCTGCAGTTCTTTCAAATAATATGAACGATATAAAGCAGGTTAGTTTCTTTATGGAAGAATGTAAAAGGATGTCAATTAAGGTTCTTGGACCTGATGTTAATGAGTCTTTTTACAAATTTACAGTGAATGATAATAATGCAATCAGGTTTGGAATGGGAGCTGTAAAAGGCGTTGGGTCAGGAGCAGTTAAAACAATTATTGAGGGAAGACAAGAAAAAAAATATAAATCAATATTTGATTTGACTAAAACCATTGAT
>Ga0222716_10000341_pt1 | contig 39398 bp, 11 predicted proteins | sample C33_13DmetaG_FD_165044 | JGI IMG/M metagenome (GOLD analysis project Ga0222716, IMG submission 165044) | Estuarine water microbial communities from San Francisco Bay, California, United States - C33_13D | ecosystem: Environmental > Aquatic > Marine > Unclassified | place: USA: California... | reverse complement strand
TTGTGGTCCAGATGGTCCTTCCGGTCCTTGCGGACCAGTCGCGCCTTCTGCTCCAGTTGCTCCTTGTGCTCCTTGCGCTCCAGTTGCTCCTTGCGCTCCTTGTGTTCCTTGCGCTCCTTGTGGTCCAGATGGTCCTTCCGGTCCTTGCGGACCAGTCGCGCCTTCTGCTCCAGTTGCGCCTTGTGTTCCTTGTGTTCCTTGCGCTCCTTGCGCTCCTTGTGGCCCAGATGGTCCTTCCGGTCCTTGCGGACCAGTCGCTCCTTCTGCTCCAGTTGCTCCTTGTGTTCCTTGCGCTCCTTGTGCTCCTTGTGGCCCAGATGGTCCTTCCGGTCCTTGCGGACCAGTCGCTCCTTCTGCTCCAGTTGCGCCTTGTGTTCCTTGTGTTCCTTGCGCTCCTTGTGCTCCTTGTGGCCCAGATGGTCCTTCCGGTCCTTGCGGACCAGTCGCTCCTTCTGCTCCAGTTGCGCCTTGTGTTCCTTGTGTTCCTTGCGCTCCTTGCGCTCCTTGTGGCCCAGATGGTCCTTCCGGTCCTTGCGGACCAGTCGCTCCTTCTGCTCCAGTTGCTCCTTGCGCTCCTTGCGCTCCTTGGGCTCCTTGTGCTCCTTGTGGCCCAGATGGTCCTTGCGGACCAGTTGCTCCTTCTGCTCCAGTTGCGCCTTGCGCTCCTTGCGCTCCTTGTGTTCCTTGTGGCCCAGATGGTCCTTGCGGACCAGTTGCGCCTTCTGCTCCAGTTGCGCCTTGTGGTCCTTGTGGTCCTTGTGGTCCAGATGGTCCTTCCGGTCCTTGTGGTCCTGAGACAGTACTATCATTTCCCTGTGGCCCTGACGGCCCAGACGGGCCAGTAACAGATGCTCCACTCGATATAGCCGTAATATGCCCAAAAGAGTCTAAGTCAATTGATTGTATGAAAGTACTACCTGTATTAGTGACATCTGCTTGATCTGATGTATCTGCGTGATTAATTGTTATAACATTATTAGTTGCAGCATAACTTAATTCAACACAATCACCAGCACAGAATCTAACTTGTTCAGTAGATGTAATAGTACCTCTATCAGTTGTATCTGTATATAGATTCCATCCTGTATACTTATCAAAGTCCGTTGAAGCACAGTTGTATATAGTACCGAGACCAAGATCAGTCCTTACTTCTGATGTACTTCGGCCTATTAAACCACCTAACCCAAACTTCGCGTAATCACCATCCTCTACATTATTGTTTATAATACAAACAGCGTCTTCGTTATCTATACCAAAAGTAAGAGAATCTTGTTTACCATCTATTGCAGTTGTTAAACTTGTTATATTAGCAGCTGTGGCGCATGAGTTCCAATCAACTGCAGAAGAGATATAATCATCTGCTATAGCAGTAGCTTGCCATGTACCTACTCCTATTTGGCCTAGTTTAGTTACACTTGTTAAATTTGATGGTGTTATTGGTTTTTTATCGTTACTTGCTGCTATGACTTCCGCTTGTGAAGCGGTACGGACTGCAAATGTTGCATTGCCAGAGCTCACTGAAATACTCATACTATCGTTTGCCGGTAACATAGAATAACTATCTTCTGTAGAGGAACCTATCCCGACACTAACACCAGCGACGCCATTGGATGTCACACTAGCAACAGAAGGTGTAACTGTACCGTCTGGTAAACCTATAGTTATTACATCATTCCCAGAACCACCCACCCCCACAGTAATACCACCATCTCCTGCTATAGAAAAACTGTCAATTAGGGTACTAGTACCATCGACTAATTGAACTTGTGCTGCTGTTTTAGAATCGATTGTTACTGTAGTTAATGGTATTGTATATGTTGTATTATTATCAGACCATGGTACATTAACAAACATCTGTTCTGATGATAACTGTACAGGATAATTTTTTCCAGCCTCTTGAAATCCTATCTTTACTAAGCCCAATGTATTATTAGCAGCTACTCCAATATCACTTCTTACTTCTGCTATGCTTCTACCTGATAGTCCATCGGCGGTAAATCTCGCGTAATCATTTTCTGCGACAGATGCGCTATTAATACATACTGCATTAGTATCCTCTATACCAAAAGCAAGAGAATCTTGTTTGCTGCTGAGGTCTATATCTGTATCAATAGTTATTGCATTATTAGCAAAACTGACTGTTGTATCATTAGTTCCTATAATACAAAATGACGTAGGCGATCCTGTACTAGGTGTTAATAAAACCCTAACACCACCAGACTCTGTTGTTAATTCTTGGGTATATGTTGTATTATTATCAGTCCATGGTACGTTAACAACTAATTGTTGAGCGGTATCATTATTAAATTGTACACCATATGTTCTATTAGAGGTTGTTGATATTGTAAAATTACCTGCATTATCGTTACTCGCGAGTCTAACAATACCTAAATTATTTATAGTAGCTGCTCCTGGTACTGTTGGATAAGCTGCTGTACAAACTCTATTATTACCTTCATATAATTCTGTTGCAGAAACAGTCCCAACTACTGTTAACTCTACATTAGGGTTAGTTGTACCCAAACCAACATTGCCATTATCTTCTATATAAAAGACAGATGTACCATCATCCTGAAAATCAATTACAGGATTAGAACCAGTCTGATTTACAATTAAAGCAGGACCAGTACCATTATTTGTTATCTCCATCGCACTAGTAGTACATACCTCAGTATTGAGAGTTGTTGTTGTACCCTGTACTGTTAAGTCTCCTTGTATTGTTAAATCATCCTTTACAATTATCGTACTATCGCTTTGACATAAACAAGAATTACTTAAGGTTGAACCATCAGACCAAATTGGAATATAGTTAGCAATACCAGATGTTGAGCTAACTAAATCAGCTACTTGGTCATCTACATATGTTTTTGTAGATGTCACTGTTGTGTCAATACCAAATATAGTGCTAGTACTAGCATCTGCGCTTAACCCATAACCATTAGAGTATGTTGTATTATTATCAGTCCATGGTACGTTAACAACTAATTGTTGATTTGTATCATTATTAAACTGTACACCATATGTCCTATTAGAGGTTGTTGATATTGTAAAATTACCTGCATTATTATTACTCGCGAGTCTAACAATACCCAATGTAGATGAAGTAGACACATAATTACCAGGTCCAGATGGTCCTGATGGGCCTGATGGCCCTGAAACAGTACTATCATCCCCGGGATCACCCTTCGGTCCTTGTGGTCCTTGTGGTCCGGATGGTCCTGAGACAGTACTATCATCCCCGGTATCGCCCTTCGGTCCTTGTGGTCCTTGTGGACCTTGTGGACCTTGTGGACCTGAAACAGTACTATCATTCCCTGTCGGGCCTTGCGGGCCTTGTGGTCCTTGAGGGCCTTGTGGGCCTTGCGGGCCTTGTGGTCCTTGAGGGCCTCGTGGACCTGAGACAGTACTATCATTTCCACTTGGTCCTTGCGGGCCTTGTACTCCTTGAGGACCTTGCGGACCCTGTATTCCTTGCGGGCCTTGTGGACCTTGTAGTCCTTGTGGTCCTTGCGGACCTGAGACAGTACTATCATTTCCACTTGGTCCTTGTGGGCCTTGTACACCCTGCGGGCCTTGTGGTCCTTCCGGACCTTGTGGGCCTTGAGGACCACGTGGACCTGGGATTATACTATCTGCACCAGTTAGGCCTTGCGGCCCGGAAGGGCCCGACGGACCAGATACTGTGCTGTCTTCTCCAGCTGGACCTTGTGGTCCTTGTGGGCCTTGTACACCCTGCGGTCCTTGTGGTCCTTGTGGACCTGATACTGTACTATCATTTCCTTGAGGACCTTGTGGGCCTTGAGGGCCTTGTACTCCTTGCGGGCCTTGCGGTCCTGAGACAGTACTATCATTTCCACTTGGTCCTTGCGGTCCTTGCGGGCCTCGTGGGCCTGAAACAGTACTATCATTTCCACTTGGGCCTTGTGGTCCTTGCGGGCCTCGTGGACCTGAGACTGTACTATCATTTCCACTTGGTCCTTGCGGTCCTTGAGGACCTTGTACACCCTGCGGACCTTGTGGTCCTTGTGGACCTGAGACAGTACTATCATTTCCACTTGGTCCTTGCGGGCCTTGTGGTCCTTGCGGTCCTGAGACAGTACTATCATTTCCACTTGGTCCTTGCGGTCCTTGCGGTCCTTGTGGTCCTGATACTGTACTATCATTTCCACTTGGTCCTTGCGGTCCTTGCGGTCCTTGTGGCCCTTGTACTCCCTGCGGGCCTTGCGGTCCTTGTGGTCCTGAGACAGTACTATCATTTCCACTTGGGCCTTGTGGTCCTTGGATTCCTTGAGGACCTTGCGGTCCTTGTGGCCCTTGTACTCCCTGCGGGCCTTGTGGTCCTTGTGGACCCTGGGGACCCGATACTGTACTATCATTTCCTGTTGGTCCTTGTGGGCCTTGTGGACCTTGTACACCTTGTGGGCCTTGTGGGCCTTGTACACCTTGTGGGCCTTGAGGCCCCTTTACTCCTTGTGGACCTTGTGGACCTTGTACACCTTGTGGGCCTTGTGGGCCTTGTGGGCCTTGTGATCCTGTTGGGCCTTGAGGGCCTTGCGGTCCTTGGACACCCTGCGGACCTTGTGGTCCTTGGACTCCTTGTGGGCCTTGCGGACCTTGTACGCCTTGCGGACCTTGTGGTCCTTGGATTCCTTGAGGGCCTTGAGGCCCCTGTACTCCTTGTGGGCCTTGCGGTCCTTGTACGCCCTGCGGGCCTTGTGGGCCTTGGACTCCTTGTGGGCCTTGCGGTCCTTGTACGCCCTGCGGACCTTGAGGGCCTTGTACACCTTGTGGACCTTGTGGTCCTTGTACTCCCGTTGGGCCCTGTGGTCCTTGGACTCCCGTTGGGCCTTGTGGTCCTTGAAGGCCTTGTGGGCCTTGTGGCCCTTGCGGTCCTTGAGGACCTGATAAGGAAGTACCACTCGATATAGAAGTTATATGACCAAATGTATCTAACTCAATTGATTTTATAAAATTATTACCTGTATTAGTTACATTACCTTGAGTAGAAGTATCAGAATGGCATATGCCATCAGCGCCTTGAGTGAGTCCGGGTCCTGCTGAAACACAAAATGTTGTATTTGTTAAGTTTATGCCTTGACCTGCAGAGTATGTTGTATCATCTGCCCATAACGCAGCGCATGCCTCAATAACATCTATAGAATCGGTATTAACGCATAGATATGATCCTACACCAACATTCATTGTTATTGTCTCGATGCTACTTTGATTTGTAGAAAAGACACCACCATCTGTTAACCCACTACCTGCAGATAATGTAATATTGGTATTATTAATGTTTATAGCAGACGCACCATCTGTAGCAGTACCAGTAGTTATATTTGTAATATGACCATATGCATCTACTTGAACTGATTGAATGAAAGTATTTCCAGTGTTATTATAATCTCCTGATAAGGTAGATGTATCGGAGTGATTAACTGTTATAGTATCTGCGTTAGTACGCGCTACTGATATACAATTACCACCAGAGAATACAACACAATCATCAGACCCTGTACTAGGGTTTAACACTAGACATGCATTACTACTATCTCCTGCTGCTGAAATAGAGTATGTAGTATCGCTACTATCGGTCCATGGTACATTAACAAACATCTGACCAGAAGATAACTCTACAGGATAATTTTTATTATTCTCTATATATCCTATCTTTACTAGACCTAATGTAGAATTAGTAGCTTGAGCTAGAGTGTTATCAATGGTTATTACTCCACTATTACGACAAACGTCTATATTTGCTCCACCCGCGAGTGTTACACTTCCTCCTGAACTTACAGTGAAACAACCTACAGTATTACTTGCGCTTAATGTCCACGGGTCATATATAGTATCATTATCTGTAAATGTATCTGTAACAGTGCCACCATCATTTTGAGTAAGAGTAATAGTCTTTGTTGTAGATCCAGTTACTCCAATATCACATATATAATTATTATAAGCCTCAGTCCATTGAGTACTACAATTTGTACCAGCACATATAATACCGCTGGCGCTAATATTACCAACAACTGATAATTTTTCATTTGGATTAGTAATACCAATCCCGGTGTTACCACCGTTTTCTATATAAAATACAGAGTTAGCGCAGTTACCATTATAATCTACGAAATTAACTACAGGTTGTACTCCACACTGATTGACTACTAAAGCAGGACCTGTGCCTAAATTAGTTATCTCCATTGCACTAGTAGTACATACCTCAGTATTAAGGGTTGTTGTAGTACCTTGTACAGTTAAGTCACCCTGTACAACTAAATCCCCAGTCATTGTATCCCCTGTAACATCAACAAAAGAGGAAGATGCTAAACTTACTAAAGTACCGGTAGAGTCTTTCGCGATTAAACTACTATTAGTATGAGTTAAATTATGAAGATCAAGCGCATTACCAGTTAGCTCAAAACACCTTGATGAAGAAATATCACCACCACCACCAATACCATTAGCTGCTGTAAAGGTAACGCTACTATGGTCTATATGCTCATTAGCAACAAAACCAGTTAAGCTATCGTGATTAGGTTTATTAACTAAGCAATTATAATCGTAACTATTAACATTTACATCTACAGTACAGTCATCATTACGACACAATGTTATGTTATTTGTGCTGTTATTAAAGCTACCACCGGTAACAAATGTATCCTCTGATGTACCATATATACATCCAGTAACACTGAGGTCACCATATAGAGTCATTTCTGGTCTAGTGATATCTTCTGTATTATCGTTAGCTTTTAAAGTGAGCGCGACACCTGAGGGAGATTGTATGGTAAATAAATTATCACCCGAAGTACTATTAATTGTTGTACTACATCCGCTCAACTCTAATTGACTAGAGCTATTTAAGTATATAGCACTACAGAAAGAACCAAAGTCTTCGCTTTTCTGGCCCCATAGTATACCAGCATCACCTGATAGGCTGCTTAAGCTAATATTAGGACATATATGATAATAACCTGCCATATGATTATTTATACATTAATCACATGGTTCAAGAACCGAGTACTTAGTTTTTCTGAATAGAATTATATATAGAATTCATGTCAAACATTTTAGTTTGATCTGAATAAGGACATTGATGTAATAACCCATTAAAGTCATAATCAAATATATATGCATCAATATTTTTAACTACATTGGAAGGAGATTTCGCTACAATATTTCTATGTAAATCATAACCAAACATCTTAGGAGAGGTACCTATCCATAAAACAGTGGATGGTAGTTTATATGCTGCAGCTGCATGTTGTAGACAAGAGTCAATGAGTACTCGTTTTTTACTAGCAACTAATAAAGCAAACAGTTCGTAGTTAGACATAGGGGTACTAACTACTTCTGCTCCTTCAATCTTGAGCGAATTATTTCTACATAACTGAATAATATGATAATCCTTTTTAAATTTATTAGCAATATCAAACGCTACTTGCGGCGGCATATCTCTAGTCCATGAATATGCATTCGGTTGGGTTTTTTCGTCAAATGGTCCACCATTAGAATGAACAAGCATTACAGGTTTATTACGCTTCCATTTATTTATATTACCTGCTTGAAGCATATTCATTGGAAGTATAGGGTGATCTTGACCAGGTTTATATGGTAAGTTATACATGTTAAACCATGTAACCATTAAAGGCGTCTTACGCATAATATGATCATTCTCGAAATAAGGCTCTTTACGTAGTACGATTGTATCCCTATCTTTAATATAATCATCATAGAAGTAAGGGGTCGCCCCTACTCTATAGACTCTATGAACATGAGGATTATTTAAATATACTTCAGGCCATGCAGCAACTACAATTAGTTTACGATCTGGATATTTTTTCTTCAATGGCCCTGATAGAGCAGTAGAAGCAATATTTTTACCTAAACCACCTTCGACGTGTAAAACTACATATTTATCTGACATAAAAACCTTATAAATAATTACGATAAATATCGCGATTTCAACTAATATCCAAAGCGTTCTATTAACCAGTTATAGTTATTAGCTATCCAATCAGATGCATCTCTACCTAGTATAGTATTATAATCCATTGGCAGTACTTCTATCTGGTTTTTTATATTATGATCACCGTATATCCCGTACACAGAATCATCTTCTTTTGTTATTTGTTTTATATTATTAAAGTCATGCTTATATTGTTTTACTTCTAAGTAATCATATAAATCCTGAATTTCCTTTTCAGGATCAGCACATAAGTCTTCAAACTTTATAAAATGTATATATTCATCGTTCCCTTTGTGTATAATATCCTTTAATCTATCAAACGCTAATCCTACAGGTTGACTACGTACCCAAGTATCTATACGTTGCTCTACAGTAATACCAGTCATATCTCCATCCATGACTACCCCGTCATTCTTTTCTTGGCTCCTACGGTGGTTCTTTTCCATAGAGCTAAGAATACTTCTAGGGTCTCTTACCATACAAACAATCTTAGGATCAGGATAAAAGAAATGTAAGAAGTCTTGATAGTAGCCCCATCCTCTTGATTTATCTAGAATGTAAGGTTTGTCAGTAACAGAGTTATAAAACCCTTCCAATCCCCCTTTACAGAATCCTTGAAAGCCTTGCTGCATTTCTTCTGCATCTTGAGCTTTAAATTCTAGAGAGTCAGTATAATTATGTCTAGCAGCAAATAATAACTCAAGTACCCCACTAGTAGGGGTTACATAAAACTCAGGATTCTGGCCCATTATATTTTGTAATAATGTTGAACCAGATCTAGGTAACGAACTTTGAAAGAATATATCTTTAATCATAAAAAAACCTCGCAATATATAATATATTACGAGGTACATACAATTAATCAATTGTAAATTTAATTAGCCAATGTCCAATCATTACCAGCTGTAATAGCAGCTGCAATCTGATCAGCTTCTCCCTCTTCAAGACCATCATTAAACCAATCCTTATCAGTCATAATATCTAGATGACCAATATTCCGATCAATAGTATCTTTCTTATCTTGTATTGATTCGCTTTCCATTTGGGTTCCTTCAACAATACCGTTAATTAAACTTACAGAATCAAATGCAGCATTAATGCTACCTCGAATCTCCTCTTGTGTTAATGTTTCTTCTGACATAGTTTTTATATATATAAATTTTAATTATTTATTCCCTATATACTCCTTTTCAAATAAAAAATCTATTTGAAAAATACTATTATTTAATATTCTATTTCTATGTAGTTCAAATATGGTGTTAGTATAAAATCCTAGTTCAGACATAATATTAAATATACTATCTATTTGAGGGCTATTAATATTATACTCTACTAAAGATGTTTCAATTATAATATATTTACTTTGCTTGAACGTCTCAATCCCACCTAAAATAATATCTAATTCTGAACCCTGTACATCTAATTTTATTAGGTCAAACCTACCATCATTATAATTACAATCATCTAATCTTTTTGTAGTAACACATAATCTCTTACCTTGACTATAGTAATTAGTATTCTCTTTATATAAAGAAGCTCCAGTGCCTATAATATTATTATCTTCTATGTAGAAGTTAGCAAACTTTCTTTTATCAGACAATACTGCAATATCATATGGTATACCGGTTTTGTGTAAAAATTCATCACAATAAGGATTACCCTCAACCATAAAACAATCACAGTTAGGATTAATAGATAATATATACTTGCTAAAATTTCCTATATTAGCTCCTATATCTAATACTTTATTAAACTTTAGATCTTTTAGACTCTTCATATATTAGAAAGAAATTCTTCCCAATCATATATTCTCTCGTCCCAGTTCCAAGTAGGAGCGTATATTTCAGATTGAAGTTTAGACTGGTCATTATATATTCCTTCTCTTACTGCAGAAATTTCTTCTCCTAAAATATTAGCAAATGTACTAATATGTAAAGATCTATCTCTTATACTCGGATACATTCTCGCCCAACCTTCTGTTGTTTCAGGTAGAGCGCCGAGGGAAGAACATATAACTCGAAGACCAGCGCTAATGGCTTCAATAACACTTATACAAGACGTTTCTTCAAATGTACTCGGATAAGCAAGAATATCATATGAAGGTAACTCTCTTCGCAATTCATCGTTAGGTATATTATCTCTATAAATTACGTTAGGTAGTTCGCTACATTTACTGTATAAATGTTTGTGTATCTCATCTTGGGATTTATAAAATTCGTTTCCGTATATTTTTGTTCCTGAAAATACATGAAGCTCTGCATTAGTAGGTTTTAACTCAGACCATGCATCTAATAATATATCAAGACCTCGCCATGGAGTAGATGTATAACATACCTTTATTTTATCACTATCCCCTTTGAGCTTTGGTTCTACCCCTATACAAGCATTTTTGATTACATTTATCTTACTATCAGGTAAATCAAAGAATTTCCTATATATCTCAGCTTGCCAGTATGATACAAATACAAAGTGATCTATACGTTTTACCATACCAGTATCATTAAGAAAGTTTATTGCTTCCTGATCATATGATAATTGATTCCAATATACTGTTTTTTTATTGAAGTCAGCATTAGATAAATAATTGAAGATGGAAATATCTTTAATTAGGTTTTTATCTACTCTCCGCATAAGCTCATTATACATAAGCTCTGTACCACCTCTTGGTTTTATAAACTGTGACATTATTTGTAATTACTATTTTTTAAGAATTTTTCAAAATTACCTATAAATTTCTTAGGACCGAGATGATTTATAGTTATAGTAGGATCTGCCCATATCTTTTCTCCTAAGTCTCTCCACTTATTGCACATAGTATAATCTTCACTTATAAGAATATTATCTCTAACAACAACATCAAAGATCATTTTTTCCCACTCGGTGATAGTTTCTTCATTTTTATAGGCGTCTGCATCGTTCCATAATTTAACTAACGCTCTTCTAGACATCTTTAAGAATCCTGTACCTACCCCATCTACCTCTATTAAATCCTTCCTGCTGTTATATTGTAACTTCTTATTTAATATTTTGCAAGTGTATCCTTCAGAATCATCACTCTTTTTAATAAGCGGAGCCCCTACAATATCTTCAGGGTAATCTAGCAATTTAAAGATCCACTCTGGTTCCCATTCAACATCTGAATCTATAAAGAAAAGATAATCATAATCTTGCTCTAAAGCAATTTTAACTAGAGAATTTCGAGCTCTTTGTATTAAACTATCATAACTAGTATAGATAGCATGCACATAAGTATCTATATCTTCTTCATATGTAGCTCTAATAGTGTTGAGCAGAGAGTTAGTATACCACACATCTAATCTACCATCATGGGAGGGGGTACCAATAAGGACTTTTCTCATTAATATATTTTAATATCAAGAGGGAAAAAATCAATTATAATCCGAATCTAGATTTATGCGCTTCGTAATTTTGCAGTATTTCTGAAGAGGATAAAACATTATCTTTATAAAATCTACAAGTATATATTTTACCGTTAAAAAAGTTTTCCTGAACACCGTCTCTGTGAGATCCAATGTCTATACCATCCGGTAATGAGTTATTATAAATATTTGTACTAGCGCTTGTTGCTTTTAATACGCCATTATGATAATATCTAAATTTATCTCCATCAAATGTTGCTGCTAGATATACTGGTGTACCTGCAGCTGCAGCGAGTATAGTTTGATGTATATATGCGCTCCCGTCATAATGAGTGAAGCGATAAACACCCCCGGTAACCCAAAATCCCCCATTAGTTGTATAACCGGGACCTGTTCCTCTACTAAAACCAAAGACACATTGTGTACCAGAAGTAATATCAGGACTACACCATACCTCAAAACTTTGATTACCTGTAGTAGCTATATTAGAGGATACACTTTCTTTTCTTATATAGTCATCAGTACCATCAAAATCAAAATATCCTTCATCCCTACATATCGCTCCATTTACCTGTACATCATCGTTACTTATTAAATCAAACCAAGAGTCCCCACTAACAGTATTACCCCATTTATTACTCAAGTAACCATGTACCTTATTTAATTCTGCTGTGTCTAGGTCTCTATTATAAATTATCACTTCCCCGATTAACCCATTTAAGTATGTTGATTGTTGACCTAATCGCAGGACCCCAGTAGAATCATCAGTACGCATTACCCCAGTACTATACCCTATTGTACCATTCTTATAAGATATTCTATTGTCGTAGGTGAGATTACCTGTAAATCTCTTTGTTAAAATATTTGTCTCTGAGGTTGTTATACTTTGAGTAGTGTTGATACCGCCTCCTCCAAAATAAAAATACGCTAAACTACCGTTATGTATTGTTATTCCGTGTTGTAATGAATTATTAATTGATATTACACCAGCATCAGAACTACTTGTATAACCTCTAACCAAAACAAACATAGTATAACCGGCTGATAAATTTAATGAATTCGTTGAGCTTAAGGAATCATCAGTACCATCAAATACAACAACATCCTTTAAATTTGAACCTGATGCATGGTAGGTTGTATTACGAGTAGGTTGAGAAGCGGTTGTAGATTGATAGACATGATTATCGTTTCCGCTCTTATCTCTCCACTCACTAACTAAAGTTCCAGAGCTATAAATAAAAACACTATCATCTGCACCATCAAGCCAAGTCACGCACCCACTCTTTACCGGTAGATCTTCACTTGGGGCTGATTTTTTGTTGTTTGCATCTAAGCACAATACTAGACCATCAGTCACTATTCTTGGATTATTATGATATGCCATTTAACTAAATCTTCCTTTTGTTGCGTTGTAATTACTTAATACTTCTGCTGCTGTAAGTATTTTATCATAAACCCTAACTAACGGTATTTTTCCATTAAAAAAACCACCACCTGCTGTTGCTATGGTATAAGGTCTAGATCCAATAGTAGAATATGTACTAGCAGAAAAATTAAAAATATTCGTAAAAGATGAGGATTGGGTCCCAAACCTAAAACTAGTTGTTACCGCAGAACCGTCAACATATATTGCATAATTATTGACACCTATAGTAGCGACGGCATGATGCCAATTACCATCGTGATATTTGCTATGTCCATTTCTTTCTGCTAATAGAACAGAAGAGCTGTTAATACCCAAATGAATTGATTCATCACTCCAAGCACCAAACCAATTACCTATACTAAAGTTAGAATAATAAGAAGTTCCATCTCCCCAACCAAACATAATAGCATACAGAGAAGACCCAATAGATTCGTCACTTTTAAACCAGACTTCTATAGAAGCTGTGCTACCTACATTGTTAAGACTTTGACCTAATGTTACATAATCATTACTACCATCAAAATCCAAATAACTAGCACTAACAGGCATTATTACTTGACCATCTCTATAATGATCTGTTTCAGTACCTATCATATTAGTTAATGTACCACTATTACTATTACCCGATCTATCTACCCATCCATCAGTAGCGGAACGAGAAGTTGCTGGACTAGTAACTGGTGTTGCATATTGCTTTTTCTCCAACTGCCAACCACTTATGTAGATTTTTTTCATAGCTGAGATACCTGTAAACCCAGCTAAAGAAATATAATTACTAGAACCTGTCCTAGTCCTCCTTACTCTGAACCAACCACCTCCAACATCCGTTACAGTACCTGCACTTGATCCATCGGAAGACGGATGGTACATATATACATCCATACTCGATATAGTTGATCCATCTTCGTATTTTAAATACGCACTAAATGTCCATTCTGTAGATGTCTCTGAAGTTGGTATATCAGCACTACCATTGAGATAACAGTTTCGGCTCGTACCGGGTGTCCATAAAACAGTATTATACCCGTTGTATTTTAAATTTTCATCTGTTATAGCGACAGCGCCCTTAGATCCTAATCCCGTTTGACTGCTACCATCTCCGTTCCAACCACCAGTTGATGTAGTGTTAATAACATAATTCTGAGTGGGCTCACCAGCATACGACTTAGCATCATGTGCATCTAAACACAATACTAATCCATCGTTAACTATTTTTGGTCCGCCTTTAATCATTACATTTCTTCAGTAGGGTATAAGTGGTCATTTGACCATTCCTGAGTTGATAAATATTCTAACACTTCTTTATGTTCCCACTCTGTGTAACCATCTATAGATAACGCCAAATTAAAGCAATCTGGTCTTCCTGTTATTATACCATCCTCATCTTTAATATCATAACGTAACATAAATTTACTGTTATCATGACAGTACCTAATAGAGTTTGGTTTGTTAGGGGAGGATTCAACTAAAGGTAATTCATTAAAATTAACTTTATCTATATCTCCAGAATTAAGAAATATCCATCTTCTATTTTCAAAACTCATAATCCAAACCTACTCTTTGACGTATTATAATTATTTAATACTTCAGCTGAATTTAATGCTTTTGTATACATTCTATACGCACCTATTTTTCCATCGAGCATATAATTACCAGTATAATAACTATATATTCCTCCTAATCGTAGTGGTGTTGTATTTGTCTGTCTTGTGCCTGAAAATGTTGCAGTCCCTCCTTGTGTTCCATTAACATACATAGTCATTGCTGTACCGCTAATAGTAAAAACAACATGATCCCACTTGCCATATACTCCATTAAAGTTATTATTACTTCCTACTATGGTATAAGTTGAACCACCTCCACCTAATAATACAGCGAAAAGGTTCTGACCAGATCTATCCTCAAAGTATAAACCAAAAGGGCTAGTATAATCACTATTAGATCTTTTAATTGCTAACTCACATAGAGCACCGTTCATCGTTGAATTTAAGTTTACCCAGCATTCTATAGTCATGTCACCAGTTATATCTAAATCACTATATGAAGGTATAATTAAATGAGAAGTATCATTAGCAGTAAAACTTAAAGATTTATCACTTGAGTTATAAGAAAGACCATTTCTGGATCTCGCATTATATCCATTATTCGTTAAGTCGTTTAATCTATCAGGAGGTGCATTTAGCATATCTGTTATTGAAGGCTCGTTACCGTCAATCTTTTCTATTCTACTCTCATACCAGCTCATCTTTACATTAGGGTCAGTAGAATAATAAAGATAATACCTATATTGAGTTTTGGTGTGAGTACTGTCCCAGACAGCGTTATGACTAACATTACCTGAAGAGGGGTTTGTTATTTTTAAACCTGTTGCCACATCATAAAAACCAGCAGTAGTGTCTGTTGGATTTGTAGATCCTGCTGGGTGTACATAAGCAACAAACATATACCATTTTCCTTCTTCAAATTGAGAATTAGTATGACCAGGGTAACTAAAATACGGGTTTGTAGTACCTGAAGAGCCTCCGTTATTGCGTATAGCTATATTACTACCGCTGCTGTTATACCCATATAAACCAAAATATAAATTACCATTGTTTCCTTTTTCGTCTACCCTAAACCAATACGTGAATCTATATTTGACGCTTGAATCAACCCCAGTATATGTATTAGAAGTATCTCCACCGTCATAATTGCTTGTAGTGTCGTTATTTAATGATCTATCAAGCACAGTAGTTCTACCCCAAGGATCTAAACCCATTTCGAGGGTTTCTTCGTTACTAGACCCATTAGGCTTTAAGTTGACAAACTCAGTTACAATGTCTGTATTATTAAAATTATTATAAGTGGGGTTAACATTTGCTCCATCTAAACATAATAATAACTTATCATTGATTATTTTTCCACCGTATCTACTCGCCATAATTATATAATTTATTAATATTATCTTCTAAACTCAACTTCTAAATTACCCACATCTTTTCTCGTACCGAATATTACATAATCATATACTACTTCACTCTCAGTACCACCAACATAAATATTATTACTCTCAACTCTATCTACGTATAAAGGCATATATTTTCCTCGAGGGGTCAAGCTAACAGTAATAGAATCCTCATCAACTAATCCAACCCAGGCTTCAGGTAGTTCAATTCGATCTGAGGTTGTTTTACCTCTTACATAAACACCATACTCTGGGCCCTCTAGAGATCCATACTGAAGCATATGATCTTCTTTTGTTGGATGGTTGATTAAGAAGCTCTTTGTACCAGCTGTGAATGTACCTGTTACATGAGCTGTACCTGTTACCTCTAAGTCATATCCAGGGCTACTTGTACCAATACCAACTCTACCGTTAGAGCCATCTATATAGAAATCATTTTGATTAAATCTACCACCTATTATTGTATTATCAGCAAAAACCTCAAACACTGGCAATCCAGCAGCATCATTAACAGACATTAAGCTATCACTTAAATCATCAACTACAGAGAATAATGTACCGTTAGTACCTTCTGCTGTTATAACTGAACAACCTGCTGTAGGTGTACATGTATGAATTGGAGATTGTATATAAGCGCAACATACTGTTGTATGACCAACGACTACTGTATTAGAACCCTTACCTACAGCCTTCGCACCAATGACTGTTTCGTTGGCTGATCCTGTTTGACCAGCTAAAGCGCAAAAACCTATATATGTATTATCACTACCATCTGTTAAATTACAACCTGCATACCTTCCGCTAGCTGTATTCCTAAAACCTGTTGTGTTGTTTCCGAGAGCTCGAAAACCTGTAGCTGTATTATAATCACCTGTTGTGTTAGAGCATAACGACTCCAAGCCAATCGCGACATTGTAGGATGCTGAAGTAATTCCACACAACGCACAAGCTCCAATACTAACATTACCAGTTCCGGTTGTTGCATTAGACGCACCAAGTCCAGAGCAAACACCAATACCTATATTATAATTACCAGTCGTTCTGTAAAACATAGCCCGGTCTCCTATGCCTACATTATAACACGCGGTTGTATTATTAAACAATGCATATACACCACTGGCAGTATTACCTTTACCTGTTGTATTATTTTGAAGAGCATTTTTACCAGAAGCTGTATTCTGACAACCAGTTGTGTTATTTACTAAGGAGTATACACCAGACGCTGTATTGTGAATACCTGTTGTATTATTTTGAAGAGCAGATTTACCAACAGCTGTATTAGCAGTACCTGTTGTATTGCAGCGCAAACTATTCTGACCAAAAGCTGTATTAGTAAAACCAGTGGTATTATTCTCTAGAGATTGATAACCAACAGCTGTATTATTATTACCTGTTGTGTTACAACGAAGTGCCCATGATCCGTGAGCTACATTCCAATTACCTATTGTGTTAAAAAAAAGTGCATTATATCCACTAGCTGTATTAAAAGAACCTACATTGCAGTAAAGAGAACCATTCCCTACAGCAGTATTATTACAACCTGTTGTATTATTCACAAGAGAACTAGACCCGATAGCAACATTATGCCTTCCGGTTGTATTACAAGAAAGAGAACTAGACCCGATAGCTGTATTACTATTACCTGTTGTGTTTTTATAGAGAGCACCGTTCCCATATACTGTATTATTTTGACCTGTTGTGTTAAAAGCAAAAGAACAGGCCCCTCCAGCAGTATTATAAGAACCTGTTGTATTGCACCACGACGCCCTGAAACCACTAGCTGTATTTCTAGTACCTGTTGTGTTACTATAAAGTGACTGATAACCAGATGCTGTATTATAACTACCTGTTGTGTTACTATAAAGTGACTGATAACCAGATGCTGTATTACAAGCACCAGTTGTGTTCTGATTGAGAGAATAAGATCCGGATGCTGTATTATTATTACCTGTAGTATTGCAAAACAAGGCCCTTACACCAATTGCTGTGTTTCTAACACCTGTTGTGTTGGCCCAGAGAGATTTATCACCCACAGCAGTATTATAAGAACCTGTTGTATTATTACAGAGAGAACCATACCCGTGAGCTGTATTATTTATTCCTGTTGTGTTCCAGAACAGAGAGGCATAACCGGAAGCTGTATTCCGTTCACCTGTTGTATTAACCATCAAAGCTCCTACCCCGTGGGCTGTATTAGAACCACCTGTTGTGTTGCGGCAGAGCGAGCACTGACCAATAGCAGTATTATTTTGACCAGTAGTGTTACTATAAAGAGATTTATCACCCACAGCTGTATTACATCTACCTGTTGTGTTGCTATACAGGGCCCGGTATCCACTAGCTGTATTATATATACCTGTTGTGTTAGAAATGAGAGATTCATGACCAACTGCTGTATTACTGTAACCGGTTGTGTTATTTGCTAATGAACTTTTACCAACTGCTGTATTACAACTACCTGTTGTGTTAGAGTGGAGAGCTGCGTAACCACTTGCTGTATTATATATACCTGTTGTATTACAAAACAATGCTTTATAACCAACTGCAGTTTGTCTATTACCAGTAGTATTATGATACAAACTACAAGCCCCTACGGCCGTATTCCAGATACCAGTAGTATTACAACGTAATGCGCGAGCTCCGAGACCTGTATTACTAGCACCTATAGTATTAGCTGCTAAAGCTGTTATACCGAATGCTGCATTATGATCTCCTGTAGTGTTTGCTCGTAACGCGTAAGGACCACTCGCTGTATTATAACTAGCTGTTGTATTAGCACATAGAGCGAGATATCCAACTGCAGAATTATCGAGACCACCAACATTACATAGAAGCGCTTGCCTTCCAACAGCTGTATTATATCTACCTGTTGTGTTGGCATATAGAGCGTTAAAGCCTACAGCTGTATTATTATAACCTGTTGTGTTGAGATATAGAGAACAATTTCCTACTGCTGTATTCCAACCACCTGTTGTGTTGTGTTGAAGAGATTTACCACCGACTGCTGTATTACAACTACCTGTTGTATTACCATAGAGAGCGTTATAACCAACAGCTGTATTAAAGCAACTTGTTGTGTTACTTCTGAGAGATGCGGCACCTAAACCAGTATTGTAACTACCTGTTGTGTTACACCGTAATGCATATCGACCAGATCCTGTATTTTGAGTTCCTGTTGTGTTAGCTGCTAACGTTACAACCCCCATGGCCGTATTACAACCACCAGTTGATGTACTATTTAAAGCATAAGCTCCGGAACCTGTATTTTGACTACTAGTAGCGAGACATAAGACCCTATATCCAGTAGCGGTGTTATCATTACCTGTTGTGTTACTGCAGAGAGCGTATATCCCACTAGCTGTATTCTTTTTACCCGTTGTGTTACATCTGAGCGAGTTCTGACCTACAGCTGTATTACAACTACCTGTTGTGTTACATTTAAGAGAGTTACTACCAACAGCTGTATTAAGACTACCCGTCGTATTAGCGCAGAGAGCTTGATAACCAATAGCTGTATTTTGATTACCGGTTGTGTTACTCTTGAGAGAAGCATAACCGGAAGCTGTATTGTAGCTACCTGAAGTAGTGAAATACATTGACTTAGATCCATATGCCGAATTCCTTATTGCAGTTGTATTTTTGTTTAAGGCATAGTAACCACTAGCAGTATTATCGCATGCGGTAGTACTACATCTTAAAGAATATGCACCAAGAGCAGTGTTTGTGTTACCAGTAGAATTAGAACATAAAGCGTTTATTCCAAAGGATGCATTATAAATACCTGTTGTGTTGTTATACGAGGCTTGGGTCCCAACAGCTGTATTGTTTAAACCTGTTGTGTTGCTATACAGGGACCTTCTACCAATAGCTGTATTATTTAGACCAATTGTGTTATAATACAGAGAACATGCACCAACAGCTGTATTATTAGCTCCAGTTGTGTTGTTTATTAAAGAACTTAAACCATTAGCTGTATTTTGATTACCGGTTGTGTTGTTACGGAGAGAGGATGTACCAATAGCTGTATTACTTGTACCACTCGTATTATTGTAGAGAGAACAATGACCGACAGCTGTATTATACTGACCTGTTGTGTTACTTTTAAGTGACATATAACCACTAGCTGTATTCTGACTTCCTATCGTGTTACTCTGCAGGGCCCCACGACCAATCCCGGTATTGCAACTACCTGTTGTATTATTAAGCAGTGTATTTAAACCAACAGCTGTATTCTGACTTCCTGTGGTATTTGATCTTAAAGCACAATAACCAACAGCAGTATTATATATACCTGTTGTATTAGCACATAGAGCGCTATAACCGACTCCAGTATTATATGTACCTGATGTATTCATACGTAGAGCGTTAGTACCCACAGCTGTATTACGGCAACCTGTTGTGTTATAGTACAGAGCTGCGTAACCACTAGCCGTATTAGATATACCTGTAGTATTTTTACAGAGAGACAAATAACCAACAGCTGTATTGGCATAACCGGTTGTGTTAGAGTGGAGAGAAGAAAGACCGACTGCTGTGTTGCAACTACCTGTTGTGTTATATGCGAGTGATTCATAACCAACAGCAGTATTATATATACCTGTTGTGTTATTGAAAAGAGCGCTATAACCGACACCAGTATTATATATACCTGATGTATTCGAACGTAGAGCGCTAGAACCTACAGCTGTATTACGTACACCTGTTGTATTAGCACATAGAGCGCTATAACCACTAGCCGTATTATTTTCACCTGTTATGTTAAATCTAAGAGCATAAGTACCTGTAGCAGTATTATATCTACCTGCTGTATTACTGTACAAAGTTTGATATCCAACTGCAGCGTTAAAACAACCTGTATTATTAAACAATAAAGCGTCATAGCCAAATGCTGAATTCCATTTACCAACTGTGTTGCAGTATAAGGTTTGATATCCAGTAGCTGTGTTTTGACAACCGGTTGTGTTATTCTTGAGCGAATACACTCCACTAGCTGTATTGAAACTCCCTGTTGTGTTAGAGAGAAGAGCGACAAATCCAAATGCAGAATTACGTATACCTGTTGTATTGTTTTGAAGAGCACTTTTGCCAACAGCAGTGTTACAACTCCCTGTTGTGTTGTACTGGAGGGATTCATGACCAACAGCAGTGTTACAACCCCCTATTGTGTTGTTGTATAGAGATTGAAAACCAATAGAGGCATTACTATTTCCAGTTGAGTTAGTAAAGAGAGAACACATCCCAACAGCCACGTTATTAGTTCCTGTTGTGTTGAAAAATAGAGATTGATAACCAACTGCTGTATTATTTGCTCCTGTTGTGTTGGTATAGAGAGCTTGCGCACCTAGAGCTGTATTTCTAGAGGCCGTTGTGTTGAGTCGAAGAGTACAGGACCCGAATGCAGCGTTACTAATACCTGTTGTATTGGAGCAAAGCGCAAGCCAACCAACCGCCGAATTTTGAGATCCAGATGTGTTTAATCTGAGAGCATTCATCCCAACCGCTGTATTAGCACTACCTGTTGTATTACAAAGCAGTGCAGCAGTTCCAGTCGCTGTATTGCAATTACCAGTTGTATTGTCCCGGAGAGCATATGATCCAGAAGAACTATTGTAATGACCTGTTGTATTTTTACATCCGGCTTCAAAACCACTAGCAGTATTACCATAACCTGTAGTATTTTTACAGAGAGACAAATAACCAACAGCTGTATTTTTATAACCTGATGTGTTAGAGTGGAGAGAAGAAAGACCGACTGCTGTGTTGCAATTACCTGTTGTGTTATTTTGAAGAGCGCTATAGCCGACACCAGTGTTATAATTCCCTGACGTGTTGTAATATAAGGAATTTAAACCAACAGCTGTATTACAACTACCTGTTGTGTTGGTAACCAGTGCTGAAGCTCCAACTGCTGTATTACTTTGACCTGTTGTGTTGTTAAAAAGAGAGCAGGTTCCATATGCTGTATTATTTTGACCGATTGTGTTACACTGGAGAGATCCATAACCTACAGCTGTATTTTTATAACCTGTTGTGTTGCTATAGAGAGCATACATTCCTGTAGCTACATTATAATAACCTGTTGTATTAGTGTAAAGAGCTCTATACCCACTAGCTGTGTTACTGTTACCTGTTGTATTACTGAAGAGAGAGGCAAAACCGGAAGCTACATTGTAGCTACCTGTTGTGTTGGCATATAGAGAGTTACTACCAACAGCTGTATTACGTTCACCTGTTGTGTTAGAAATGAGAGATTCATGACCAACTGCTGTATTATTAGCTCCAGTTGTGTTTAGTCTTAAAGCATTATAACCATGGGCTGTGTTGTGACACCCTGTTGTGTTCTTCCATAGAGAAGTAGTACCAGTCGCAGTGTTACAACCTCCAGTCGTATTATTGTTGAGAGCGTAAGAGCCAGAAGAACTATTAAATCTACCTGTTGTGTTCAGATAGAGAGACAAATAACCAGAAGCTGTATTACTATTACCTGTTGTGTTGCGCTGTAGTGCACGAAAACCAAGCGCGGAATTTTTAGCTCCTGTTGTATTACACTGAAGGGAATCAGAACCAACAGCGGTATTACCAGAACCTGTATTGCAATATAATGCATAGTTGCCAACAGCTGTATTATTAGCTCCTGCTGTATTAAAGTATAGAGACCGATAACCAAGAGCTGTATTTTCATTACCAGTTGTATTTTTACAGAGAGACTGTGAGCCATATGCAGAATTATCAGTTCCTGTTGTGTTATTTTTTAATGACTGGGAACCACTAGCTGTATTATCAGTTCCTGTTGTGTTACTATATAAAGCTGCTCTACCAACAGCTACATTATAACTACCTGTTGTATTATTGAAAAGAGCTAGATATCCACTAGCTGTATTCTGATTACCTGTTGTGTTAGCATATAGTGCCTTTGCTCCAAGAGCTGTATTATAAAAACCTGTCGTGTTGCTCCTTAGAGCGTCATAACCACTTGCAGTATTTCTGTTACCTGTTGTATTCTCTCTGAGAGATTTATAACCACTAGCTGAGTTACCATTTCCTGTTGTATTTTTGTAAAGTGCTTGATAACCATATGCAGTACTTCTAATACCTTCCGTATTATAATACATGGCAGAGTATCCCGTAGATGTATTTAAATTACCAGTTGTATTAGAATGAAGAGAATAATTACCAACAGCAACGTTACAGCCTGCTTCCGTACTACATTTGAGAGAGCAATAACCAATAGACACATTATGAACTCCTACAGTATTACTATATAAAGAATATGAACCCAGGGCTGTATTACAACTACCACTGGTAGTCTTTCTCATCGAATGCGCACCATAAGCAGTATTGTTACTCGCGGATGTAGCAAAACAAAGAGATAAATAACCACTAGCTGTATTTTGAACACCTGTTGTGTTAAGTGCAAGAGACATTTTACCTATAGCTGTATTACGGCAACCTGATGTGTTAGCATATAGTGTACATCTACCAACCGCGGTATTATTTGCACCAGTCGTATTATTTCTTAATGACTGTGAACCAATAGTTGTATTATCTGACCCTGTTGTATTACAATAACCTGCTTGATATCCTAGACCTGTGTTATTACTTGCTGTACTATAATAAAGAGCACTATTACCAAAAGCTGCATTCCCACCGTTGGTAGTATTACATATGAGCGCTGCATATCCCATAGCAGTATTACTCGAAGCAGTATTTTTGTGTAATGCATACATACCAACTGCTGCATTATAACTACCTGTTGTATTATAGTATAAACTCTGGAAGCCAACAGATGCGTTACCTTGCGCGGTTGTGTTGCTATAACTCGCGCGATAACCTAGACCTGTATTGTACTGACCAGTTGTATTTGACTTAAGAGATTGTTCGCCTAATGCTGCATTAAAACTACCTGTTGTCGTGCCGAGAAGAGAATTATAACCTACTGCAGTATTACGACAAGCAGATGTACTATAATATAATGTTTGATAACCAATAGCTGTATTACAAGATCCTGTTGTGTTAAGAAAGAGAGAAGAATTACCAACAGCGACATTAGCAAAACCACTTGTATTGCAGATCATGCTTTGAACTCCAACAGCTGTATTAACATACCCAGAAGAATTAGCAAGTAAAGAATTAAAGCCTATAGCTGTGTTTTTACATCCTGAAGTAGTATTAATGAGAGATTGGTGACCTATAGCTGTATTGCATTGTCCTGTTGCATAATACAATGCATTGAGACCTACTGCAGTATTATTCGATACATTACATCTACCTCTCCCTACTCTAACACTATTGATACAAGCATCTCCTGCTACATCTAATTTAGCAGATGGTGTCACTGATCCTATACCAACATTACCATCTTTATCTATTATTACTTTTTGGCTACTATTAATATCAAATGCAATTTCTCCATTAGAGCTTGAAGCGTTTAAGGTGTGTTTAGCGCCGTTTGACCCTGCAGAAGAAGTGCTCGAAGTAAATTTTAAAGCTCTATTATTTGAAGCATTGTCTCCTCCAGCAATTAAATAATCTCCTTCAGCGCCAAGATCTATCTCTAACTTTGCATCTGGATCAGTAGCACCAATACCAACATTACCTCCATAAGGATTTAATAATAAATGTCCAGAATCACCCGAGAGAGGGCCAGGTCCGTCTCCATATACTGGATAATTTGTACCTGCCTGAATTGCTGACCAACGATTAGCTGTTGAGGTGCAGTATGCATTTTCAATTCTTAAATAACCCATTCCTGCATTTGTTATATCCCCACTAAAAACAGCAGAAGTGAATGCAGTTCCGTTTGATGGAGTGTCGGAAAGATCATACGATGCAACCAATAACGCACTTGTAGCATTTGCAGTTGTAGATGTTTTTGATAAATGTAACAAATACTCTGGATTGTTTGTACCAATACCAACATTACCAGTAGAACCAATGACCCGCATTCTTTCACTATTACCAGTTTTAATAATCAGATCTCTACTGGTTCCCATGCCAGAGGTATCACCTACATTAAAAGTGACATCTGAGTCCTCTGTAGATGAAATCTGTAATCTAGTGTCTCCTGTAGTATTGCCTACAGTCAAACCGACTGTACCAGAAGCAGACCTAACATCTAACCTTGCGTCTGGATCAGTTGTACCTATACCAACATCACCAGAAGAATCAATCCTTACAGCTTCATCCTGAGAGTTTGTTTCAATAGCAATTTCTGCGCATGTGATATTAGTAGCTATTCTTAAAAGATTGGCACTCTCCTTAGCATCTAAGAACGCGAACTCAGACCCTCCATTAGACAGAGATAAATACGAATTATGAGCTGTTGATTGACTATCAATAATAACTTGAGCACGACCAGAAGTGTTCTGAAAAAGCGCAGTGTTTAAGTCAGTATTTTGTACAACATGTAGTTTGTCTGATGGATCAGCTGTACCTATACCAACATTCCCTTCTCCATACGTTAAATCCGTGCTGGTTCTTTGCCAATGAAAATCAGCACCTAATGAATGTCCAGTACCATCATTATCTGCTTTATACAAGGTCTCAACCCTTACATGTATATCATAGCTTGTTGATGCGTGATTATGATATGCAACAAAGCTAGAACCATCTGCAGATAGTAAAGGATGATTAGAAGTAGTATTGCTTCTAGATACATGGCGTACAGTCCATGAACTTGCATCAGCATCATAAATTCCGAGATATGTTGCACCAGAATCAGTACCAGTGCCTGTAGTAGTTAGGTAGAATTTATAATGATACCCAATATCTGGGGTTGTACCATGTATAGGATTCAAAGTTACTGTTGCTCCATTACTAGCACCAGCTCCTCCAATATCATAACCCTGTCTATGCCAACCAACATTACCATGAGAGTAAATTGAATGACCTGAGTCTTGATGTATGTTTCCATCAACATGTAGAGAATGACCTGGATTAGTTGTACCTATACCAACATTACCGTCTGATGTAAATGTCATACTGACATCACCGTTATAATCATTTTTTCTGATCTTTAAGGCAGTGTCTCCATTATCTATACCAATAACCCAAGCCTGTGTTCCAGACTCATCTAATTTAATATATGTGCCAGCCGTACCAAGCCCACTAAATCTTGCTATATTTGTTGCTGTAGATGAAACATGTAATGGGGCAACAGGACCTGCTATACCTATACCAACATTACCTCCGTCTTTTTGTAAAGTGAGATGGTGGGAAGTATTGTGAGTATATAGGTTTAAATGATTAGCTCCTGCTTCCATTCGTCCACCGAGATTATGCCATTGACCAACAGCAAACCAACTATCTCCAGAACTATCCCCGTCTATCCAAGAGCCATAATAATTATTTTGAGAGTCAAAATTTGATCGCCCTGTAACAGTTAATTTTTGCTTCGGATCAGTTGTACCTATACCAACATTACCTGCAGAGGTAATAGTCATTCTTGTAGTACCAGACGCACCTGTACCAAATTTAATACTATTTTCTTGCAGATTGTCTAACCACAATTCTCCACTGGTTTCATGAGACAGATATGCATAGTCACCTCCCGTGCCATCCCCATTAGCAGCTCCATCAATAACAAATACTGCTCTGCTACCATCAGTACTACCAAGAAGACTTACTACTTCTCCACTAGAAGATACTTTGACCCCTGTACTTAAAGTAGCTAATTTAGATACCCCATTATGAAAAAGTTCTGTAGCGCCGTTAAATGTACCTTTTAGAATCCATTCGTTATCTGTATCATTATATAGTCCCATTACAGACCCAGCAGAGCTAACCATAAAGGTACCACCGCATGTATATATTCCAGACCACCCGCCTTTATTTCCATTTATCGCCCATGTGCCGTAACACCCGTCTGTATTAGGGAAGAAATGCGCGCTATTACAACCAGCGAATATACCAGTAGTTTCACCAGTGCGTATCCAATTGTTAGCATACAAATATCCATTACTAGTATCATAACGAGCTATACATCCTGCGCCTCCAGACATAGATGAATTAGCGCCATCAAGTAAATCTGCATCAAGACCAGAACCAGCTCCGTCATTTGCGTTACTCCAATATTCTGTCCAGCTAGTATCCCAGTTACCATTAGTTCTACGTCTACCAAATAATCTCATCTTATTGGCTGCACCTCCATAAGTTTGAACTAATTGATTTGGTTGACCACCATCTGTTAAGCTTATCGCCCATCCGTAATCATCAGGAGCATCATTAGGTGTTGAGCTTCCCCATTTATATGTACCATCTCTTACAGCTGATAATGATGTTGTTTCTGAAACCGCGAGAGTTAGAGCTCGACCATCTTGAGAGAATAAATCACCATAAGCAGTTGCATTTCCAGTTTCTCCATTAACACAGAAAAAAGATACTGACATCGTACCAGATGCACCACCATGTCTACCTATCCTGAAATCTGCATCGGAACTGTTATTATTATTACTATCAAGATTAATAAAAAGAGATCCGTATGTATTAATTCTTAAATCATCTGATGTTGATCCATTGAGATTACGGGAGGTAATTGCATGATGTCCATCACAGTTACCATAAAATGTTATACATTGACCACAAGTCTCTAAATGTATGTTACCATCAACAACTGCGTTACCCGATACATAAAGCTTTTGGGTAGGATTAGTTATCCCTATACCAACATTACCACCATTTTCTAAGGTAAGAACGTTTACTGCGCCACCATCGATAAATGTTAATCGGTCATTTGTTGCGTCCTTATAATAGGTAGCAGAAATAACATTACCAACGCTCCCGTTGTTTGCCCACCACTGAAGTGTAGACGTTCCTCCTGTTGTCCCCTCTGAGACCCCTCCCCCTATTTTAATAGTCGGATCAGATGATGAAAAAACGTGTAATTTTTCAGATGGACTAGTTGTTCCTATACCAACATTACCACCATCTTCTATATAAAAAACAGATGTACCATCATCCTGGAAATCAACAACAGGTTGCGCACCAGTCTGATTAGCGACTAAAGCAGGACCTGTACCAGCATTAGTAATAGACATCGCGCTAGTGGCGCAAATAGTGGTATTTAATATTGAACACGAACCATGGACAGTTAGGTCCCCAGAAATAGTTATATCTGTAAAGTTCGCAGTTGGCATACAGACATAGTCTGAGTGTACCATTACATGACTACCACTTGTACCCGCACTTAAACAATAAGCTGCTGTTGAGTGTACTAAACCATTACTTACATTGATTGTCGCCATATCTATATATATTTATTAAAATTTCCTAATCATCCCTTTGATAATATAACTTTCTCCAGAACCACTTTCAAGAGCTTCAGCTATAACCTTTCCATGTAGATCTTCTGCTCTATCTCCTCTCATACCGTGGTTATACTTATCACTTGTTACAATAGGGTCTCCCTCTTTAATATCACCTGTAACTAAGATATTCTCAGCTCCCATGACTATAGGTGATTCTGACCCAGGAGCTGTAACTCCCATTACTCTATGACTATAAGTATCAGTTGTACCTTGTAGCTCACCGTCTCTCCATATAACAACAGATCCTTCAGGACAACTATCTAAACCAGTTGTACATAGGTTAGACTCAATGACAGCTCCTGTTGTTGTACAATTAGCATATACATTAGCCCAACGGTTAGATGAACTACCTAGATCAATTGTATTGTCTGTTCCTGGTATTACACAACCATCTTGATGAAGAGTTAGTATAGTTGATGATACATCATCATTTCTAAAATTAAGAACCGCTTTTCCACCTAGGTCAGTACTTGTTATTTCCCATGTATCTTTGCTTCCACCTGTACCCTCTAACCCAAGAGTAGCTGAAGTACTACCTTTTACATGCAAATTATAATCAGGTCCATCCAGACCTATACCAACATTACCGCTTATATCTACCGCTAGACCTCTTGTATTAACTCCTGATCTAGCTCCAACATACAAAACATTTGAATCTCTGTAAATATTTGCTGAACCTCCACCATCCACTGAGTTATAAAAAGAAACAGCTCCGGTTGTTAGTCCGTCATTACCAATATGGAGGCCACCTGTCTTCGCTGTCCAATCTTCTCCTGTTATAAAATGAGTGGAATGAGTCTCACCAACCACCTTTAATTTGTGGTTACCAGTATTAGTCGTGCCTATACCAACTTTACCATCCTTATCAATACGCATTTTCTCCGCCAATGAAGAACCGTTATGAGTCTGAAATACCAACGCTCCATGTCTTGAGGTATGAGAAATATTAACACCGAGTATACCAGACGTAATCAATGAGTTTGAATTATAAAAACCAACACCATTGAAGTTACCGTCTGTAGTATCGAGATTATATAATGTTAAATTACTACCACTTTGTGCTGGCCCTGCCCCGATATTTGTACAGTTACTGCGACCTTTAAAAATTCCAGATGCTATTCCAGACGAAGCTGCAGTCAAACCAAATTCTACAGCTCCTGACTTATAAACCTCTAAGGCTCGCGCTGGTGTTGATGTACCTATACCAACTTTACCATTTGACCCTTCGATAAATACAGTTTGAGGATATGAGTCACTACCCAAACTGACATCCCGTGTAGATGTCCCTTGAATATTTAAGGCGCCATTATAATTACCAATTGCTCCAATATCAGTGGTAGTGCTATAAATTTGCAGCTCATCTCTAAATCTACTTATACCATTTACATCTAATTTAGCACCCGGACTTTGAGTACCTATACCAACATTACCATCAGAGGTAATACGCATCCGCTCTGCAAGAACACCACCACCTATCGTACTTATTTTAGTGAAGGCATTATTACCGTCAATACGTTCAACGGAAATTTTACCATATACGGATGTGCTGGTTGTGGTTCTGAATTCTACACTTGCGGTTTCACCGTTGGTAGTTGCGTGATTTTGAACAATTAATGATACATCACCAGCTCCATTAGCTTTAGACAGATGTAGTATGTCGTTTGGAATAGTTGTACCTATACCAACATTTCCAGAAGAATCAATCGTCACTCTTGTAGTGTTGCTCGTCCCGAGCTTAATTGAACCAGCTTCTCTGTTGTTTAATGTGAATGAGTTACCACTAGCAACGAGAGCTGTACCATCACTTGCTGTCGCGCCTGTTGTGTTATTTGTAAACTTTAATTCAGAATTGTTTGTATCATTAATATGTAAGCCGGTACCACCTGATTGTAAGGCAGGTCCATCTGTACCTATACCAACATTACCATTTTTCAGAAATAATGTATCTACTCCATTATCTACAAGTACCGATGCACCACCACTAGGTTGTTTCCAGACACGAAATGCACTTGAATTATCACTATTTTCAATCCTTAATCCACCCTCACTCGTATTAGACGTTTGATGCATAGTAAGCAAGGTACTAGGACTTGTTGTACCTATACCAACATTCTGATTACTACCACAAATAAATATACCATGTTGAGATGAGGTATGAGATACTCCTAAATTTAAATCAGCGAAAGCTGCGTTGCTGCCATCGTTCTCATCCCATGCATATATACCTGCTACAGTATCAGCATCATCTACTCCTATTGATATTCTTACGCCATCAGCATTAGCACCGAACATCTTAAACTGTGGGATAGTGTCTGTCCCAGAGAATATATGTAATTTAGAATCAGGATCAGTTGTACCAATACCAACATTACCGTCAGTAGCTATCCATACATAATCTTCTGTTCCATTAGCGCCTAAACTTAAAGCGTGACCAGATTGACCTCTAACCTTAAATTTAGTACTAGCATTCCAACTAATTAGACCAGCTGCTCCATTATTATAGGTTGTAGTACCACCGAAATCAGTAGTACCATCGATTTCAAGTTTATAATTCGGACTTGTAGTTCCTATACCAACATTACCAGTAGAACCAACCCGCATTTTTTCTGAAAGCAGGGATGTTCCATTCTCTCGTATTAAAAATCTTAAAGCAGCGTCATAATTACCGCTGGTGTTGTTTTCTTTAACGCCTTGTATACCAGCTAAAAATCCAACTACTCCGCCACTTGTATGTTTCCCACCAAAACTAATACCGCCACCATTATTATCTGCATCAAATGCTGTTACATTATCTATAACTCTCAACATCGTTGGGTAATTCGAGCTATACCGTCCTCCCCATATATCCAATTCAGTCGCAGGAACATTTGTACCTATACCAACATTACCGTCGCCTGCAATGTTCATTACAACACCATTGCTATTCTCTGCATATAATAAAGACTTGGTATTACTTGTTGTTCCCATGTAAGCATGGATTGTCTTATTGGTACCATATGCAGTACCAATAGCTTTAATTGCAGCAGCTCCTGATTGATCTGATGCTAGTTGCTGGACCTCTAGTTTATTTGATGGACTTGCTACCCCTATACCAACATTGCCATACTCAAATATTGTTTTTGTATTAAGAGTGTTACCAATATTAATCGTATTTGAACCACATGTATTAACATCATAACCAATAGCGATTGCATTCGAATCAGTAACAGAACCACCTTCTGTTTTAGCTCCAATGAATATATTACATGAACCAGTTGTGATATTACAACCAGCGCATCTACCTATAGCTGTATTATTAGTACCTGAAACACTTGCAGCTAATGATTTATAGCCTGCAGCAACATTACCACCTCCTACAGTATTATTTGCTAGAGAGCACATACCAAGAGCAGCATTTTCATCTCCTACAGTATTATCAAAAAGAGCCAGATAGCCTATAGCTGTATTAAAGAAACCCTCTGTATTACAATAAAGAGAATACATCCCAGTAGCTGTATTACAACAACCTGTAGTATTAAACAACATGGATCCTAAACCAATAGCTGTGTTTCTTTCTCCGGTTGTATTATCTCTCATCGTCGATAGGCCTATAGCTGTATTGTACCTACCTATTGTATTAAAATACAGAGCGCACCTACCAACAGCTGTATTATTAGTACCTGTTGTATTCTCTTGGAGAGCTGATCTACCAAAAGCTACATTAGTTGATGCAGTATTGTTTTTTAAAGTGTTATATCCAAATGCTGTATTATTAGAGCCAGATACATTTAAAGCTAGAGAACAGTAACCGGCAGCAGTATTATAAGAACCTGTTGTATTGCACCACGACGCCCTTAAACCAACAGCTGTATTATTAGTACCTGTTGTGTTACACTGAAGGGAATCAGAACCAACAGCGGTATTGCTTACAACACTACCGCCACCTCTGCCAACAGTGAGGCCATCAATCAAAGCTTGATCACCTACACATAAACTACCACCAAAACAGGCATTACCAGTATTGCATAGAGTTTTACCATTTCTAACACGAAGATAAGTGCTATCGGTTTGATACCAACCACCACCCCAGCCAAAGCCTAACTCCTCATCTTTTAAGAAAGTAGCTGCTCCACGACCAATAACAATAGCATCATTATTACTCATTAATTGTAAACTACCGTTAACAAAGAGTTTATTATTAGTTATAGAGCCGATGAGCGGAGTATTGTCTGCTTGAGTATATGAAAAATCTGTTGTACCTATACCAACATTACCACCAGAAGTAATAGACATAGCTAAGGTACCTACATCAGAGGATGAAGAACCTACTGTACTGGCAACATAAATATCTAAACCATCTGTGTTATAAAAATCTTGATTACCTGTAGATTTTGCAGCAAGAAGAATACCCCTTGTCGCAGAACTTTGTAATTGTAGCGCTGCTGTAGACGTCCCTGGGTAAGGTCTCCAATCCGGTAAGGTAGCGACTTCGGTTACTGCAAGATGATGATCCAATCCAGATGCGTTAGAAACATCAAAAACACCTGCACCACCTACGGTATGTAGTTTGTAGGATGGACTTGCTGTACCTATACCAACATTGCCAGAAGAATCAATACGCATTTTTTCGGTTGGAGTCCCACTGGTTCGTGTATGGAATGACATATAAGAATTACTACCAGCATCCTCAAAAGCGGAATGAATTTTCCCTAATGAAGAATTAGTAATTCCTGAAAATCTAATGGAGACTCCTACATCTGCTGCAGCAGTCTGGTTATTTGTTACATCTAAAGACGGTTGTATTCCAGCCCCAGTTTTCACTACATGTAGAGGGGCTATTGGATTATCTGTGCCTATACCAACATTACCAGAAGAGCCATCAATAGTTACTCGGGTAGTTTCATTTGTTTGTAATCGCAGATCCCGAGCCGATGAATTATGACCTACAAACATTGATGTACCGTCTAACGTTATATACCCTGTATAACCGGATCCTGTAATACTCAATTGCCCATTACCAGACGTATCAGGAGATATATTTGTTCCATTATTAATAAATACTCTACCGCCATTTACTTCTAGTTTTTGCGAAGGACTATCTGTACCTATACCAACATTGCCCGAACTATTTATTGTAAAAAAGTTTGACCAATCTGAATTTGCCCATGTCGTACATACATTCCCCTGTCTGCTAATTTGAAAATGATCATCGTGGTAGGACATTTCAGCTTTCCATTTACGACCAAGAGTTGTTCGTTTTGCATTCCAAAGACATGTGCCATCGTCCCAATATGCATCATATGCCCAATATGCACGATAGTTCAAAGCTCCAGCATCCGTGGTAGTAGTATTACCCAAAACTGTAGTTCGTCCACCTGTTGTATTACCAACTTGTAAATCAGTGCCTTTTACATGCAATAAAGCATCTGGATTAGTTGTACCTATACCAACATTACCGCCAGGTGTAATTGATAATCTCGCGTCACCAGAATCCTCGTACAAGTCTAATCGGTCTGCACCCATTGTGCCAATTCCCCACACATTTGTACTTGCATCTTGAAATTGTAATGATGCTGAAGCTGCACTTGTTTGTCTATCAAGTTGAATAGCAGTGTTGCCAGTTGAGTTTGAATCCATTCTCAAAATAACATCTTCAGCAACATTTTTATATAAATGTAACAAATGGTCTGGACTTGTAGTACCTATACCAACTTTACTATTCGCAATATCAACATGTAGGGTATTATCTGATACTGCTTGATTACTAGCATTACCAACAAACAAGTGACCTTCATTTAGATTAGGTACTGCATTTGTTCTACCTGCACCCATAACAGTCATTGAACCTGCTGAATTATCTTGTCTTGTTACCTTTGCAATCTTTTGTATTGCTGCTGATTCTCCTGTTGGAGCCGAGCTTACCAGAGCGCCAGCGGTAGTGCCAATATATAATTCTGTACCTTCTGGAAAAGCGGAGGTATCGAGATTAGATACTGTACCAAACTTAATGATATCAACACTTGAATTCAAACTTACTGTTTGATCTACAATACCAAATGCAGGCATCTTTGCAGCATCATCTGCATCTGCTTTACTAACAACTGTAGTGTTACCTGAAATACCAGAAATATAAACAGCATCTCCTTTTGTTAGTGCTTCTCCTGCCTTTGCTTTAAATAGAACCGCTCCTCTTAAATTACCAATAAATTCATCTGCTTGAACATTACCACCTACAATATCAATTGACTCCCCAGGGGTATCTGTTCCTATACCAATATAGTTATTTGTACTGTCGTAATATAGATCACTATCAGCTGAAAGAGTAGAAGAATCTGACCAATATGCTAATCTGTTTGCAGTTCCACTTCCATCAATGACACCATCTCCTAAATCAATCTCAATAATATTACCAGAAGAATCAACACCAAGATTATAGGCTTGTGTGCCTGTATGAGTACCAGAACCATAAGCATTAAATTGTAATTGCTGAGATGCATCTATAGTTAAAGCATCTGTACTATTTGTTTGTAAAAATAATTTATTACTAGTAGTAGTCCTGACAGTTCCTGTTCCGCTTGTGAAACTTAGTCTTCTGTTAGGACCGTTAATATTTAAATCGGTTGCTCCTTGAACATTTACATCACTACTTACGGTAAGCCTGTTTGTAGAACCACTGTATAAATAAATACTTCCAGTACCACCATATATATCTGTACCAACATTATTAGCATTTAATTGACCTACAGTAACATAATTGTTTGATTTAATACCTACTAAAGTAGTTTGAGCTCCTCCGGACGTATAACCGTAGTGATAGTTATTATTACTAATCAAGGTACTACCAACAACATGTAATTTTTGCTGTGGATCATCTGTACCTATACCAACATTACCACCAGATAAAATAGTGACTGAATTGTTTAATATTAAATTTCTAAATGCTGATGCACCTCTGTCATATGCCTGTACAAAACCTACACCCGAACCTGCACTCCACCCTAGTTCAACACCATCATCCCCACCGACATCACTGACTCGGAAATCAGATCCGACAACGTCTAACTTAAATCCTGCCGTTGGACTTGTTGTACCTATACCAACATTACCAGCACTAGTGATCACTGCTCTAGTTGTTCCTGCAGTTTGAAAAAATAAAGCATTAGAAGATGGAAACATTCCTGTATCAGCATCCGTATCTCCAATATTATATCCATCTGTAACTGCTATCCTACCTAAGTTTACGTGTAGCTTTTGCGATGGACTTACTGTACCTATACCAACATTACCAGCACTCGCAACCGCGATGCGACTAGTATTACCATGTAAAATTCTAAAATCTTGACCTGCGGGGAAGGAAAGGAAGCTATTATTATCATCCCGCATGAGCAAGTACCCTAGCATCGTAGTATTATCAGCTTTATAAAAATAATTTATAGAGTAATCAGCGCTAACTCTTAACTGATTATTTGATTGAACCCTACCATCAAATGTTCCATTACTGGTACCTGATACTTCACCAGTAACACTGAGCTTTTTATTCGGATTTGTATTACCTATACCAACATAACCAGAAGAATCAATACGCATCGCTTCAGCCGCATCAGTGTGAAAGACCATATAATTTGCTGCATGATTATATCCCACACGCCCCCTTGTGCGGTCTGATCCAGAAGTTCCGTCAGAAAAATAAATATTCCCTGAATTTGCAGCGTTGGACACAATAGTAATACCCGCCGAAGATGCAGTGTTCGCAATAACGAGAGTGTTACCTGAGCCAAAATAGCTTCCCGGTGATGTCGTGCCTATGCCAACATTACCAGAATCAAGCAATGTCATTACAGTAGTTGAGTCTCCCACAAACCGTAGGGATTGATCGTTATACCCCGCGTGAAGGCTCCACTGATTATCTGGAGACGTCGCAGTGTTTGTGAGAGTTATCTTCGTGGAAGTATTATCAGCACCATAGATATGTAGCTTGGAGCTTGGATCAGTTGTACCTATACCAACATTTCCCTTCAAAACGGTTTTGGTAACACTATCATTACCTAAGACAGCACTATTTGATCCTACTCCCGTAGCATTATAACCAATGACGATTTCGTTTTGATCGTTATCAGCGAGAGCTTTTGTATTAGCCCCAATAAATATATTATAATCGCCTGTTAAATTAAAAGTGGAACCATCAGCTATATAATGCCCTGCTTCAAATCCGTTAGCGACATTGTAAGTGCCTGTTGAGTTTCTATATAGAGAATAAAACCCAATGGCCGTATTATTGCTACCATTAGTATTGCGAAGAGCACCTAGACCAACAGCAGTATTACTGTCGCTTGAATAGTTAGAATAGAGAGCGTAATGTCCAATAGCAGTATTATGATTACCATTAATGGTATTGTATAGAGCTCTCGAACCAAAAGCTGCATTATTACAACCAACTGTGTTACCACGGAGAGTATATTCTCCAACGGCTGTGTTATTTATACCTGAAGTGTTACTAGAAAGAGCGCTTAGACCTATACTTGTATTAGCACCGTTATTGGTCCCAGCTCCTAACCCGATATTTAAAGTATTAATAATAGCATCTCCACCATATACATGAAGTTTTGAGCTTGGATTAGTCGTGCCTATACCAACATTACCTCCATCCTCAAACGTCACAGCGACATTACTACCATCATAAAATCTCAAATCACTACTACTCGTACTCGTATAAATACGCCATTGTTCTGTGCCATCACCGTAAATATTAAACCCTTTTTGCTTCGAAGCATTCCCATCCACTCGAACAAATGAATTAGTAGTCTCGCTAGCGCCAGATCCAATATGTAGTTTCTCATCTGGACTTACTGTACCTATACCAACCCTGCCGTTAGAATTAACGGTCATTATTTTGGTATCATTTTCAGAAGCTAACTGCAATACACGGGTTGCACTCGCAGTAGAACCAGCTCTAATCAACAAACCTTGACCATCTGCGTTGGTATTATAAATTCTTGATATTAACCCAGAACCAGCATCACTTGTAATTTCAAATTTATAAGAAGGATTGTATGCGCCAATACCAACATTACCACTCGATAGAACCGAAAGTAAACGATTAACACTACCATCTGTTATATGATAACCAGCAATTCCACCAACAAGACCTACTTCGAATTCATCTGTACCATTAGTTTGGTATCTGAGTCTACCAGCATCCCCGGAAGCATTTCTATCAATATCAACAAATAAATCCCCATCACCATCAAAATGTATATTCTCCCCATTATCGAGATTTATCTCAACCCTTGTAGTTGCATTATAAGTACTAGTATTAACGCCAATCCTACCCATGTACACATCAGCAAAGTTTGCTACTGTGGGTTTTCCTGACCCAGAATCATTATCGGATAATATATCAGTAGTAACCCCTTCAAAGAAGACATATGGCTTGTTTCCTCCTGCAAATGTTACGTCTCTTATGAGACCAGTATACTTAGTACCAGAGTCTGCATATTCCCCGTAGAAACCTATATCCTTAATATCTGCAGATGTGTTTCCGTTAGCGAGCTTGATTACAGGGTCTTCGATGAGTACAGAAGATACATCTTGTGTTACTGTTGTACCATTGACAGTAAAGTTACCTATAACATCTAAGTCATTACTTATAGTTACATCATCAGGTAATCCTATAGTAATAGTGTTATTAGACGCAACAGTAGTTATTTCATTTGATGTACCTAATATTTCTAGACGTTCAGATAATAAATCTACATCCCCTGTACCGGTTCCTGCTTCAGTACTAAGAGTAGTAGCTACTGTAGTTGTACTAGCGGTTGAAATTCGACCATCTTCCAATACAGTTATAACCGGTATTGCAGTAGCTCCTCCATAGACTGCTGCTGTAACTCCTGTTGCAGATAAACCTAATCCAGTTATAGTATTACCCTCAGCTGCTGCTAAACTCAAACCAGTCAAAGACGGGGTTGTTGTATTTAAAGATAATGACTGTACGTAATTACCTGTCGTGTCAGTACCGAGTGCAACACTATTAGCCTGTATAGTAGCTGTTAATGTTTTCGTACCATCTAAAGTATCAATCGCAACAGAACCCCCTAAGTCCCCTCCTAATGCTATTGTAGCTCCAGTTGTAACTCCCTCTCCGGCTGCACCACTAAGAGATGTAGCACTTAAACTATTGGCAGTAAAATCTCCACTGGTGTGAGTATTCTTGTATAGTTCTATTTTCTCACCACCATTAGTAGTTATAAATCTCTGATATACATTACCACCTTCTTTGATCTCTAGAGCTGCTCCACTGTTATCAGGAATTAAAATATCACTTGAACTAGAAAAAGTTAAGTTACCATTTAAATCAACATCATCATTAAAATCAATTGTAGTGCCACCGGTATTAGAATTAAATGCATCGGCATATATTGTACCACTTGCGCTAATATTACCTGATACTGTGAGCTTCTCATTAGGGTTAGTTGTACCTATACCAATATCACCATATTCAAATACTGTTTTAGTATTACTAGAATTACCTATATTAATAGTATTCGAACCCAAACCTGTTAGATTATTACCAATTACTATAGAGTTACTATCTCCATTAGTACTAGTACATGTTACTATCCCTATAGTAATATTATTACTACCTGTAGTGATATTACAACCAGAAAAATAACCCAATGCTATATTACAGTTCCCGGTTGTAATATTACGAATAGATTCATAGCCATACCCAGCATTATAAGTACCTGTAGTATTCTTAAAAAGAGAATAACCACCTGTAGCAGTGTTAAAACAACCTGTTGTATTATAAAAAAGAGATGCATAACCAGTACCTGTATTACGAAAACCAGTTGTATTAGAACGAACTGCACCATAACCACTCGCTGTATTATGGTAACCAGTTGTATTTTTATTAAGAGAATTAACTCCAAGTGATGTATTATTACACCCAGTAGTATTGCAAAATAATGAACTAGCTCCATTAGCTACGTTATTAAATCCTGTAGTATTATTATATAGAGAACATATACCAGATGCAGTATTACTAGTACCGGTAGTATTAGTATAAAGAGATTGATACCCATGAGATGTATTATTACTCGATGTAGTATTATTTTTGAGAGATTCATACCCAACAGCTGCGTTCTTACTACCTGTCGTATTACTACAGAGGGCATTATAACCATGCGCAGTATTCTGACACCCGGTGGTGTTATTTTTGAGTGAGTACATACCACTAGCAGTATTCCAATTACCAGCGGTGTTAGTACAAAGAGATCTAAATCCAGTAGCTGTATTACTAGTACCTGTTGTATTATCACCTAGAGACAAAAACCCGCTAGCTGTATTGTAAATACCTATTGTATTACATTTGAGAGAATTATAACCAATCGCG
>Ga0222716_10000340_pt1 | contig 39442 bp, 28 predicted proteins | sample C33_13DmetaG_FD_165044 | JGI IMG/M metagenome (GOLD analysis project Ga0222716, IMG submission 165044) | Estuarine water microbial communities from San Francisco Bay, California, United States - C33_13D | ecosystem: Environmental > Aquatic > Marine > Unclassified | place: USA: California... | reverse complement strand
TTATCCCATCTTCTCAGCAACGTCCTCAGAGACAGCCAAAAAGGCAAATTCTTAACACACACACCAACCGCTACCCGCGAAAAGATGCCAAGCACCTTGCATCGTGGAAAAAAAATGTAAGAAAATCGCGAATTCCCGTTGACAGATCTAATCAATATTGCTTTATTAGCAATCCGCTCATGATTGAGCTTTGGCTCTGTCAGCTGAATCCACCAAATACACAAACCTAATAAAAAATGAAAAAACCATACATAATCGCACTTTTCCTAACTACAAGCCCACTGTCGCAGGCAGCGCTCATCTCCTACGAGGGCTTCGACTATGGTACTGGAGTTAATCTCACCACCGAGACGGCGAACAACGGCACCGGGTGGACAGCAGCTTGGGCAACGACCGGAGTGAGCGGATTAACCACCAGCAGCAACAGCCAGAGCCTCTACTTTAGCCAATCTCCGGCCTTGACCTCGGATGGCAGCACTCACGTGTGGTCGGAATCGAGCAAGGGCAACGAGCGGGATTTCACGACGAGCGTGGACCTTGGCACCGAGACCTTCTACTTCACTGCACTCGTTCGCGACTATGGCGGCGGTGCCGGGGTCGCCAAGATGCGTGCCAATTTCTTCGACGGGGCGGGTGCGAGTGGCAATATGCGGGCTAACATCGGGATTGATGGCGGCACTCTCTTTGTTGATGGCAATACCGCTGGATATGGAGTGGGGGGCACTCTTGCGAGTGCATTCGCCACCAACACCACCTATCTGCTGGCGATGAAGCGCACCGGAGCGTCCATTTTCGGCGCGCTCATCCCTGCTGATGGCAGTGCTGGCACCCTCGCTGCCGAGCCGGTGTGGCAGGTTCAGGATAATGTGGTCACGGGGGTCGATTTGACATCGATCCGCTTGTTGACCAATAGCACCAATGCCAGCAGCGGTGCAGGCATCCGCATCGACGAACTGCGCGTCGCGACCGACTGGGATAGCGCCGTTGCAGGTATCGCTGTTCCTGAGCCATCCTCCGCCGCCCTAATCGGTCTGGGAGGTCTCGCCATGATCCTACGCCGCAGGAAATAACCTCCCTTTTCTCATCAACAATGGCCCTCAGGACGCCCTGCAAGAAGCAATCCCTTAGTCAATCAACCTTGCAATCCTCAGCAACAAGATCGCGTGCCGACTCAGTAGCTGGCTTCACCCTGACCGAGCTGCTGATAACGATCGCCATCATCGCGGTCTTGGCAGCACTGGCATTCCCGGTATTTAGAGGCATGGCCCGCAAGGGAAAGACCGCGACTGCCGTCTCCAATGTGCGCCAGATCGGGATCCTGACAGAGCAATACCAAGCGGACAGCGGGGGCACCCTGCCTAACGACCTATTTACCCGCTCCGACACATGGATCAGGGCCCTCTGGGAGTTGGCCTACCCCAACCAGGAAGGCCCGGACTTTACCCCGGACGGGGCAGGGCAGGTGATGAAGGGAACGATCTTTCACACCCCGCTGCAAGAGAAAGTCTCACCAAACGGAGGGCCGTCCCGCTGTTTCGCCTGGAACGGGCACCTCCGCTACCACTTTGGACATCCCAGGCCCATCGCCTTGCGGATCACTAATCCGACACGAACTATCCTGCTGTCCGATACCACAAACTCCAGCCGGATCACCGTCGACAACAACCAGATCAACTACCGCAACGATGGTAAGGCGATCTTCCTATTCGTCGACGGCCGGGTCGAACTCCTCAAACCAGAACAGGTCCCACTCGTCCGCGATAACGTCTTCTGGGGGGGCGATGACCTGGGCACAGATTAATATTAGACCACAAGCTTCATCGGCGCGACACACCCCCGCTTAAGGTCCCCTTTCCTTACACAGAATAAGGTTTTCAGGAAACCACGCCCGACACTCCCGCAGCGGACTAACATGAACCGACGATGTATCGAATGAAGCAAATCCTGTTTTGGACGGCCGTGCTGTCGGCGGCCCTGCCCTTGACCGCAGACGAACTACCGGAACTCAAGGAACAGCCGTGGATGGGGTTCTGGATTGCTCATGACCAGCGCGCATTCGATTACTCCATCATGGCACAAAACGGGCGGGGCCTTCTGTATCCCAAGATTCGAAAGAGCAGGGACTACGTTCGCGCCGGGGATAACGACCGGTTCCAGTTTGTCTTTATTGTGGAGGAACAGGTGAACGGCAAGTGGACGCGCCGTATGATGAAGGAAGATGGATTCAAGACGAAGCAGAAAGCCAGCAGCGAGGTGGAGGAATGCGGATTCGTCGCCACCTACGAGGGAGGTTCCAAGGCGCGGATCCACCACCATTTCAAACGAGGAAAGATCATCTTCTCCACCGAACTCATCCACAAGACCACGGAGAATCCCCATCGGGTCGGCATACTCATCCTCACGCCGAAAATCCACAACGTGCTCGAGCGGAAGAAAGTGCCAAGCGAGGACGAGATCGAGGACATCATGGATGACGACGAGATCCGAGCGGTGCGGGTGGATGGCAAGCGGTTCAAGTTCAAGCTGCACGAGAAGATGAAGCTCGGCAATGCGGAGCTTCTGGGTGATGGAGCCTCGGAGTTCTCGCTCGAAACCAAGCGCTACGGAGGCAAGCCCATCATCTTCTCCCCGGCGGCAGACGATGCCGGCAAGTTTCTCTTCAGCCAAAGCAAACGTCTCTTCCAACCATACCGGGTCACCTGGTATCCAGCGGAAAACAAGAACCCTTCGCAGGGAGCAGAGTTGGTGATACAGTTCAAATAATGGAATAATTACTCGAACGCCGCCCCCGATCAGCACGCAGGGACCACTATTCTATTTACATCATCATGAATCGACCTATCGCCTTATCCATCAGTCTGGCCCTACTGTTCAACGCCGCCGCTTCCCCGGCGGCCGCCAAGGACGAAGATCGGCCCAACATCGTGTTCTTCCTGACCGATGACCAACCGCTGCGCGCGATGAGTCACGTCGATCCCTGGTTCCACACACCGCACATGGATCGGCTGGCGGAGCAGAGCATCGAATTCACCAACGGCTTCGTCGAGTGCTCGATCTGCTGCGTCAGCCGGGCCAGCATCATGATGGGTCAGTTCAACACCCGCCACGGGATTCAAAGCTTCGATGATCCGCTGAGTGCGGAGCAGCTCGAGCAATCGTTCCCGGTGCTCCTGCGCAAGGCAGGCTATCGCACCGCACTGCTCGGGAAGTACGGTGTCGGCCACACCCGGGCGGCAAAGAAGGAACTTTGTCTGCCGGCGAAATATTTCGACCTCTGGTATGCTTTCCAACAGGGACCAAGCTACTGGCAGATGGAGGACGGCGAGAAGCGCTACCTGACCACCGTGATGGAGGACAAGGCGATCCAGTTCATGAAGGAGACGCCGGAGGATCAGCCGTTCCTTCTCTACCTGTGCCTGCCGGAGCCGCACGGCCAGGGAGGTCCGGGAGGGCCGTGGAATTACCGCGATCCGGACTTTAAAATCCCGGCTCCAACCACTCCCCCTCCGTCGGTGAAAACGATGACCGAGGGCGCTTACGATCGTCTTCCCAAAGCGATCCAAAAGAGCAAGAACAGGAAGATCGTTGGCAAGCCGGAAGAGACGTACACGAAATATATGACCACCGTGCGTCACTACACCGCACGAAGCGATCTCGCGATCGGGAGAATCCGCGAGGCATTGAGGAAAATCGGGCGCACCGAAAACACGGTGATCATTTTCTCCTCCGACAACGGCAGTATGTGGGGCGCGCACGGGATCTCAGGCAAGTGGAACATGTACGAGGAAAGCATCCGCGTGCCGTTGATGATCTCCGACCCGCGCCTGCCGAAGTCCACGCGTGGCACCCGGCGCGATCAACTGGCACTCAACATCGATCTAACTGCCACCATCATGGACATTGCGGGAGTGCCCGCACCACACATGCAGGGGGTGAGCCTGCTGCCGGTGTTGAAGGACCCGGATGCGAAGATACGCGATGACTGGTATTACCACCACGACGTGCACACCCGCAGCAAGGGTCGGCCGTTGCCGAAATGCGAGGGCGTGCGGACGGAGCAATTCAAATACATCCGCTACAAGGACACCAACCCGGTCCAGGAAGAGCTGTTCGATCTGCGAGCCGACCCCCAGGAAACGAACGACCTCTCAGCCAAGCCGGAGTATGCCGAAGTGCTGGGTCAACTCCGGACGCGGAATGGGGAACTGAAGACGGAACTCGCCGGGGCAGCGGATGCCAAGAAACCCGCACCTCGGGCCGACGCTACGCCACCGAATTCCTCAAATTAACGCACAAACCAGCCCAGTAATCATGCGCTCAAAAACACGAATACTCACCAAATCCCAAGCCATGTGGCATGGCGTCCTAACAGATCTTCTTAGTTACAACAATAAATACTGATAGAATGAATGCACGTTTGATAAGATTATCGTGGTTTTGGGTGGGTTTCATGACGGTGCTTTGCTCTGCTGCGACAGCCCGGGAACAGTTGTCGGTCTCTCCGGTAAGTAAGCAATTAGACAAGCCGCTCGCTGAGCTGCGCAATGAGCGAGTGAAGATCTCTTTTGTTACTTGTGAGCGACAAGGGAAGTCCAGCGTCACTCCGGTTTTTCAGGTGAGGACAAAGGATGGGTGGCACCGGGTGGCTGCGGATGCTTCGGCGGAATCCTACCAGGTCTTGCAGGCGGATCCGGATTTGAAAATGGATCTTTACCACGTCATGCACCCCAAGTGGAAGGCGGTGAAGGCACTAAAATTGAAGGGCGGCATCACCAAGGTGGTTTGGAATGCGGGTGAAAACCACGAGGCTATTGTGAAGTCTGCCAAGCAGGACGGACCCAATCGGGTCGTTCTCAGTTTTCACCAGCAGAAGGTCGGAGTGTTGCAGGCCATCTGGGAGCTCGCGCCGGGCGATCGCTCGGCCAAGGTGGAACTGAAGTTCACAGCCACGCAAGCGGCGCAGTATTCGTTAGGCTATTTCATGCCGAACCGTAAGCCGATTGAGCAGGTGGATGAATTGCTCATGCCGATGCTGGTTCAGCGCAAGCGTTTTCCTGCGGAGAACTACACGCAGTTGCAGGCAGCCGCGCCGACTCCGCTGTCTTTGATGCAGACCACCGATGCGGGGCATACTTTTTCATGGGGTGTGTCGGGTGATCCTTCGCAGGTTCCGTTTGAATTCCCTGTGCCGATCAAGTCACACTACGGTCTCCATATTAAAAATGAACAGGGCCATGTTCAGCCTTCGATTTACGGACCGCTTCCAGGGACCGAACGGGCAAAGTTCGAGGCGGGAGAGACGGCCTCTTTCACCTTACGCGTCTTTGTCCAGAACGCAGACTGGTATGGAGCTTACCGCGATATCGCGGATAATGTTTTCGGTTGGCATGACTACCGTAAGAACGGGGAAGTATCCATGACGCAGTCGGTCTACAACATGATCGATCTGTACATGGACGATGAATTTGGAGGCTGGTGGGAACGGGCCAAGGCCAACTATCAGATCGAATCAAAGAACGGCTCTACCCAGTCTTCGCCGTTGACCATTGCTTCACTCTATCGCCTGACGGGGAACGAGGAGCTCTATAAGAAACGGACCATCCCCACCTTGGAATACATCCTTTCTCGGGATAACCCGCATTTCTCGCCGGAGCCTGAAGATACCGGCGGCTACAATCGGGGACACATGAAAGGACCGGTCGATATTTTCGGATCGGTTGTCTATGCCGGGTTATGGGAGATGATGAACCACCGGACGCCTGTGTTTAAAGATATCGCATTCCCCGGCGGAGGATTGAAGCCGACGACAAGGCAGCAGGGATTTGTGCCGCATGTGCAGCCCTTTGATGATCAGCTTGCCAAATATCTCTATACGCGAGACGAGGCTGCGCTTGAGAAGGCAATGGCTGAAGCCGATGCCTACATCGAAAACGTGATCAATAAAGCACCCAAGAATGAGATTGCCCTGAGGGAATTCTTTTTAATGGCTTACACGCCAGACTGGGAAGGTCTCTTGGCGCTCTATGAGACTACAGGAAAACAGCGCTACCTGGATGCTGCTGAAAAGGGTGCCCGTGTGGTCATGACCGGCATGTGGACGCAACCGATGCCCAAGGATGAGTCTATCACGATCCATGAGGGTGGTCATATACATGGAGACAAAATGAATCGCTGGCTTCATCGCGGTGAAAAGGAATTTCGCCTGGGTTTTCCGCGCAAAAAAGGGGATGTGAAAGAAAAGCAGGTGCCGGCATGGCTGGTGTCCAATGCCGGTTTAGGTTTTGAGCAGCCTTCGACTTACACCTTCAAGGATAATGGCGGTCGTTTGATACTACAGGCCAATTGGACAGGTGGCTTCCTGCGCTTGGCACAGCACACGGGCGACAAGCAATTCGAAACCTATGCCCGCAATGCGGCGCTGGCCCGGATGGGCAATTATGCCGGCTACTACTACACGACTTTCACGGACCTGATGCAGAATCCTCGTTACCCCTATGAGGGGCCGGATATCGGTTTTGTGTATTTCCACCATTTGCCCGTTCACCTTTCCTGGACGATCGATTACCTCGTCGGCGAGGCTCAGTTGGCCACCGATGGTGAGGTCAAGTTCCCCGGCTTGAGACAGTTCGGCTACGCCTATTTCGACAACATGGTTTACGGCCATGCCCCCGGGAAGATCTATGGGAATGATGACGCGTGGTTATGGTTCGATAAAGATCTGGTGACGCTTGATAACGAGCAGATCAATTATTTGACCGCGCAGTCAGGAGATAAGTTTTTTCTGATCATGATGAATGAGTCACAGGAAGCTCAAACGGTCAATGTCGCCTTCAATGCCCAGGCGATCACGGGCAAGCCTGTGGATTTCAAGCAAGCGAGAATCATTTCCGCAAAAAACAGCAGTCTTGATTTGGCTAATAACCAGGCCGAAATGGAGTTGGAGGCCAGGGGCATGCGCGTTTTGGAAATCAGCGGACTGAATATTGAAGTCGCCACCCATAAAAGCTATTCAACGCCGAACTCAAACGACACCATCAGCCACTTGGCATTCAAATGTGATGACGGCACGGAGGTCCGGGCCGCCGCCATTCAAATAATCCCCGGTGACTGGCAGGCCTACATTTATTCAACTGCGGAATCCAAGACTCTGAAAAAGATCACCCTCAAGTGGAAAACCAAAAATGATGCCGGCACCGTCGTCGACACCGATTATCCTTATGAATTCTCAGTCCCTGTCGCAGCCGGAACCGATCAGTTCAGCTTTTCGGTTCAAAGCGTCAACGTGAACGGAAAAACCGTTAGGACACCAGAGCTAAGTATCGGCCTGCCCAAGGAAGCAAAACAAAACCCGCCGAAACCTATCAAGTGATCGCAACGCGTTCACTTGGCGGACATCGACGCTTTACCTTCCCCGCCAAGCATTAAAAAATAATTGTATATTTTGCTAATAAAGCAAGTTTTCCCAACGTAACCCACATATGAAATCAAGAAGTCTTATGAGGCTGTTGCTTGGCCTATTGACCATGACCGGGGCCTTTGCCGCCGGAGAGCGGCGGCCCAACGTCCTTTTTTTTCTAACCGATGACGAGAGCTGGCTGGAGCGCAGTGCCTATGGTTGGTCGAAGCTGCCGACCCCCGCCTTTGATCGCGTGGCCGAGCAGGGAGCTCTGTTCATGAATGGCTTTGCGACGGCGCCGTCCTGTGGGCCGGCGCGGGCGAGTGTGCTGACCGGGCGTCACTTCTGGCAGAACGAACAGGGTGGCTTCATTCAGGGTTTCATTCCGAAGGAGGTTCCAGTGGTCACGCGACTGCTGGCGGCAAGCGGCTACCAGGTCGGGCGCACCGGCAAGGGATGGGGGCCGGGCTCACATGCGAAGCTGGGCATCCCGAGCAACTCATTGGGAAAGGTCTTCATGAGGGAGAAACTCGTCAATCCGCCGGAGGGGCTGAACGGGACCGACTACGCGGCGAACTTCGATCGCTTCCTCGCATGGCGCGATGCAAAGAAGCCATTCTTTTTCTGGGCGGGAGTGATCGAACCGCACGAACCTTCAGGCAAGGAGAACCATGTTTTGTTAGAAAAAGAATTCGGGGTGACACTGGATCAGGTCTCGTTGCCGCCCTTCACTGAGGACACCGCGGGCAACCGGAAAAAGCGCGCGCGTTTCATCTATGAAATCTGCTGCGCCGACACCCATCTCGATCGCATGCTCAAGAGTCTCAAGACCGCCGGGGAACTGGACAACACGCTGGTGGTGGTCAGTTCCGACAACGGCACGGCGATTCTCTCCGAGGGCCAACACCGGGGCAAGGCCTCACCCTACGACTTCGGTGTGCACGTGCCGCTGACGATGATGTGGCCGGCCGGAATGAAGCCGGGGCGGAAGGTGACCGACTTTGTGAGTTTCGCCGACCTGGCGCCGACATTCCTTGAGATGGCCGGTCTGGAAGTTCCTGACAGCATGACCGGGCGCAGCCTGCTGCCGATCCTCAAGTCGGAGAAATCGGGCCGCATCGAGGCGCAGCGAGACTTCATCATGACGGGCTTGGAATGGCACGGGGAGTTCGACCCGACGAGCCGCTCGTCGCGCAGCATCCGTGACGACCGCTTCTCGTATGTCGTGCGCTACGCCAACGTCGATGCACAGGGGAAATCGCTCGACAACGAGGCCTTGATGAAGCCGTTGAAGATCGAGTTCTACGATCTCAAAAAAGACCCGTGGGAACTCAATAATCTCGCGGATGACCCGAAATTTGCGGCGGAGAAGAAACGGCTCGCCGACAAAATGCGGAAGCTCGGCAAGGAGAGTGGAGATCCTCGGGTAACCGGCGAGATGGACCTCTTCCGCAAGACCCGTCAGTATGTGCAGAAACGCAAGCGCATGGGCTACAAGAAATCTGCAAGCCTTCCCTTTGATGAATAAGATAATAAATAAGAAACTGATCCCGCTTAGTGTACTGCTTTTTGGTCTGCATGCCATCACGACGGCCTGCAAGAAAACTCCCAACCCCTCCCCTGCCCTCACCAAGCCAGGCAAGACTTTTGTCGCCTCAGTTGATCAAGCGGTCACCCGCGAACCGATGAGCTGGGCCCACCGGGTGGTGGAAGCGGGCAACTATCAGGTCGGCATGGCCTGGGTGGAGGTGAAGGCCGGAAACGAGGTCGAGGTATCGATCACAGCCGGGGGCAAGCTGGCGAAGTCCTTGGTGGCTCGACCGGGCCCAGCACCACAGCGATTTGAAACCCGGCTCGAGGGCCTTACCGCAGGTGATGAGATCACCATCACGGCGACGCCCAAGGACGCAAGCTACCGGCTCGGCTATCAGGTCGCCTTCGGCACACCGACCTTTCCCGGTGCAAAGGTGTTTCATGTGAAGGACTTCGGAGCGCTCGGCGATGGAGTGACCGATGACTTCAGGGCGATCCGCCGGGCCACCGTCGCGGCATTGGAAAACGGCTGCGGAATCGTGCGCTTCGACGGATCTAAAACCTACCGCGCGATCGGCAAGAGCAATTTCACCGTGGAACCGCTGTTCGAACTCAAGGGCGCTAAAAATCTCAAGGTCGAAGGCAACGGCGCTAAGATCGTGCTCCATCCACCGGACTCCTTGGCACTGATAGACGGGGCCGAGAACATCCAGATCGACGGCTTCAAGATCGACTACCAGCCCAAGCCCTACTACCAGGGCACGATCAAGAAGATCGACGTGGCGGCGATGACCCTCGACGTCAAGGTGCCGGAACGCTATCCGGTTCCGGAAATCGGGAAGAACGAATTCCGATCGCCCTTTTTCGGACGCTCATTCATCCCGGATACTCCCGGTGCGCGGTCGGGCCACGGGGAGAACATCTATGTGGAAGAGGTGACCCGTCTGACGAATGAGCGCCACCTGCGGGTCCACCTGCGCAAGACCGCCCTGGGTAGCGACACTCCAAACGCCAAGTTGCTGCCGCGGATTCGCAAGATGGTCGAGCAAGGCGCAACCGAATTTGTGGTCCCACACGTGAAATACGGACACCGTGGCTACGGCACGCGCATCACGGACAGCGCGCGGGTCACCCTGAGCAACCTGCACTACTATTGTGTTCCGCATTTTTGGCTGCCGATCACCCACAACACCGGACCGGTCACGCTGAGCAATGTCGACCTCAAGACGCCGCACCCAGAGACCGAACTCTTCGTTTCGTGGCGCGACGGTCTGCACATCAAAAACGGTCGCTGGGGGATCATGATCGAGGACGGCGACTGGGATGGCGCTTCGAGTTACGACGACAGCTTTGCCATTTACTCCCGCGCGCAGAAGATGGTCGCGGTCGATGGGAAAAAGATGACCATCACCCCGACATTTCTGAGCAAGGAGTTCTTCCTGTGGCAGGCGGGAGACTGGGCGAGTGTCTGGTCACCGGGTCAGGAAAAGCTGCGCGGAATGGCCCGGGTGGTGAAGGTACAGGGCAAGACCGGCAACCAGACCTTTCACGTGACGCTTGAGTCGATGCCGGCTGGCGCGGCGAAAGGAGACATCGTGCTGCACGAGGAAAGCCTAAATCGCGGGTCGGTGATCCGGAATTGCAGCACCTCGAACATCGGCACCGAGAACTCCAGTACTCGCTTCCGTTGTGTGGATCTGATCTTTGAAAACAACCGCTTCGAGGATTTTCACTTCTGGTTTCATGCCGGCAAGAACGGGCCACGGCCACGGGACATCGTGTTGAAAAACAACCGGGTGAGCGACAAGAGACGCGGCGGCATCGTCTTCCAGCAGGGGCTGAATTGCGACCTGCAAGATAACCAGCTCAACGGTGTATCGCTGGAGTTCTTCAAGTCCGAGAACATGCACCTCGCGGGCAACCGCTGGACCGGCATGAAGGCCGAACAACCCCACGTGATCGCAAGGAAGGGATCGACGGTGCGACTCACTGGCGACAAGCAGGGATCCGATCCGGATTCCGCCAAATGGATCCAGCACGACAATACCTCGAAAGTAATCCGCAAGTAATGATGAATGCAGCAAGAAGACTGAAGATGGGCGCATGGCTGGCGATGGGCGCAATGGCCCTGAGCCAGTGTTCGAAAAATGAATCCGAGACGAAGGACGCCGTCGGGCCGATCGAGTTGGTTGCACCCAGCTCTGGAAGCGAGACGACCAGCCCCTTCCCCGGATTCTCGTGGAGCGAGCACCCGGATTCATTCAAGAACATCGGCAAGCCGGTCGAATACGACATCCAGATCGCGTCCGATGCCTCGTTCGCGTCTTTGGTCGACGAAGACCGTGTGGCACTCAACCGTTACATTCATGATGAGCCAATGGCACCGGGCCACTACTACTGGCGGGTGCGGGCGATTCCACACGGAGAAGAACCGACCGCGTGGAGCGCACCACTGGATTTTGCCATCAACCCGCCCGACTCGGTGGTTACCGTCGATGTCTCGGGCGATCCGGTGCGCGGTGTCCGCGAGGCCGTCGCCAAGGCGAAGGAGTCGGTAGGTCAGTCGGTGCGCATCGTGATGCCCCCTGGCGAGTATGAGATCGGCGATTCAATGCGCGGCTATCTTTTCGACCTTGATGAATGTTCTGACATCATGATCGACGGCACCGGAGTGAAGCTGAACTTCACCAGCCGCAAGCAGGGGCTCATCCGCGCCAGCGGCTGCGAACAAATCGCGGTGACCGGTTTTGACGTTTCTTTCGCCAAGGGCTCACTGCGGGTGCAGGGCCGAGTCACGGCACTCGACGCCGCGACCGGCAAGGTGACGGTGAAGATCGAGCCGGGCTTCCCCGGTTTCGATGCCTCGGACAACCAGGTGCACGACATCATCTACCTGCTCGAACCCGACAGTGAGGGCCGCTTGAAATCCGACGTACGGAATTTTTTCCGTCCCGACAGCGCCTATACCAAGGAAGGTGAAGACACCTGGTCCTTCACGATCGGCACGGACTTCGACCGATGGGAAGTGGGCGATCGGTTCGCCTATAACTTCCGCAGTGGTTCGATACATCTGGTGGATTTTTCAAAATCCCGGGAGGTCACCGCACACGGGCTGACCACCGCCGGCTGGGGTGGCATGCAGTTTGTATCGATCGAAGGCGATGACTTCCGCATCCTCAACTGCAAGAAACGATTCGACGAAGGCAAGTGGATGACCGGCAATGCCGACGGCGTGCACATCCGCGGCCACCGGCTCGGAGCGTGGATCGAGGGCATGTCGATCCAGGCGATCGGCGACGACAGCATCGCGCTCTACGCCCGCCCGGCGTGGATGAAATCCGTGGTGAAGGGCGAGAACAGCCGAACCGCCATTTGCCGAACCGAGTTCTTCAACCTCGAGCCCGGCGACGATGTCTCCTTTTTCCAGCCGATGACCGGAGAGATCCTGTTAGAGACCACCGTGGAGAGCGTAAAGCCGATTGAGGATGGCTTCGAGACGAGCTTTGCGGATCCCGTTCCGGAGAAGATCCGCTTCAAGGGCCCCGTCCAGCAGGCGACCCAGATCTGGAACCGCTCGAAGTCCTGCGGGAACTTCATGGTGCGTGGTTGTGAGTTCACCAACATCCGCCGCTACGGCACCGTCTTCCGCTCGAAGCGCGGAGTGGTCGAGAAAAATACCTACCGCGGCATCTCGGCGCGCGCGATTGTCTTCATCAACGGCACCGCCTGGCCGAACGGCCTCTACGCCTCCGAAATCATTGTCCGCAACAACACCATCGAGGATTCCTGCTTCGACCATCCCAGCGGACCAGCGGCGATCAGTTTCATCTTCAATGGCTACAAGCGCGGTGCGGCGAGCATCGGACCACGCCATATCCTGATCGAGGGCAACACCATCGAGGACTGCCCGTCACCGGAGATTCAGTTGAGCTGGGTGCGCAACGCCGTGGTGCGGGACAATACCGTTCCAAGCGGCGACATTAGCCTTCCGGTCCGTCTCGATGCGCGGAACTCGCAAGACATAGGCCATACCGACCCGGTCGCGGTCGAATGACCCACCCGAAATCACAGCCATTCCTTCCATAAAACCCTCCCTACATTCATCCTGAGCGATGACAAGGGTAACGACTTCTTTACGCAGATCACCCAGTGCCCGGTGGCGTGATGGGAAAATGATCAGGGGGTATTTTCCTGCTTCATTAGTCCGAGCATTGACTCACCCATGCCGTGGCCTATTCGGGTGTACCAGATCGCGCTGCCAAGATAATGGTATGGCCGATCTGACCCGACCAGTTTCCACGCCTCAAAGTTTTTCTTCCATGTGGGATAGAGTTTCTCCGCAGTCTTATCCACGAGAACATCCGTCCGAAACGCCTTCACGTTGCCTTTGAATTCGGGAACTTCGTTCATCGACATCTGGGCGCCGCTGACTGCGAGCATACCTCCTTTGGCTGGCTTAGAGCCGTTGTTTCCTATCGCTGCGATCACGAATGGCAATTCCGGTTTCTTGAGATCCTTGCGGACATCGCTGATGAAGTGCTTCATATTGGAGGCATATTGGCCGGGGGCGTGGTCTCCAAACATATCGTTGAAGCCCTGAAACCAAACAAAACCGACGAGCTCCAGTTTCTTGCCCTTCAATTCCGGAAACAACGTTTCGTAATTCGCGAAGGTGTCTTCCACTTCCTTCATCATGTTCCTGTAGGAAATACCGTAGACTTTCTTGATCTGATCCATGGTTGGTAGCGGATCATTTTTACCTCTTTTTTCGTTAGTTTTTTTAACCTTCGCCTGCGCCTTCTCCAACTCAGCGGCGAGAATCTCGGCAGTCGGCATCCCGGCCGAAGGCGGACGGAACTTCTGATAGAGTGAGTGCCCACCCCATGCCGCCTTGATCAGAAGCACTGGTTCGTCAAACTTCTCCGCCATCATGTGGCCGAACTCGAGCTCGGGACCTGTTTTGCCCGGCGAACCGAACCCGGTGGTCAGTCGCCCGTGGCGACCCAGAAACTTGATGAAGGCGTCATCGCGCACCGTCCAGGAATCTCCAGTGCGCAGATGCTTGAAAAAATCTTTAGTTTTCGGATCAGTCGCCTGATGGTCGATGAGTTTTTGATCCGCCTTACCCTCCATGTTAGATTGTCCAGCAAGCAGGAAGACCTTCACTGTCTCGGCTGCATTCAACGAAGTGACCAGAAAGATGACAGCTAATATCGATGCCATCCAATACTGTCCTGATCCCTGTGGCCTCATCATATGGTGTATTTTTTTCATAAGTATATTTGGTTTCCCGATTACTTGAGCTGCACGGGTTTAGCCCCCGTGATCTGGAGTTTTTTGAACTTCGCGGATAAAACAAGGGCATTCGCGGCGGTGGCGTTGAGCCTCGGCCCGGCACTGTAATCCTGGGGGTTGTTGTCACGGTTCGGTTGATAATAAAAGTTCCCATCGGGCGTGTGGGCCATGGAGAAATGCCAGCGGTTGTAGTCCATGAGTTTGCGGAATTGTGCTGGGTCAGCGAGTGCTCCAAGACCTGTCCAGGTGAGGCCGAGAAGAGGTGATCCATGGATATCAGGAAAAGTTTTCGGGTAAGTCCCTATGCAGTTGGCTGTGAGCAGAGCAAAGTCACGGTATTGTTTTCCACCCACGGGGCTCACATGATGTGCCAGAGCCGCAATACCGGTTCGGCCCATGTCGGCATAGCTGGGGTTTCGGCGCCCGCGGTCTTTATACCAAACGTAACCGATGTCGTTAGTCCCTCTGGCCACAAAATCATGAGTCGCTCGAAACTTGTCCGCCGGGACATCGAGGCCACAGCGCATCATCAATCCAAGAGTCATTTTCGCCTGCATGGTGATAGCGTTGATGGCACCGTATCCGTTGCCACCTGGCTTGTTGGCGGGGCGGTGCCCCCAACCTCCATTCGCCATTTGGGCTTTTAGCAACCAGGATTTGATTTCTTCGAGCTCGGGCTTCACCCACGCTTCACGGGTTAGAATATAATATTCACAAAGGGCAGCACCATAGAGGGTGTATTTCCAGCAGTCGAGACCACCGTAGCTGATCTTGTCGTTGGTTCTGATAGCGAAGGCTTTCATTGCCTTCTCGATCGCTGGAATGAAGGTCTTGTCTCCGCTACCGAGAAGCGCGAGCGCGGCAAAAGCATCCGCGTCCGGACGACCGCTCCCGAGGCCGTCTTTGCGCTGGGCATTCACCAGATATTGATAGGATTCCTTGAGAATGAGGTCGGTTTTAGGACAGTCGTAGGGAAAGGTTTTCGAGAACGCCCCGTAGCGAGTGGGAAGGCTTATGGTGACGGTGCGCTTGGCATCACCACGATGAATTTGCAGGGCGAGTTTACCTTTGAGTTTTCCCTGTGAAATTTCGAGAGCCTGCCCCAGCTCCATCATGGGGCCTTCGTAGCCGAAAAACTTCGGACCATACCCAAACTTGTGAGGTTTGGAAAACAGGCGGTTATTGGCACCGAGAATTCGGTCACCTGGTTGAAGTTTGTTATGAGCGGGAGTGTTTGGAAACACATAGGCCACCTCAAACTCCTGTGGTCGATCAAGGTGAATCTTAGCGCGGACGCCCGTAACACCGAGATTGATGAGCCAGCCGCCGGCCTTGGCATCAGATGCGGCTTTAGTTTGCTTGTTCCAGGTGGCGTTTTTGCGAAGCGCTTGTGCCGGCAATGCAGCAACAAGAACCAGAGCCATGATGATGAATTTCATTCGCGCACCATACAGAAATGAAAGTCGTAAGAAAGCAATTACCCATTACAGTATCTATTTAACCAGAGGATTCCCCGGAATGCGGCGTTTATTCTTAGGGAAATTGGGTTTGGTCGGCTGCTTTTTTTTATCCTCGGCGACTGCCTGTTCGTTTTCTTTGAGAAATTTGATCTGGCTTACGATGCGTTGCCGATCTGTTTCAGCAAGCTTGGCTTGGCTCGTGCCATTAAATTCGGCGAGAAACTTGATATAACCAAAGTTGATTTCTTTCATTTTCTCAAGTGATCGTTCGGTGATTTCCCTGAAGAGCAACTTCCGGTGCTGCACCAGTGCCTTTGCTTCTTTTTGAACACTAGGCACAGCTTCGACCTTCTTGATTGAGTCATCGACTTGTTTTAACCACAGCTTTCCTAACACTTTCGCATAGGGCAACGCACGAATACGCTTGAGTTCATTCCATTTTTCAAAGCCTGTGAGCTTTGATGCATCTGCGAGCAACCGCTCCATCTGCTGTTTAATGGAATTGGTATTTTCAGGCTTAGTCACCGCCCTCAAGGCAAGCCACTGAGTGAGTGCCTCGGATCCGCTCTTTGGAAACGCGTGCGCAAGTTTGGGCCATTCTTCCATCGTCACAACCCCTCCCATTTTCCGATGATGAAGCACACCTCTCAGTGCAAACGGGTAGTTCCCATCGAGCCGACCCACACCAATAAACAAGGGTTTTTTCTTCCGGTATTTCACCGGCGTCTTGTGGTATTTGTGCAGGTGTCCAGCAGCAAGAATCACACCACCCGCCAGTGACTGATCTGCCTGCAAAAACATATCCGCCATCCATCCTCCTTTGGAAAAACCGGCGACATAGCACCGAGAAGAATCCATGCCATACTTCGTCTGAAGGTGCCGTTTCACTGAACGAAGCAGAGTCAGTTCCTTAACCATCGACTCCCTACTCATGTTGAACTGGCCCAGCTGAAAATAACTCATACCCACCACGATCCACGGCTGACCACCGATGTGTTGCTGGATCAGACTGGTGTCAGGCTCACCTCCAACACCGTGGTAGTAGAGGATGGCAGGGTATTTTTTCGTGGGGTCGTGATCGTCGGGAAGCGCCACCTTCACCCTGTGCGTCAATCCAGGGAAACCTAGCTCAATAACCTTTGCCGATGAAATGGTCGGCAACAGCAATAGGAATAATAAAATGCGCATGCGTGCACACTCGCACATCAGCTCATAGAACGCGAGTGGATTTGAGTGCAATTCCCCCATCTGTTACCAGCGGCAGCTCACGTTAAAGCGGCAAGGTTTCCTTGCCTTTCCGGGCTCAGAATCCTGGACAAACCATGGAACCCCAGCAGACCCAGAGGGTCGGCAGCCGGTAGCGCGGGGTGGAGCGACGAGAAACCCCGGGTATTGCCCGTAAGAAGCATCAAGCTCCGGCGGAGCGACAGCATGGTGACTGGCACAAGCAAGACTCCGACTGCCCTGCTGCCGTCCCGCAGGGACTCGGGCGGCTCCTGTAACCCGACAACCCGGGGTTCGCACCCCGCGCTACCCGCTGGCATCCCTCCGGTATTGGTGGGCACTAAAGCACTGGGACAATCGCACACCCGTCCGTGGAACGCGAGTGGATTTAGCTATTTCCAATAGCTCAAAATTTACACGTCCTGTCCGGCTCGGTCTCGTAACCATCGACTTCGATGCGATCATTATAACATCTAACAACCGCAAACGCGCTCTTGTCTTTGGTTTCGACCATGCCTTTGAGGTTCACATAATGGCAGCCTTTGTTCACGGCGTAATTCCCTCTGTGGTTGTGCCCATTCATGTAAGCGATCACATTCGGATGCTTGGCGATCAGCCCGACCACTTCCGTGTTATTCCAGAGGTTGTGACTATCGTTCAACGGAAACACAGGGTAATGGTTAAACACAATCACGCGTTTATTGGCTGCCTTCGCTTTATCGAGTTCTGCTGAAAACCACTGCACCTGTTTCGCGCCGAGCGCGCCGTTCCATGGAACTGCGTTCTTGCGTTTTTCCTGTTTCATCTTACCCAGCACTTCCTTCGCCGATGCCGTTTCAGCGCTGTCTTTGGGGTGCCGGTATGTAGAAACATCCGTGCCGTCGAGATAGATGAAATGCCAGTCGCCCGCTGACTCAGCGTGGTAGCCATTTTTCATATCCAAGTGCCCAAGCACTTTGTCCTTATCTTTATCATCGACAGTGAAATCATGATTCCCGAGCACGAACCGGCGTGGTGCCTTCAGCGTTTTATAGATGGGCATGATGTCATTGAAACTGGCGATATCCCGATCGATCACATCCCCCAACGTAACCACAAATTTCAGATCATGCTTATTGAGCTCCGCCACCGCGCCTTTCAATTTCCCCAATGAGTCACGGTAATGCCTCGATCCTGCAGATTTCACATCAGCATACTGGGGGTCGGCAATCACACCAAAGGAAATTAATGGCAGATCCGACTCGGCTGCACCCGCATATCCAGTGAGCGCGGCAGGTAAGGTGATCTTGAGAAATGTTCTACGGTGCATGACTCACATCCTAACCTCGAAAATTCTGATGTCCATCTTCGTCGTACAAGATGAGCAATATTCACCGCACGAAAAAACCCGCCAGTGAAGGCGGGCTTTGAAAAATTCATATGTGTTGCGTGAATCGCCTAGCGGCGTCGACGCAAGATCAGCGCGAATCCGCCGAGGCCGAGAAGGGCGGTGGTGGATGGCTCGGGCACTGCTTCAAGAACGATCGCGTTCATTGCCCATGCGTTTGGATCTGAGTAGGTCACGGTGATGTTGCCGCTTCCGTCGGTCTGAAGATCCGAGAACACCGTTCCAGCCGCTTCCAGCGTTCCCGCGGTCCAACGGCTGGTATTCGTTCCGCTGTAGTTCTGCGTTCCGCCACCATCGGACACGCTGTAGGTATAAGTGGTACCGCCGCTATTGCCGATTAAGGTGTAAGACCGGAGGTTGTAGCTCAGGCTGTCGTCAAGGCCGCCAAAGGTGACGCTGAAGTCGGCGGCATCGGCATCGTTATGAAAGTAAATGTCATCAGTCGCGAGCTCGTAATAGGCGTCGGCAGCCGTTCCACCCCAATTTGCGGCACCCCCATCGTTGTTAAACGATCCAGTCTGTAGGTTTGTGAAGGCAATTGTCACGCCATCGACAGTTCCGCCGCCGTGCAGCTTCACGTTTCCTGCGGTGATGCCCGTGGTGTTTAAACCTGTGCTTACCTGATTCCAATCCGCGATGGAGCCACCGTCACCATCGCCAGCGGTGGCGAAATCTAACTTGATGACGTCGCCATCGGCTATGACAGCAGCGCTTACGCTAATCATTGTTCCTAATGCCACGAGGGCACCGATTATTGTATTTTTCATGATGTGTTAGTGTTTTTTTATTGCGACATTAGGAAGGGCTTACAATGAAAAGATGAGTAGCCCCGCCACATCAGAACCCTAAAATGGCACAGAATTGGCCGACCTGTCTATACGGCCAACCCACCACCACATGCGCATTATCCACATCACTCGATCCATCACCCCGACCAACCAAGCCTCTTCTCAGCTTACTCCCCGCCCGCTCTTCCCTCGCGGTACTCCGACGGACGTATGCCCACCCACTTGGTAAAGGCGTTGGAAAAATGGGCCCCACTGGCGTAGCCGACCTGATCGGCGATGGTATCAATCTTGTCCCCGGTGGTGGCCAGCAGTTCACTGGCCCGCTGCATGCGCAAGAATGTCAGGTGTTGCACCGGACTGCGGCCAAGCTGCTTCTTACACAACCTGCGCAGGTGCTCATCGCTGAGAAATGCCGTGCTAGACAAATCCGTGAGTGACCAGTCGGCACCCAAGTTTTTTTCCACCTGATGCCAGAGCTTGAACAGCCTCTCGTCCTCCTGGTGCGGCTGGGCAAATCGTAACACGTAGTGGTGGATCAGTTCCACCCAGTGGTGCTGGGATGCCGGCACCGCCGCCCCTGTCGATTCCGCAATCAAACCCTGAATCGCCACATGCAGTGGCTCGGCCTGATAAGATCCGCGCACGGGAGAAATTTCTGAAACAATCGGCAAAGAATCCCGCGACTCGACATATCTCACCCAGCAGAAATCCCACGGCTTGCCTTTCACACACTTCAGCGCGTTGGCTGCAAACGGCGGCTGCAAACACGCCTGACCTGCCTTGATGGTGATCCAGCGACCATCCGAGAGGACTTTTCCCTGTCCACCAAAACAGGCGAGCATAAACGTGCCAGACAGATCCTTACGCACAATCTCAAGCGGAAACTGCCCGTGCATGATTCCAGCGTGTAGAATATAGTGCTGGGCGAGCAACTCACATACCGGCTGGTCGCGCAGCCACGGACGACCCTCCTCACGATACGCCTGCACCACCTCAGCCTCAGTGCGGTCGCCAAAAACGCGCACGTCTGATAATGGCTTCCTGCCTCCGGAACCATTGTTGGGAGATGATTTATCCTGTGGCTTGCTCATCGAGTGGATTGTGCTTTAATCTAATTATAGGGATCACCATGTCACGCATATTCAGTAGGGCAATTTTGTAACTTGCCGGCAGGATTTGTGATATGGCCAGCCAAGCTTGATTACTCCATGAGTTGTCGGCAAGTTGCAAACTCGCCCTACTCTTCATTCCCTCTCGATCTTTGAATCGACAAAATGCTTCGCCCGCACCAGTCCATTTTCGGGATTCGGTAAGAGTAACACAAGCTCGCGCTGGGTCGGCGCGATCGACCAGTTGCTGCGCCTGACGTATCGTGGCTTACCTGTCTTGGCACTGCGCACGATGATGCTGACCGGCAACGCCTTGTTGCCCTTGAGGAAACGGTAAGTGATCGATTTCGCAGGTGGTATCACTCTCTTTTTATCTCCCATGTCCATACGTACCTTATCCTTTGAGAAATTCACCACCCGGAACGAACCAAAGGGGAAATTCTTCTCTGCAGTTGTGCTCACCTCATAGCCAGAAGCGTCCTTCCGAGGTTGGAATACGATCATTACCGACCGACCCGTCAACTTCACCTCGGCAATCGGCTTGGGAGGTTTCTCCGCCATGGCATCGGCTTTTGTAGGGAAAAACTGCGCCACGGGCACCCCCTTGTATTTGACGGGTGCACTGAACACACGCGTGTTGAGCTGCACTTGAACGGGCTTTTTTCCCACACCCGTCCTCAGCCACAGGATATGATGCCCGCCGACAATTCCCGTCGCAGCACACCGGATCTGATAGATCTTCTTATCTTCAGGCGCGGCAGAAGCCACACCACATGCAAACATGCCCGCCAGCAAGGTTAGTCCACATTTTCTGATAGAAATCGGTAACATCATGGCATTCAAATTTCATCCCCGCTTAACCAGCGGAAGCTGACGAGACGCATCTTGCGACCGTAGGTTTTGTTCACCTCCGATGTCAATCCGGCATACGCCGTTTCCGGCGCATCAACCGCATCGAGGTATTCCGGAACCCTCTGCACCACAGCCTCGCACCAGGCACGGGCAGTCACATTACCAGCCGAGTCTTGTGCCTCCCCGTAGGCACGCACAGTGAAGGTATCATCACGCGGGACAATCTGGTTACCAATACGCTTGAGCACATCCGCCTGCGTCAGGTAGCCGGGAATCCCAGTGAACCGCGATCCTTGGGCAGCGAGCGGAAACTCCAGATCCCAGTCGCCAATTTTGTCACTGGTGATGTAGTCATCGCCACCCTTGTAGCGACCATTGATCGATTCATCATCACTGCTATCCGGAGTTCGACCGAGAAACTCATCCCAGTCGATGGCAGCCTGCAGCGCACCACAGACACCGGTCTCATCATCGGCAAGCCGACGGTTCACAAAGTCAGACATATTAAGAAACGGCCCGCGCTCCTTGACTTGCCTGACACACTCCCTTGCCAAACGATCGATCTGCTTGTCTGTCAGCATCCGCACCCCCAACCAGGAATCCGCATCACCCGCATTCGCCCCCTCACCAGCCGATGCCGGCAGGGAGAACCTGGAAAACAACACACGCCCGCTGGACACAGTCGCCACCTTGGTCCGACCATTCTCGTCGGTATAGACAAATTCCTCATCCTGCATTCCGGAAAGAAAGGCTTTCCAGGCATCCACCGAGGTGGAGTTGATGTTAAACGCACCACGCAACATCATATAGCGCGCCGAGGTTTTCCATGCTCCCACTTTGGGCACGCCGCCATCGACTAACAGGTCCTCGATAGATTCATTCTCAGCCAAGGATCTTGTCCATGGAACCAAATTCGGATTCGCCAGCTTCCCTTGCCCGTTTTCAAAATCAGCAACCACTTTCGACATCGTTCTGCCACTCTGCCACAGCCCCTGGTCTTCCCTTGTGATCCCGGAAAAATACCAGTCGTCCCACAAGGCATCGTTGTTCAAATACGCATGATCGTGAAAATCCCGGATCAGCTTCATCTGGATGGGATTTCCCCGACAAGCAGCATCCTCCACGTCCTGATAGATATTTCCACCGCCGATCAAGGGATGCGCAAAGGAGTTGCCAATCGCCAGCGCTTGATTGGCTGAAATCTCCCACAGGTGCCGACCCGTTCCAAAGTTCCGGCTATCCCCGGGGTTCAGCTTGAAATGCATCAACGAGGCGATGGATGTGACCGGAACAACAGGAAACTCATTGGTCACCACACGCGTCTGTCCCGGCCATCGTGATCCCCCCAATGAGATCGCACTGCCGATGTAATTCCGGTTCGTAGCAGGATCAAAATCCGGACTCACCGAGTTCCCCACTCCGGTATCGATCTGCACATGATACTGCGACATGCCACGCATCCGCTTGGTCGCCTCACCATACATCGCACGCTGGTTCGCCGGGTTCGCATGGATAAAATTCCGGCAGCGGAAATCATCACCCTCATACTCCTCCCCCGGATTGCGCAAATCCTCACCGGACTTCATCGCAAACTGGAAATTGGCAAAGGGAACCCTCTCCGAGCTGTTGGAGAATAACACCCGCTCACCACCGCTGTCCTCGGCCAGATAGATCGGTTTTCCATCCATCACGGGATTGCCTGCGAGTTCGTTATAACGCTGACCATTCCCTGTCTGCGCATTACGCACCGTCCAGTACATCTGGTACTGCCCGCCGTGATCCGTCCGCTGGTCATTAAACCGCATCGCAAGCTCAACACGGGAACTACCGGGTACCCCGGTAAGCCCCTGGATACCGTAATCAAATCCACCTTCCGCGTCAGGTGCCTGATATCCCGGGTAAAGCTCAACATGCCGGAACCCATGGGCATGGATAAAGCCCGTGACCGCCGAGTAAATACGTGTCTCCCCCGGCTTGAGAACAATCGGGGTAGTAGCCAACGCCGGCCCCTCCATCGGGTAAACGTTCAGATTCAGCTCACCGAGCCGCCTCCAGTTATTATGAACATTTCCATTGAGGTAGGTCTTCACCTGCAAGGCACCCGGCACAATGTGGATCCATAACCGAGGGGAGTATAAATTCACATTGTACGGGTTCCAAAGCGCCACCACCGGGTTGATGCCTATCTTGTAATCGTAGTTCACCCCGTCGGCCGACTTCACACGTCGGGTCGAGAACACCAGCATCAGCCGGGTGACGATCGGCGTGCGCCCAATACCGTAGTAATCGAGATTCTGCCTGTGCCAGTTGAAGTTGATGTTAGGTTCCTGTTTGCTCCCCCATAAGCCAGCGCTGTGGAATGGCATGGGAAAACAATCCGCCGCCGTTTCATCCCCCCCACCCCGATACAACTGGTAATACTGGTGCAGTTTATACCAGGAGGTGAAGTTGTTGTTCTGCGGGTAATGGGGCGACGGCAAGTAGCCCGCATTGGCACGGATGGGAACGATGCTTCCTCCACCATTACTCGACCGGAACGTGCCAAACTCATTCGGCAATACCGGATTCTCCAACAGCAGGTTGAGGTCTTTTTTCAACCCGCCATGGCGTACGTTCGAGAGCACACCCAGCGAGTGCGCCGTCAGGTCATGGTATCGTTTCCTTACTTCCTCACTCAGCGCCCGGTTCTGCTCACCAAGCCCGTAGCTGTTAAGCGTCACGGATTTTTGATACACCTCGTCGCTGGTGGGCGCGGCGGCCATGCCATCCAGCCAGTTGAGATGCGTCCCGCTCCAGTGCGAACGATGGTGGAGTTTTCCAAGATCATCATCCACTTCCCGCGATTTAGAAATCAGCGCTTTCTGGTTCTCCCCAGTCACCCACCAGGCGTATCGACCCTTTTCCGTGGCAATAGCAGGCACCTCCACCACCCCCTGCCCCGTGGCATCATCCGGCAGGGTGAGCATTTTCACCAGATCGCCCGATGATGCCGTGGTCGCCAAATCCACATTCTGGCCAGCCGCGGCATCAGGATGGGAAACAAGCCAGCGGCGAAAACGACGCTGCCGACCTTTCTCATAAGTCGATGCCATCGCCGGGCTGTTCAACCAGTCGTCCCAGGCACTCCACACACCCATCCAGTGCGGATGACTCACACCGTCGATACCCGCCGACTCCGAATCAGTATCAAAAACCCCAGCCCGCGCCGAGATACGCTGGTCCGGCCCCATCTCCATTTGCAATTCCCCAATAGCCAGCATCAGCGCTAACCGGGCATTCGCCTGTGCCTCTGCCATGGCATCGCTGTTGCGCTGCGAGCGCAGTTCAATCGTACTGATACTGAGCATCGCCAATGCCACAAGGATAAGCAGCACCATCACCGAAATGGTAGCAACCAAGGCGAAACCCCTCACCCCTGCTTTGTAACGACATTGCATTCACCCTAATGAACCACAAATCGCTCCCATGATCCATAACACCACCCCACATTCACATGCGCAATATCCACATTTCCAGGATCGAACTGCCTAACCCTCATCAATGTGGATATCACGCATCCGAATGTGTATTATCATCGCTTGCTCATTGAAACTTTTTGAGTTGTCCTGCGTAACAATCAACACATTATCAGCACCACAGATTCATTCACTCAAATCATTATGCCTAATCCATGGACCGGGGTCGGAAACCCTTACACTCGCCAAGAAATGCTCGAGCGTCTCAACGATACGCTTTCCAAAGGAGAATCCATCATCGCCGCTGGCGCTGGAACTGGCATCTCTGCCAAGTTTATTGAAAAAGGAGGAGCCGATCTCATTATCATCTACAACTCAGGCCGCTTCCGCATGGCCGGTGCAGGCTCAACGGCCGGGCTGATGTCCTACGGCGATGCCAATGCCATCGCCATGGAGATCGGAGAATTTGAGGTGCTTCCCGTGGTTGAAGAAATCCCGGTAATCTGTGGTGTCCACGCTACTGATCCACGAAGACGCATGTGGCATTTCCTCGGACAAGTAAAAGACATGGGATTCAGTGGTGTTAACAATTTCCCGACGCATACCATCGTTGATGGACACTTTGGTCAGACGCTGGAAGAAACCGGCATGAGTGTGCAGAAGGAGGTCGATATGATCGCTCTGGCTCACAAGATGGACATGTTTACCATGCCTTATGTAGTCACTCCTCAGGAAGCCGCAGCCATGGCTAAGGCAGGTGCGGATGTAATTATTGCCCACGTCGGTTGCACCGTCGGAGGCTCGATCGGAGTGACCGACGCCACCGTTGGCATGGACGACGCCGTAGCCGCCACGCAGTCAATTTGCGAAGCCGCCCACTCAGTGCGCAAAGACGTCATGGTTCTCAGCCACGGCGGACCGATCCTCAAACCTGAAGACGCCGCATATATCAACGAGCATACCGATGCCGTTGGCTTCGTCGGCGCATCATCGTTAGAGCGCATGGCTGTCGAGGTACCGCTTACCGAACTCACCCAGCAGTTTAAGTCGATCCCAGTTAAACGCATCAAGTAAGCATGAAAACGATCGCAGTCCTCGGCACCCTCGACTCCAAAGGCCACGAGCACCAGTTCGTTGCCGATATCATTCGCAAGCTCGGCCACACCCCGCTGCTGATCGATCTCGGCAGCGGCGACGACCCGCAGGTCACACCAGACATCACTCGGTTTCAGGTCGCGGAGGCCGCTGGACTCAATCTGCAGCCGATCCTCGACCGCAAGGACCGTGGCGAGTGCGTCACTGCCATTTCCCAAGCAGCACCCGTTCTGTTAGCCAAGCTGGCCGCCGAGGAAAAAATCCACGGTGTCATCTCACTCGGCGGCGGCGGTGGCACCGCACTCGGAACCGCCGCGATGCGCGCCCTGCCAGTCGGCTTCCCCAAGCTGATGGTCTCCACCCTCGCCAGCGGCAACACCGCCCACTACGTCGGCACCAAGGACATCACCATGATGCCGTCCATCGTCGACGTCGCAGGACTTAACTCCATTTCCAAAACCATCTTCACCCGCGCCGCCCACGCAATCTGCGGCATGGTGGAAGCGGAGATCAACCAGTCTGATAGCAAGCCGCTGATCGTCGCCAGTATGTTTGGCAACACCACAGACTGCATTAACATCGCAGCCAAGGTGTTAGAAGACGCAGGCTACGAAGTGCTCATCTTCCATGCCACCGGCACCGGAGGAAAAACCATGGAGTCGCTCATCGAATCCGGCATGGTCGCCGGTGTGTTAGACATCACGACCACCGAGTGGGCGGACGAGCTAGTAGGAGCCACCCTCTCCGCCGGGCCAACCCGACTCGACGCCATGACCAAGGCAAAGGTGCCCGCGGTCGTCGCCCCCGGCTGCCTCGACATGGCGAACTATGGCGAAAAAGAAACCGTGCCAGAAAAATTCGCCGACCGCACATTCTACATCCACAACCCACAGGTCACCCTGATGCGCACCAACGCCGAGGAGTGTGCCGAGCTAGGAAAAATTCTCGCAGAAAAGGCCAACGCCAACCCGGCCCCCACCGCCATTCTTAACCCGTTGAAAACCGTCAGCGTCATCTCTGCCGAAGGACAACCGTTCCATGACCCCGAGGCCGACGCCGCCCTGTTCAGCGCCATCCACGAACATGCCAAGGTGGAAGTCATCAACTACGAAGAGGAAATCAACAGCGAGGTCTTCGCCAAGGCCGCCGCTCACAAGCTACTTGAACTCATCGGCTGAACGGACGATTTAAGGGCAGCCTGAATCAAGCAAGCCGCCCCTCAAATCTAAGTCAATCAGTGTATAGGTGCCTGTCCACTACCTGCGACAGCACAGGATCATGGTAAGCCCTCAAGGACCAACAAGAACTGAGGATGACGGCTTGAGAACGCCTTCAATGTATACACCGTTCACAAACGAGTTGCTGCAAAGAGCAGGCGCCCTGTCTCCAATGATATTAAGAGACAAATGGTTGGCATTTTCTGCTTACTAATACCCATCAAATTAGCAGTGCTCAATTATCTCGTGCGACACCTCATCAGCATATGCAGGATGCTTGTATCAAGCATATCCCACTAAGACCTCACAATACAGATACATAAAATTTTTTACTTTAGATATATAAACTATTATCCTAAAATATTGGTCAGCAGATCATCATGGCTAAATCACGCAACAAATCTCAGCGTAGAAAGAAATCCCAAGTAGGGGAATTCAGCCGTGTGCGCGCGCACACCAAGAGGATGAATACTGGGGTTCGGCTTGCATTTTGTGGTCTACTACTTACCGCTTGCGCCGCATTCTTAGCCTCTGCTCTCAAGCCCTACCGTGAGCTCAGTGAAAAACGAACAGACCTAGCTGATGTCGAAGAGCTTGAAACTTCAGTCATCGAGCGCAAGGACGCCAAGGAGCGTGAGCTCAAAGCAATAGAAACTGACCCTGCGTATTTGGAAATCATTGCGAGAGACCGGCTAAATTATCATAAACCAGACGAACACGTTTTTCGTATCAAACGATAGCTGCACCCGTCAGACGTAACTTAATCAAATCTGTATCGGACTCCGGTCGCTGCGATCAGCAGCCTATTACACACTTTACTGAATATGTGCCTTTTTTAGGTTCTATCGAATATGGTTAATAGAGATGATCACATCGACACCCTAGGCAGGAAATGACGCTACTCCGAGATTTAGGCCCATACCATGCTCAAACCACACTCAATCAGATTGACGCTTGCACTTGTCATACCGTCACCTAATCTGGCGTATATAGTTTTTTCACCACCACAACGTTTTACTCGGCCCCACTTTTTTTAAAGACATGTTTCACTCACTCACAATTCTATTCTCTATCCGAAAACTGGCGATCTGCACTGCTACGATCTGCACTTCTGCCACCTTCAGCTCCTCAACGGCCAGTGCAGCTGATGCAACCCCAGAATTATTCACGAAGTTTCTAACAAAGGATAAAGCAGTGCCTGGTGACGTAGGTGCAATCGTTCCACCCGAAGCAATCAACAAATACATCACCAAAGTGCAAGATGCCGCCAAGGCAGATCCTGCATGGCACAAAGATTACGCAAAGACGGCCAAACCTGGTATTCCATTACCTTGGCACGAAAAACTTGGCCTAACGAAAGAAGAGTATGCAGATTACTTGAAACAATGGGATAAACGTGAGTTCAAAACTGTGCAGCAGGTTCTCATCCGGCTCGAGGAACCCAACCCAAATGAATGGATGATTCGCGTAAGCGGTGTCGGAATGCCCGTCTCTCTGTTACGCTACGATCCAAAAAAAGATACCTTCAAATCACCTAATGGTGAACTAGGGCGCATCGAGGATATCAATGCCGAGCAACAAAGTATACTCGGTGAGTGGACGGGTCACGAATGGCGCTACGAGAAAAAAACCGAGTTCATATCTACGAAAGAAAATATAGCACTCGGAAAATACAAAGACGGCAAACACTGCCTTCTTATCTACCGCTTGCAGGAAAGCACCTCCGGTTTAAAACTTGCGGATAAAAGCCTAGTGATTCGTTTCACACCGCCAAAAAAGAAGTAGACGATGGCCCAGAAGGCCAATAGTTCGAACACTGATTCGACCGAGAAAACTCTTCGATCAAAGTCGTCGATAGGACATAACTCATTACGTTTCCTATGCTGGGGTGTTATAATAACACTCACACTCTACGGAGCTTCCAACCTCTGGCTCGCTAGCGCATGGGGAACAAACAGTATAGAGTCAGAGTTAAATAAACGCACTGGGCAGGACTGGCGTATAGGCAGCATGTCGTGGTCGCCGTGGAATGGCATCAGCCTCTATGACACCGAGATGCTACAACCGGAGGAACTGCGTGACCAGCTCGACCAGCCAGTCATGGCTGTCAAAAAAATGCGCATTCGCCCATATTGGCGTCAGTTAGCGCACGGCCAAGTTTATCCACGTAACATAGAGATTAATTCTCCTGATCTGACTATGAGTTTAGAAATGTTTGCAGCAATAGCCTCCAATACCTCAATACCGAAGGCACAAAAACCAACACCCTCAAAACCCGCGTCGCCCGAGACCAAACCATCTACTGCTGAACCTAACACACCTACAACGCCTAAAAAAAACCCAATTAACCCATCACCCAAATCACCTCTCGCTGAGAAGAAACAGATACCACCTAAACTACCCGTGCATTTGAAAATCACCAACGCACGGTGCCGTTTAATAGCAGCATCCAAACAGCTCGATATCATTGATATTAACAACCTCGACTACGACCACATTCTCTTAGGAGAAAATACTGAGGGCATAATCAATATTGGCAGCATTCGCGTAATAGGCCTAGATACACAGAACGACATTCAACAAAAAATCGCCTGGGAACGCCCCTACCTGAAAATTGAAGAGCAAAGCATCGACCTCGGCGGAGTCCAAGCGAAAGCCATCGCCCAGCTCGGGCTTGGCAAAAACCGTATCGGCCGACTCCCCTTCCTGATTGATCTTTCAGTTGACCGTCAAAAAATCGATGCCGCCCAATGGCTCGAACACATAGCCATGGAAGTAAAAGCAGATTCCGTAGCCGCCCAAATAAAGCTCAACGGGCTATTACACCAACCAAAGAGCTGGCGAGCCAATGGCATAGTCTCAGGCAATCAATTTTTGATCCGAGAGCAACATGGCAACCACAACGTCGCGTTTGAGGAACTTTTTCTACCTATCGTTTTCAGGCAAGGAACGCTACGCTGGAGCGGTGCCCGACTAATGAGCGAGGATCTGTCGATTATGAGCAACGGTAACATGTCTGTACGAGACGGCCACCTCTCGGTCACTCGTATCGTGGCATCCCCAGAGGCTGCCGCCTATCTGTCACGCGGCATTCATGGATCACATTTATTCGGTCGCCCCGGCCGCTGGTGGTATGATCTCGATACACCCGATCGAGTGATGCGTGACCTTGTAATTTCAGGTCCGTTGCTAGAGCCTGAGATTGATGCCGGAGCAAAATTTGCTAATCTACCGCTCATTCCTGTAGTTACTACACTCTACGAATTCATCAGAATCGAAATGAAAGAAGCTGGAAAGGAACTCAAAGCGCTTCCAATCCCAGATCACTCACACAAAACGGAAACTAAACCATGAGAATCATCAGTGGATCTGCAGGAAGGCGAAACATCAGTGTGCCAAAATCAGTCGCACGACCAAGCACAGACAGACTTCGCGAGGCTCTTTTTTCAATCCTAGCAGACAGACTACACGGCGCAAAAGTGCTCGATCTTTTTGCTGGCTCCGGAGCTTTGGGAATTGAATCTCTAAGTCGCGGCGCGGCATCTGCCGTCATGGTGGATGACAACCGCGAAGCACAAAAGGTAATTACTAAAAACCTTACATCTCTCGGATTTGATAACGGACGTGCAGTGCAAGCTGATGTGTTCCGATTCCTAGATCGCGACAACGCCACCTACGATCTTATTTTTGCTGATCCACCTTATTTCAAGAGACCAGGCGATCGTGATTTTGTGGATGCATTACTCACGCATGAACGACTTGCAGGGCGCCTCGCCGATGACGCGCTGTTAGTTATTGAGGATCCGACCAGCAATCAACGTGATGAAGTTACAGGATGGAATCTCCTTGATCGGCGAAGTTACGGAGGCTGTGGGATTCTGTTTTACCAGTGGGCCCTCATCAGATAATATCACACCCAATGCCACGATCTTTAATCCTCTTGATTTACAACATCGCTCTGCCGTTGTTCTTCGTCCTCGCGTTCCCCGCCTGGCTTGTCAAGATGTGGCGCCGTGGGGGCTACGGCACTGGTTTACTTGAACGCTTTGCTGTATTCAAAACAACTTCTATCAGCGAGCCAAAAGACACCATCTACATACATGCCGTAAGCGTGGGAGAGGTCCTCATCGCACTCAAATTGATTAAATCCATATTAGAATATGATGCCTCATTGCGCATCGTATTGGCAGCCACAACATCTACAGGGCATGCTGTTGCGCGACAAAACGCCCCATCTCAAGCACGCGTAATCTACAGCCCGTTAGATTTTAATTTCATCGTTCGTATGGTACTGCGACGGTTCTCACCCCAACAAATTGTGCTCATCGAGGCAGAAGCATGGCCAAACCTACTGCGCATCGCACAGAAAAAAAACATCCCAGTGAGCATAGTCAATGCACGACTCTCAGCACGCTCAGAAGCACGATTTAAAAAATTCAGCTGTCTAGTAGCACCTGTATTCAGCATGATCACCCGCGTTGGCGTGCAGGATACGATCGATAAGAATCGCTTTGCCGCACTGGGAATCCCAACAGCTAAAATTCATATCACAGGCAGCATTAAGTTCGATCTAACTGGCGGTCAAGCACCCCAAAAACGATCCGACTTTCAGAAATTGCTGAATGATTTTGGTAATGATGAAGGTAATGGGCGCAAGGTATTACTCCTCGCCAGCACCCATCCGGGAGAGGAAAAGATGATCGCCGAGGCTGTTAAAAAATCAGCCGCCGATATTATTCTGTTAATCGTTCCGCGCCACGCCGAACGTCGCACCGAGGTGGTTGCCGATCTCAGATCTGTTGGATACTTACCTGTTTTGAAAACAAATTATGAGCCACCTGAAAATGCCGAACAATCATGCCTCATCGCTGACACAACCGGTGAACTGTGTGATTGGACGGCACATGCCGACTGGGTGATCATCGGAAAAAGTTGGCTCAACGTAGGCGGACAAAACCCAGCAGAAGCCATTGCAGCTCAAATTCCTGTGATCTGTGGGCCACACATGGAAAATTTCCAACCTTTAGTTCAGCAGCTCTGCGATCAGAAAGCAATCATGATGTTAGACGATGCCCATGCACTGACAAGCACTCTCAGCAAGCTCGAAAATAAAGAAATCAACACCTCAAGTATGATAATTCGTGCCCACGAAGTGCTTTCGCAACACAATCACGCCCTGAAAAAAACCCTCGAACTTCTTGAAGTGAATGCTTCCGTTAGAAACCCATAGCGTGTAAAAACAAACTTCGATATGAGTAAAAAAGATTCTTCATCATCTGCTAAGCCATCAAAGAACGACAAAGCACCCGATCTAAGTGCCCTCGATTTCGGTCCAGCATGGGCACGCAATGACACCAGCAGCAAACCTAAACAAAGGTCTGGCAAAGGATCTAACCACGGATCAACGAATAATAGCGGCGACCGCAAACCACCACCACGGAGTAGTGACCGCAGGAGAAATGATGGTAACCACGGAGGCAACCGCCGGCGGGATAGTAAATCTTTTGACCGCAGAGAGCGCAGAGAGCATAAGCCGCCAACACCTCCAGCCGAGGGCATCAACGCACGTATCATGCCTATAGAGGAAGGAATGGATGCTCTTGCAAAAGAGATTTCTGCCCAAGGTCGCACACACTCTGTATTTGATCTCGCATGGCTCGTGCTTGGCGGCCTAGACCGTTTCCATGTGATCTTCGAGAGCGAGGAACAAGTGCTTTACCAAAGCAAGGCAGATCACTCAGCGTGGCTAACTAAACAAGAGTGCCTGAGCCATTTTTGGTCATCTGGTATGGTGAAAAATTATTATGACGAAGAAATCACCGAGGGCGAGGCGCCGGCGGGAAATTTTCAATCCATCGCGCGTTGTGGCTTAAGCGGCAAGATCATCGGACCACCCAACCACCACTCCTATCAGCAGACTCTCACTGATATTCACCATGCTCGTTACGCCAACATGCCTATCGAGCGATACAAAAGCAAAATTGTCATCGAGCACGGTGAGGAAGCCGTCGAAAAATGGATCGAGCAGGTGAAAAAACAATCAATCTGGCGACCCAAGCCCGCACAGCCGGCAGATTCGCCAGAGACACCCAAAGCTGAGGAAAAAGAAGAAATTGCTGAAGAGGTAACTGATGCAGAATCCGCTCCCCAAGCTAATGAAGAAGCAGCCGCAAACGAGCCTAATGACACACCCGTCGAGACGCCCGCACCCGCGATTGAGGAAACCCTACCCGTGTTTAAAACCCGCCGTGAGGTCGAACAACATTTCCTAATCCATGGCTTCGACAATGTATTTAAGTCCGACAAAGCCGTCTCCGTGCTGGCGAGCATTCCTGCTAAAATGATCAGCCCAGGACTGATGGCAACACTCAAGCATACTGTGGCCGAAGAAAAAAGATACCCAGGTAAGCTTGCGTCATTTCTTTGCCGTCAGATGAGTGGTCGGCATCTAGCCGTCTACAAATGGAAAAAGCGACTTCACTGCGGTCCAGCGCGTCCCAAGCATGTGCCTGACGACATGGTCATGGCGGACCGACCATCAAAGCTATTTCACTGGGTTCTTGAAAATCCGGCGGGAACTATCGATAAGATGTGGAAAGACTGTCTACCCAAAGACATCGATGATGAAACGCGCCATACATGGTATCATGATCTACATTGGCTGATTAACGAAGGACTCGTGCTTTTATTTTCAGATGGCAAGCTGCACGCCGCCAAGGAACTCAACCCTGATCCTCCAAAAACCAAGAAAGCTGCTAAAAAATCAGCTAAGAAAAAAATAGCCAAACAAGCAGAGGAGGACGCGCAGCCATCCAACGATACGGCGCAAACGTCAAATGCACCACCTGAGCCAAAGGATATTGAAAAATAACTAATTCGCATTGGCAGATCAGCCACAGAAAAATATGCATTTTCCGTGAAGCATAAATGACGGCCGATCAGTAACGACTCCACCCGATAATCGTTAGTGATTTCGCTCCCATAGCCCATACAACGTCCGCATCAGCCTCATGGTCATTTGTTATTAGAAACGCATGATAAAAAACTCACAGAAATGGCAACGCCATGTTTAATCGGCCAAAAATAACGCTTCTACTCTGCCTCGTTGTATCAGCCAGCAAACTGACAGCTGGGGCTGATCCAGATCAAAAAATCACCTACAAGAAAAGCCTACGAACCGATCTCAAACTCCACGTTTTTTTCCCAAGGAGCCACAACTTAAAAGGCAAGACACCAGCAATCATTTTCTTTTTTGGCGGCGGTTGGAGCGGCGGATCGCCCAAGCAATTCTACCCACAATGCGCACATCTAGCGAAGCGTGGCATGGTGGCTATCAGCGCCGAGTATCGCGTTAAGAAATCCCACGGCACAGACCCCAAGACATGTATTACTGACGGAAAATCAGCCATGCGCTGGCTACGGAATAACGCCGCTAAACTTGGGGTCGATCCAAATAAAATCGCGGCAGGTGGAGGCTCAGCCGGCGGACACGTCGCGGCCGCTATCGCAACCACAAAAGGATTCAACGAAGATGGCGAAGATACCTCGGTAAGCTGCATCCCGCAGGCGCTGGTTCTCTACAATCCGGTATTTGACAATGGACCAAACGGCTACGGCCACAAGCGGGTGAAGGCCTACTGGAAAGATTTTTCACCCATGCATAACATCTCCGCAAAGACCCCGCCGACCACAGTTTTCCTCGGCACTAAAGACGACTTAATCCCCGTCGCTACTGCCAAAAAATATCAATCGTTAATGCATAAAGCAGGCAACCGCTGCGATCTGCACCTCTACCCCGGCGAGAAACATGGGTTTTTCAACAAGTCGAAATACAACGAAACGATAGCGGAAGCCACCCAGTTTCTGGAATCGCTTGGCTACATCAAAGCCGCGAAGTAAGCACTATAGCCATTCAGTTAACCAGATTCCGTTTCTCGCCATTCAGGAATGCTTCGATATTCTGTGCAACACCATCGATAAGTCGGGTGCGCGACTCGGTGGATGCCCAGGCGGTGTGCGGTGTGATGATAAGATTCGGGATTCCGGGGTCTAACAAAACGTGATCCGCTGGTGGTGGCTCCTCGCATAACACATCCAGACCTGCGCCTGCGATGGTTCCATTTTTTAAGGCAGCCGCCAGATCTTCTTCGTTGATGAGCTGGCCGCGACCGGTGTTGATCAGAAATGCACCCGGCTTCATCATACCTAGTGTCTCCTCATTAATCAGCCCGTAGGTTTCAGAAGTCAACGGACAGTGCAATGAAATGGCATCACATTCTGAGAAAAACTGCTCTCTCGGCAGACGTGGACAGATACATTCGACTGAACCTTCACGGGCGAGCGCAACAACATCCATACCGAGACCTTGCGCGACCTTACCAACGGATTTACCGATCGTTCCCAGCCCGACGATCCCGAGTGTCTTGCCGGCAAGATCTGTGATTGGGTAATCGAGTCGGGTAAAAATCGGGGATTCAGCCCATTTCGCAGGCTCTGCCACAAGCCGATGCATGTTAGTGGATAAATTGATTAGGAATCCGATTGTGTGTTGCTCAACACCCGCGGTCGAATATCCTGCCACGTTACACACGGGGATGCCTGCTTCTCTAGCAGCATCAAGATCGACGCAGTTAGTACCTGTCGCCGCCACACAGATAAGCTTCAAGTTTTTACTAGCGGCAATGATTTCCCCATCAATGATGACTTTGTTGGTAATGGCGATGGTAGTCTCAGCAAGATGTTCTTTAGTTTCCTTGTTTGAGGTAGATGCATAAGTTTTGAGTTCGCCAAACTGAGACAGGGTATCAAGAGGAGTACTACCAATGGTAGAAGCGTCTAGAAATGTAATGCGGTGCATGTGATTATCATAGAGACCTGCCATCGGAACAGCAAGATCCCAGACGACGAACCTCGACAAGTCAGGCTTTTCGATCCTATCCTCACTCATACACAATACAACGATGGCCAATTTTAATCCCAAACTACTCAACGACCCGTTAGATGCTGCCGATGAACTTCTTGATGGCCTTGTCGATGCCTATAACGGGGAGTGCCGAAAAGTAGGCGTCCGATCTCTCGCTAAAAATGATATTCCAGACGGCAAAGTCGCATTACTCGTAGGGGGCGGAGCAGGACACGAGCCGATCTATCATGCGATGGTGGGAAAAAACATGGCGGACGGCGCTGCCTGTGGTGATATCTTTGCGGCACCCGCACCTAACATTATCCAAGAAGCCACCCAGGCAGTGGATCGCGGCAATGGTGTGCTTTATCTCTACGGTAACTACGCGGGGGATATTCTCAATTTCAACCTTGGTGCTGAAATGTCGGCAGCTGGCGGCACTGATGTGCGCACGGTGCTGATCGCGGACGACGTCTGCTCGGCACCTCCCGAGAGAAAGAATGACCGTCGCGGAATCGCCGGCCTGGTGCCAATTGTAAAAATCGTTGGTGCGGCATCACAATCGGCTAACAATCTGGATGAACTTGCCCGTGTAGCGGAAAAGGCATGCCTGCAAACGCGCTCGGTCGGCGTCGCGATGGCACCAGGCTCAATCCCCGCAACTGGCAAACCCACCTTTTCATTGGAAGAAGGAAAGATTGGTCTCGGTTTGGGTATTCACGGTGAGGCTGGAGTCGGAGAGATCGAAATGACCACGGCGGATGCTCTCACGGCAATGGTCATGGATCTGATCTATCAGGATTATATCAACGATGATGAGGTGGACGCCCTAAAAGAAGGTGACGAAGTGGTGGTTCTGATCAACTCCCTCGGCTCCACCACCATGATGGAGTGCCTCGTCTGCATGAGAAAAGTCCGGGAGTTTCTGGAACAAAAAGGCATCAAGATATTTGACGTTATCATCGGACCTTATGTCACCTGCCAAGAAATGGCGGGGATTTCTTTCTCACTCACCCGTGTGGATCAGGAACTTAAGGAGTATTGGTCAATGCCATGCGAATCATTCTGCATCTCAAAAATGCAAGGCCCACTGCACACAGGTCCGGCAGCCACTCATGATCCGATTACTCATGTCCCGTCTTCCCCTCAGAAAACGGAGATTAAGAAAAAACAAACTGTAGACCTCTCGAAGTCGTCCACTGGCCTGAGCATTCATCAAGCGCGTGACATGATTCTCAAAGTTGCAGATGCCATCATCGCAGCAGAGCCTATTCTTTCTCAAGCTGACCGTGATCTAGGTGATGGCGACCACGGCCTCGGGATGGCGCGCGGATTTACTGCCGTGAAAGCAGCGCTGGATGCCGTGGAATTCGTCTCACACCGCGATCTTTTTGCATCGGCAGGAAATGCCATGCTCACAACCATGGGTGGAGCATCCGGAGTGGTCTTTGGTTCCCTATTTCTCGCAGGCGGAACAACACTACAAGGAGCCGATTACTTTGGCTCACACGAACTCGCACACTTGCTCAACCGCGCCCTCGCAGATGTCATGGAGCGCGGCGGCGCTAAGCCCGGTGATAAAACGATGATCGATGCACTACACCCCGCCGCTGTGACCGCTACTAAAAACCTTAGTAACCCCCTCCCCGGTTCCTTGGAGGCAACAGCTCAAGCCGCACGCGATGGTATGGAGGCTAGCAAGGACATGATCGCCACCATGGGTCGCGCTAAGACGCTGGGTGAAAAATCACTCGGATTGCCAGATGCAGGTGCCATTTCCGTGACCATCATTTTGGAAACGATACGCGATGCAGTACAAGCCAAAAGATGAACATAATTGCACCCAAACATGTAGGATTTTCGGTATGAGCCGTTCGAACTGGTATCTGGTATACTTGGACTAGTTGGGTAATTGCTAAATCCGGTCTAGAACTAATAAATGTGTTTATCTCAAATTTTTTGTTCTTAATTGGCACTCGGCCCTTGGCATTGTCTTCATGCAGTTCACACAAGGTGATTTTGCATTTCTACTTTTCTCCTGCGTGCAGACGAACGAATGACCTAAGAAATATTATTAAGGATATTTATTTTATTATTGTCGAACGTCTACGGTGACTCACGCGCCGGCAGGCGGTTGAGCCCAACGCCTTGTTCGGCTTTATTTAGTTCTTTTGCGATGTAGAACAATGCCTAATGCACCGAGTCCAAGAAGGAGAGCTGATGAAGGCTCTGGTATACTGGTAACTGATACTGATGTTATATCAACGAGCACGTTGCCTATTTCGTTCTCAGATTCGTCAAATTCTTTCCCAACTAAAATTGTAGTGTAGGAGGAAGGGAGATCATCTGGTATTAGAGTTCCATCAGTAATCCACGAAGTGTCGGAAGAGAATAGGGCGAGTGTCCATTCTTCTCCATCGGCAGGGTTTCCTAAGGGGCCGTCCTTAGTCGTGGAGCCTAAAATTTCTATCCAATCATAGGTTCCAGTAGGGATTAAATTGTTCAAATCAGGACCTCCGTTAGAAAGATCGTCATTAACAATAAGACCCGCTATGGAACTAGTAAATGCATTACCAGTCAGGGTATGCGTAACCATTCCACCGTAAGCAGGGCTACTGAATTCGTAAAAAGACGTAAACTCGTGTCCTGGCTCTGTCGAACCTACTGTGTTTGCTGAAGTCGCTTGTGTTTCGTCCGTATCATAAATAAAGGTGGCACTCATGTTGTCACCTACAGCAAGGTCAGGATCATAGCTTCCATCTACAGCACTGATCTGACCACTCACATTAATGTTTACACGTGCAGCATAGCTTTGCATGGTTAATGATAGGCTTGATAGCAGAATAGTAGTTTTATAAATTAAAGATTTCATTAGGTTTAGCGTTGAATTTTTTCGAACAGTATTTGTTAGCATGCTTTCCGGATCGTATACCCTAACAGCATGGCGACTTGTTAGTTAGGGTTAGATCTTTGAGTTGTAAAGGTTTTATTGATTGATGGGTGCGTATATCAGAAAAAAATCGTGAGACTGGAATTCGGGGGGTTACTTCGCTGATATACGTCACAAAAAATCGACATCGAAACGAAAGTGTTCACGAAAACACTTTAATATTTAATATCTGAGAAAGTTTGTTCAGATGGTTCTATGCCCATTGCAAAAATGAACTACTGCTGGAGGAGGAATTTTTCATGATTTCGTAGTTTGAGTAATAATGAGAGGGCTGCTTTTTTGGTGGTTTTGGACCACCCCCCCCCTTATCACCCCATGAAAGCCCCTTCGATCACCTCACCCAAAAAGCAAATTCCTAGCAGCAAAAAGCAAATTCCTAGCAGTAATCGATTCTTTTTCATGATTCTTGAATCCGAATTGCGATGACGAACGAAGACCATACTGTAAGACCAATGGAACTTCCTCTGAAAACTCAACACCATCTAACAACATGACGGCAAACACTACTACCACCACCTACAGCATCTGCACGCTGATTTCCACCACTATAGCCGCCAACTTTATGATGTGTAAAATATTACGAACGATTTCAATTGGAATCGTAATCCTTGCACTACCTTACCAAGCCGTGGCCCAGCCACATGAACAAGCATTACTTAAGGCTGCGGAGGAGGCCCAGGCCGCGGCTAAGAATGAAGGAGCTCGCCTTATGCAGGAGATCGGGGCGCTGTCTCAGGTTACTAAGCTCGAAAATATAGAGGTGCGAGATGGTCTTGCCT
>Ga0222716_10000339_pt1 | contig 39530 bp, 58 predicted proteins | sample C33_13DmetaG_FD_165044 | JGI IMG/M metagenome (GOLD analysis project Ga0222716, IMG submission 165044) | Estuarine water microbial communities from San Francisco Bay, California, United States - C33_13D | ecosystem: Environmental > Aquatic > Marine > Unclassified | place: USA: California... | reverse complement strand
AAGGTGCGTTGTTCATGAGCAAGGTGGCAATAAGAGCCAGCGGTGGTTGCTCAGGCTACATGGATGTATTTGATCCTGAACTGACCAAGGACCTAGGTAAGATATTATACAAGAAACAGGGCTCAAGTCAAGTGACAAGGATTAAACATCCTATGTTCACTGGCCTACAGAAAGATCTAGATTCGGGTGGATACATTCCAGAGTGGACCATAAGAACTATAACATGGAAGGATGGTGATAAGACAGTGTTGACAGCAACAACATACATATCAATAAGCCAGGATCCATACGTTAAATTTGACTACCAGGGTGACCTAAGTGTGCATGTGGTAGATACCAAAGGGAATGAGTATAAAAAATGAGAGCAAGACATTTTATAACGGAATATGATAGAACCAAGACAGCACAGGCCTTTGCGGCCAAGTTAGTTAATACTGCATTGGCTGATCCAACAACGCCTGGTGCTGTTAGAAACAACATCAATAGTATGGAAGATCCCATAAAGGCCGCTGAAATGATTTTACAAAATCAAATTGAAGTGGGTGATCCTACCAAACAGAAAAAGTATACGCAAACTCTTGCTCGTATGTATGCCAATGGTTTAATCAAATGGGAAGACATTGGTAGCACCATGCGTGACTACTTGACTAAGTTTCATACATTAAATCTTAAAAAGATGATTCCATCACCACGTAACGATTTTAATCGTTATAGTGATCTAGGTGACTTCTATAGTGTAGTTGACGAATATCCAGATCCTGAAGAAAGAGAAAAAAAGTCAAAAGGTGATGCCAAAGAAGTTTACAAGGATGCCAATGTGCGTATCATACAGCCTGAGGACATAAATGCCGCTTGTTACTATGGACAAGGCACACGTTGGTGTACAGCCGCAGACAGTAACAATATGTTTGATAGATACAATAATGAAGGCCCAATGTATATCTTACTTCCTACCAAAGCCACACACGAAGGCGAGAAGTATCAGATACATCCTGAGTCTGGACAATACATGGACGAACAAGATCGTCCGATAGAAACACAAGATCTAATAGATCGCTTTGGTGAAGACTTTATGGCGTGGTTGCTTAAAGCAGATCCAGATCTGAAAAAAATGATCCTCTACTACCCCAATGATAATGAACTTAGAAATGCCTGGCAAAACATCGCTGGGATCATGCAGGACAAGGCCTATGATGTTATGTTTGAGTGGGAAACAAATGATGACTACTACATGTCATGGTTGAAAGATAACGGCTACGTAGATGAGGAAGGTGACCTCAAAGACGATGCACCACCATATGACGAATACAATGAAGAGGCTGGTGCTTGGCTACATCGTCAGTTACAAATTGGCGAAATGACGGCAGATGAGATCAGAGAGTTGACCAAAGAACTTGGAGAAACTGACTCCGCGGTTTACTATCTACGTGAACTAGATGAAATCTACTCTTGGGCTATTGAGGTAGCACATGATAAGAGAGAAACTGCTGGACTTGAGGTTTGGGTCTACAAGAACGTTGAGGTCAAATACGATGCTGAAAAAGACGAGATCACTGTCAAGCAGGTGGAACCTAGACCACAACAATAAAATAAATACTAGTACATAATTTAAACATGATCAGGAATTAAATACTATGGCAAAGAATAACGAGGGAAAAAGATTGGCACCAGGTTCAATTTGGGATCGCTTTGACACCGACGGAGATGGCACAATTACTGACGAGGAAATTGCTCGTGGTAAGGAGATGCTTGAGTTAGAGCTCAGAGAAGAAAAATCAGACGCACAACGTAAAATGGCATGGGTAGCAATGATATCTATGTGTGTTTACGCGATACTTCCTCTTATGCCTTTTGTACCAGAAGCAAGGTTGGCTACACTAGCAAGTCTAAGTGATATGTTGTTTTTATCACAGGCTTCAGTGATTGGTATGTTCTTTGGTGCAACTGCATACATGAGTAAAAACAAGTAAGAACAATCCTACCTTAGGACTTGTAGGTTAGACCCCGCCTTAAATTACCTCGGAACTAATTTTAAAGGGGTCACTCTTACCTTATAAATATCCGTATGAGCATATTATTTGAAGCACACCAGGATATTTGTCAGTACCCTATCACTAAAAATGTACAACAACTTAATTTTCAAGTTGACTACAATCGTATTTCCAATGAAATATTGTCTGTAATTGCAGATAATGACTATGGATATAATCCTGTTAGTCTACGTTTGCCACCTGGTGAAACACGTTGGACTGACCCTAAAGAAGATTTAATATCTACAGCAGACGGAGTATTAAGATTTGGACGCCCAAAAGATACTAATCGTGCAGATAATACTTTATACACAGACTGGCACCCAAACACAGAATATACACAACAGATAGCCCAAGAATTAGAACATTATACAGGCTTTGGTATAGGTCGTGTTAGATTAGCTTGGTTGCCCAGTGAGTATGCTTATCCTATGCACATTGACTTTGAATCAATACGTTTCCATATACCTATTATTACTAACAAGTATTGTTATTTTTTAAATGGAAAAGAACTAAGTCAAATGCCTTATGGTGGTGTTTATCATATTATTACAGATGAAATACATACTGCTATGAACTATGGTGGTATTCCAAGACTACATTTAGTATATTCAACATACACAACACCTAGTATTGATGCTGTCATTGAGGAGGAAGTTACTCGTCTAACAAACGATCAGACATTTGTTGATCATGTTGATCTTGACAAGGAACGATTGCTTAAACTAATTAAAATTGCGTATAACCATAATCGTTCAGATAGTGAAATGTATTTAAAACTAATGAAGATAAATACTAACAATGGAAAAGCATGAAATAAAATTAGATTTTGAAGTACATTGTGAAGGTAGCCAAGGTGATGTTTATAGGACCTGGCTTGGTAAACACTTATTAAGTGAACGTCAATGGCGCTGGGTACCATCAAAAACTTATCTATTAGAACATGCTCCTTTAAGACTTGACAAGGGTGAATATGATCTTAGAATAGAGAGAGTAGAACCTGGATCAGGAGTGTTTACAATTAGCAACATTAAAGTTGAAAATGCTCGTGTAGACAACCATAGGATTATAGTAGAATGAAAGCAAACGAATTAGTAAGAGAAGAACATTTAGATCATGAAGTTAGAATGGCTAAAGCAGATCTAATGCAATTAGCACAAGACTCGATGCAGTTACTTAAACTGTTAAATCAATATGCTTCTGAAGAACGAGGTATTCCTGGCTGGGTAGCAAGTAAAATTACAAAAGCTCAAGACTACATTAATTCTGTACATAAAACTCTTACACACGATGCCATTGATGGTGCTATCAGTGAAACAGCATCAGCAGGTGCTACGTCAGCAGGTAGTATTGCTTCAGTGGCAAACCCACATGTAACTGGTTATAAAGGTCCTAAACCTAAAAAACAAAAGCCATCAGACAACGCATTGGACATGAAAGGTACTAGTATCTTTGGTGGACCTATAAAAAGACCATAGGATAAATACTTTTATGTTAATCACGCAATTATTTCCAAACGACACTATCAAAGAATCAGCATACGGTGCGGCCGCAGGTGTTGAAACTATTAGACAGCTAATACACGCAGTCAAAGATAGTAAAGACATTGACCTTAAAGTAGGTCCTGAACAGTTTCCTGTTAGATATGATGAAGCAAGATACTTGTTATCATTATGGAAAGCTAACAGAGACGGTGGCGACAAAACTGCTGACTTGTTTGGTGATGTTAATTGGATTCAAGATAATCTAGAAGATCGTGACTATAGAATGGGTCCAGGTAAACTAAAAGACATTGATCAAGAACGTATGAAAGATATGCAAAAAGATCGAGTATTAAATTTAGAATATGATTCAAACAACGTAGGTACAGGTCAATACTCAGACTTTGAAGTTATGCAGGCTATTAAAATAGCACAGGACAACGAAGATAATATGACAGGTGCTGTTGAAAAAATTGAAGCAATCAAACCAGGACTAAGTGATCATAGAGCAGTTAAACACGAACTTCAAAAAGTAAATGAGAACTGTGGCAAATGTCCTGTAACAGGCGAGGATGAATGTCATTGTGATGATAAAGAAATGAATGAAGCTGAATTTGAAATAACATATAAAGATCCACAGTTCACTGGTACTAGAACACATACAATTAAATCAGTAAATGCTAAAAAGGCACAAGAAAAGTTTTTAAGTTTTGGTAATCCATACAAAGTTTTAGATGTTAAGAAAAAAGAAGCTGTTAAAGAATATAAACTAAAAGAAGATCCAACCCCTAAACGTAGAATAATGGACTTTGATAATCATTCTCGCTACTGGAGTGGTACAGGCGAGTATCAAGATGCTTATGGTGATTTATATGATCAGCTAGTTCCTAAACAAGGCAAAGCAGACACTGTTGAAGGTGAACTATTAAGAGCTGTAGGTAAAATTATTTACAGACACGGTAATGACGGTGATAACTTTAGTAATAGTTCATATGAGTGGATTGAAAAACATGTAGGTAAGTTTGATCACTTAGACGACATGGCAGACAAAGTTGTACTGTATGTATTAAACAAAAAAGGTGATTATACACCAAATAACTTTGATTGGTTAACAGTAGCAGACTACGGTCCAGGTGAATACGAAAAAGATTGGGAACAAGTAGGTTGTAACAACTGTGGTGGCACAGGCGAAATAGAATACACAAACGATGACGGTGAAGAAGATTTTGAAGAATGTGATGCTTGTGATGGCAATGGCTGGATTGAGCAAACAACTGAAAGTGTTGAGACAGTTACTGAAGACTATAAAGGTTGGACTTATACTAAAGACGTAGAAGAATACGAAGACAATAGAAAAATCTTCCACTCAGCAACTAAAGATGGTAAAGAAGTATCTATGGATTGGTCACCATACTCAACCCCAACAGAAAAAGAATTTAAACTTTGGGTTGACCTAGGTATGCCTACACGTAAAGATGTTAACTCAATTGGTCCATTAGACAATGATGACTTAATGACTTTGGCAAAAACAAAACGTGGTACAGCAGGCTTACTACAACAAGAAGACAAAGAAGAAGATGCAATTGATACAAAAAAACTAGATGCTAAAACTAAAATAGCCCTTAAAAAAGCAGGCTTAAAGTATGGCGCCATGACCAAAGGTGATCCGTTAGCAAGTTTAGTTACTTTTGTTGCTGATAAAGATTCAGAAAAAACTCAAGACATTGATCGCTTAGATCAAGAAAACGATAAAGAAGAAGCAGATATTGCTGGTCAAGCACAGGTTGATAAGAAACATGATCAAGCAATTGGCAATAACTCTTTAAAAGATCGTTATCAAGATCAAGAGATTGACCAGCTCAAAAAAGCCTTAGAAAAAATCCTAGCACGTTAATCTATACTATTAAATAGTAGTATGGAAACACAACAGCTCTCTCCTAACGGATTTATAGTCACTGACGTATTTGATTCAAAATTTTTAGATAAAATTATTGATTTCTGTGATCAATTTACTCCTACACACGAATGGCCTGCCGGTGACAGTCCAGACTTACCTGCACCTTTGCCCACTGCACATAGAGAAGTTTATCTTTTTAAGAACTCAGAAGAGTTATACAAAGAAGTAATTAAACAATTAGACATTGTAGGAAAAATTAGTATTGAACTATGGAGAGATTATCCTGGATACAGAAATCTTATACACCGTGACGTTGATATTTTAAGAGATGTTATGATTATATATCTAGATGGTCAAGGGGAAGAATCTATGGGTACTTGTTTTTATGATCCAGAACGTTTTGTTATTCCATACACTAAGAATACAGGTATGTTATTATTTAATAGCAGTGAAATTAAGCACGGTCTAGTAGGTGAAGTTAGTGGTGTAGACTATAGAAAATGTTTATATATAAATTGGCTTAAAGATGAAACTAATACTAAAAGAAAATAGTTGGTCAAATGCTACAGCATTTTATTTAGAAGAACTATACAAACAATACTTTGATATAAGTTACGATCTAAACGACGACGGTATGGTCTATGTACATTGGCAAGATTGGGAATGGGCTAAGAGTCTGAATAGGCCTGCTATTATAGATCACTTATGGGATCCTTGGGAAAACCCAGAAATACAAGACACAGAATATCTCAAAGTTATACGTAGCAATGGATGGTTTGCTATTGCTAACGAATGCTTATGGTATAATGAGTTAGGATATAATCAATGGCAAAGAGAAGTATTGCATCCTGCTAAAACATTTCTTATGCCAATGAATCTTAAAAAACCTCACAGAGATCAAATATGGAGAGCTATACAACCACATCTAGGCCGTGCTGTTTATAGTTACAATGGTATAGGTATTCAACTTCCAGACGATATAAACAGCAAACACGGCAACTGGCAACGTTATGTTAATCCTGAATGGTATGATCGTACAAACTATAGTGTTGTAGTAGAAAGTCAACTAATTGCTGATCCAATGAGTCACAGTGAAAAAGTATTAAAGCCAATGGCATTTAAGCATCCTTTTATTGTATGGGGACCACCTAGAATACTTGAATGGCTTAAGACTTGGGGATTTGATACATTTGATAATATCATTGATGAGAGTTATGATCTAGAAGAGGATGACGATCTACGACTCAAAATGATTATCAGTGAAATAGAAAGACTTAATCAACAACCTGACGAATACTTTGAAGGATCAGATACTCAGTTCAGACTTGACAATAACCATAATAGATTTTATAATACTAAATGGGCCTTAGGACAATTTGAAAAATACTTTGATCAAATCAAACAATATAGCAATAGTTGGTGAGGGATTAATAGGCAAACGTTTAGCTAAGTTTGTTAACCCAACACACACATTTAACAGTAAAACACTGTTAGATTTACCAATGAATGACTACGACACTGTGTATGTGGCCGCACCTAGTTCAAATAGAATATGGGTCAGTGAAAATCCAGATGCAGACACAGCATCAACTGAAATATTAATACGCTGTCTGTTAATGACTAAAACTAAACGTGTGGTATTAATATCCACATGTGATACACAGATTAATCCAGACACAGTATACGGTAGTAATAGATTAAAGATAGAAAATTTAGTTAAGAGTTGGTATCATTATTATCACATTGTTAGACTGCCCAGTCTAATAGGCAATGACATTACTAAAAACATTATCTATGATATTAAACATAAAACACCTTGGGTAGATAAAATTAACTTAGGCACAGTACAGCAATGGTATATCTTAGATGATTTAGAAAAAGACTTAACTGACATTATGTCTAGAACATCAATGACCATAGATAATCTAGTCAGTGAACCTATACCTAATAGAGAAATAGTAGCAGAATTTTATAAACCCAACGACGAGTTAATGATTGGCACAAAATATAATTTAATGCCATACAAATATACAAAGGATGAAATATTTGATGCAATCCGTTTATATATGCGGTGATAGTTTTACAGTAGACGATCAAGACTATGCTCATACACCTTGGACTAAACAACTAGACGCAGTTAGTTTAGGCAGTGTCTGTGCAAACAATCAATTGATAGCCTTACAGGTAGAACATGCTATTAAACAACAGGCTAAGTTTATTATAGTTGAGTTTACATCTGTTACACGTGATATTGTGCAGTACACAGAACAAAAGCAAGACAGTTTGTTTGATAGATTTTATAGTTTAACAGAACAAGATAATACAGATAAAGATCTAACTAGTTATACAATATGGTCAACTAAGACTGCACTAGCACTCACACAAGAACAAAGAGATCAATTGGACAGTTACAATAAAAACTTTTTTGATATTGATGTTGCTATACACAGAGACAGTCTTATTATTGAAGCAACTCTACAAAGATTAGTGGATTCAAATATACCATTTCAATTTGATCAAGGTGGATTTGAACATCCTAGTTACGGTGGAGTAGGAACTTATTTTACCAAATATGACCAATATCGTAGCAAACTATGTCTTTGGGACTATGCAGACACACGCACACACCGTCCTTACTACCATATAACTGATCAAACAATACATGATAATTTGGCCAATTATTATCAACAATGTATTGACAAACATTAAATACTCATATATTATAACAGCATAAAGGAGAATCATATGTCAGAAACAATTACATTTAGCGGTGATCAGAAGATTAAATTAACACAACTAGTCAACGAAGGTATGCAGGTCATGCGTGAAGTTGAAACGCTTAACGAAGGTCTACGTGACACTGTTAAAGCAGTAGCAGAAGAATTACAGATCAAACCTAGTATTCTTAATAAAGCAATTAAAGTTGCTCACAAAGCAGATTTTACTAGAGAACAACAAGATCATCAACTATTAGAAGAGATTTTATCTACAGTTGGACATACACTTTAATTGGAAAATGTTAAGCAATTCTGGAAAAAGAGTTACAGATCTGATCCAACAGCATTTGGGTTTGAACTAGCCAGTTTTGTTTTTACGGTTGCGGCCAGTTTGTATTTGGCCATGACAGCGGATGCACCTAATATGGCCATAGTGTATCCAGGATTTTTTGTAGGCAGTATAGCAGGAGCCTACGCATACTTACGCAGAGGACTTGCGTGGCCATTGGTATTAACAAGTTACTTTGCTGTGGTAAATATATTTGGATTTGGTGTTGCCATCCATTGGTGGTAACGGAGTCGCTCCCTAAGAGCATGTAGAGGTTGATCAGCCCAAAGTGATCAAAGATAAATGAAAAAAGATTCAATACATCAAATAAGATGGCCGGCACATACATTTGGCACTTGCCGAGTAAGGCATGAAGACAAACTAGTCTATGTAAATATTCCTAAAAATGCCACTGCATGGACAAAACAAATATTTTGTGGACAAGAACACAACTTTATCAACGAACCACTGCCTGATGATTATCAATACCTAGTAATACTAAGAGATCCTCATAAACGAGTAGTCAGTGGTATATGCGAATGGTTACAACGATACACTCCTATAAAACCAAATAATCCTATTCTTGATAACCCAGATGTAATAACACTGCTATTAGGCACTGGCGGTACCCATGATGAACACACTGAACTACAATGTCGTTTTATAGAAGGTATTCCTATACAACGCACAACGTTCTTTAAATGTGACGAAACCTTGGAGGAAAACTTTAAGGATTGGGCAGAAAAAAATTGTCCTACACTACTTAGTAAGTTCGCTAAAGCAAACAAACATCAAACAGTTAGACACTGGAAAGATAGATTAGATAATCTAGAAAATCTTATTAACACAACACCTGTATTAGCTGAAAGAATTAAGGATCAAATAAAAATTGATCAGTTGGTATACGATAGTGTACAATATTATATTAAGAAAAATTAATGACTAGAATAGAAAACACATGGCAAAAATATTGGGACAGGCATTACCCAAGAGGACATGAGTATGGCACATGCTTTGCTAATCATGACATCAAAAAATTCTATATAAACATTCCTAAAAATGCTACCAATTGGGGCAAGTTATGGGCACTTGGGTCAGGGTTTAAAGAGTCAAACTATCACCAAAAGCAACTACTAGAACAAGGATATCAGCCTATAGTATTTCTTAGAGAGCCTATAGATAGATGGTATGCTGGTATGGCTGAATGGATAGACAGATATCGTGTATTTCAGCCTAATAACATTGAATTTACAGATCAGCTAATAAGTGTAATATTAGAACGAGTAGCATTTGATTCACACACAGAAGAACAAGTAATGTTCTTAGAAAATATCGATACTGATAATTGCGTATTTTTTCGTGTTGACGACCAGCTAATTAACAACTTTACTCACTACGTTGAACATGAACTAGGACTTAACCCGGAAAAAGTACCAACGAATAAACAATATGAAGCAAAGGGTGGATTTAAAGAAGATTTTAAAACGCAATTAAAAGAAGCAACATCATCTAGTGTTTACCAAGATTTTCGTAAAGGACAACAGTCTGCAGAGCAACGATTAAAAGACTATTATAAAGTTGACATTGACCTATATAATAGTGTACAATACTATATTAAAGACAATAAATGATATTACCTACAATAAAAATTGAAAAAGCGTTTAGTACTGAAGAACTAGAGCAGTTAAGGAATCTGGTTAACTCTATTCCTGACGAACATGAAGTATCGTACGTACACAATTTTGAAGGCCCAACAGCAGGCAAAGTTCTCTCAACAAGAAAATATTTTTATTTAGATCAATTAGGCAACCTGGAAGAACTAATCAAATCAAAATTGCCCAAGGATATAGCAGACAAATTAATACCAGGCATAAGTTTTAGATTAAAAAGTTTTTTACCTTATGAAATACATTGTGATTACAATCATGTTTTAAACAATGATAAAGTTCCTTGCCTTGAAGATGAGGAACCATACTATATTATAATAATACCATTATATTCTAGTAATAGCAAAACTATGATATTAAACCAACAAGGAAAGTATTTACATTTTGTTGATTATAAAAAAGATAATGCACCGTTGCCTGAATCAGAACAAATGTCCGAGGATGACTTTAAAAAAGATTTTAGTCATTGTTGGCCACAAGAAAGACCATATATATCAGTACACGATGAATTTATTTGGAACGAAGGAGATTTGGTTGCATTTGATTTAAAATTGTTTCATTCTAGTAACGATTTTCAAAAATTAGGTGTTAAAGAAAAACAGTGTATTACACTACAAACTAAGCAAAGGATTAAATGAGTTATATAGACGCATATTTTGATAGACAAGCAGATAAGATTCACGTTGTAGAACGTAAGAATGGTCAACGAGAGTTCCAGACTTATCCTGCAGAATATGTGTTTTATTATGCTGATCCTAAAGGTAAACACAGATCTATTTACAACGAACCTGTAACTAGATTTAAAACACACAACTCAAAAGAGTTTCATAAAGAACAACGTATTAACAGCGATAAAACACTGTATGAAAGCGACATTAATCCTGTGTTTCGTTGTCTAAGTTCAAACTACATGAATGTAGATGCACCAGAACTTAATGTAGCGTTTTTTGATATTGAGGTTGACTTTGATCCTGATCGAGGATATTCAAGTCCTGCTGATCCATTTAATCCTATCACAGCAATATCTGTGTATTGTACATGGCTAGAAAAAATGATCACTTTAGTTCTTCCTCCACCTAGGATGCCACGTGAACAAGCACAAGCTACAATAGATAAGTTTGAAGATACATTTATGTTTGATCGTGAAGAAGATCTATTAGAAACATTCTTAGGGTTAATAGAAGATGCTGATATACTGAGTGGTTGGAACTCAGAGGGCTATGATATACCCTACACTGTTAATCGTGTTACTAGAGTGCTTAGTAAAGACGACACACGTAGGTTCTGTTTGTGGGATCAACTGCCTAAGAAGCGTACATTTGAACGCTTTGGTGCAGAGAATATTACATTTGATATTATTGGTCGTGTACACATGGACTATATGCAACTGTATCGTAAGTATACCTATGAAGAAAGACATTCATATAGTTTGGATGCCATTGGTGAACATGAACTACAAGAGCGTAAAACACCTTATGAAGGTACACTAGACCAACTATACAACAATGACTTTGAAACGTTTATTGAGTACAACAGACAGGATACAATGTTGCTTAAGAAACTAGATGATAAACTCAAGTTTTTAGATCTGGCCAATGAACTAGCACACGCAAACACAGTGCTACTACAAACAACAATGGGTGCTGTAGCTGTTACTGAACAAGCAATTATTAACGAAGCACACGAGCGTGGACTTGTTGTTCCTAATAGACGTGAACGACTAACAGACGAAGATACACAAGCCGCAGGTGCTTATGTGGCATACCCACGTAAAGGCCTACATGACTATATTGGATCAGTTGATATTAACTCACTGTATCCATCAGCAATTCGTGCTTTGAATATGGGTAACGAAACTATTGTAGGACAACTACGTCCTGTAATGACTGATCGTTATATCAAAGAAAAGCAGGCAAAAGGTAATTCATTTGCAATGAGTTGGGAAAACTTGTTTGGTAGTCTAGAGTATGAAGCAGTAATGGCCAAAGAAATTGGTACTGAAATTACTATTGATTGGAACACTGGTGAAGAAAGTATACATTCCGCGGCTGATGTATGGACTATGATATTTGACAGCAATAGGCCCTGGATGCTAACTGCTAACGGTACTATTTTTACTAACGAAGTAGAAGCAGTTGTTCCTGGGTTACTTAAACGTTGGTATGCAGAACGTAAAGAGCTACAGGCTAAAATGCGTGAGTGTAAAGACCCAAAAGAACGAGCATTCTGGGACAAGCGACAGTTAGTTAAAAAGATTAACTTGAACTCATTATACGGTGCTATTCTTAATCCTGGTTGTAGATTCTTTGATAAACGTATAGGACAGTCAACTACACTTACGGGTCGTGCTATTGCTAAACACATGGATGCACACATCAATGAATTGATTGCTGGCGAATATGATCACGTAGGTAAAGCAATTATATATGGTGATACTGATTCCTGTTACTTTAGTGCTTGGCCTATTATCAAAGATGATGTAGAAGCAGGTCGTATGGAATGGAACAAAGATATTGCTGTACAGTTGTATGACCGTATTGCTGAAAGTGTAAACGCATCATTCCCTGACTTTATGTATCGTGCTTTCCATTGTCCAACTGAACGAGGATCAATTATTCGAGGTGGTCGTGAAGTGGTTGCGTTTAAAGGATTGTTTATTACTAAGAAACGTTATGCTGTTATGATCTACGACCTAGAAGGACACAGACTAGACGTTGAAGGTAAAGCAGGTAAAATTAAAGCCATGGGCTTAGATCTTAAACGCAGTGATACCCCAAAAGTTATACAGGACTTCTTAAGTGATGTATTGCACGATGTACTAACGGGTGCAGGTAAAGCAGAAATTACTGAGAAGGTACTACAATTTAAACACGCATTTAAAGAACGTCCTGGTTGGGAAAAAGGTTCACCTAAACGTGTCAACAACTTAACAAAATACTCCAAAGAAGAACAACGCTTAGGTAAAGCAAACATGCCCGGACACGTTAGAGCAGGTATGAACTGGAATACAATGCGTAGAATGAATAGTGACAAATATTCAATAGCAGTCATTGATGGTATGAAAGTTATTGTGTGTAAACTAAAAGCAAATCCAATGGGTTGGACAAGTATTGCTTACCCTACAGACGAAACACATTTGCCAGACTGGTTTAAAGATCTGCCGTTTGATGATAGTGAAATGGAAGCCACAGTAGTTGATCAAAAAGTAGAAAACTTACTTGGTGTGCTAGATTGGAACTTGGCGGCCGCAACACAAACGGCTAATACATTTAACAACTTATTTGAATTCTAATGAAACTTAGTGAACTAGTAGCCTATAGAGATAAACTTAGAAAGCACGATATCAACACGTTCAATTCAATGAACACACAGATATTTGATCTCCTACAGGCCGAAATTGAGGATCCAGAATACCTTACACTGTTTACTGATCATCGTAATGAAATAATGCGTAACCTAGATAAGTTTAAAGCAGATCATTTGGACTATGATCATAAACTTACACAACGGATACACGACGAAGAAAAGAGTTATTTGTCAGACAGCGAAGAACGCTATAAATTATATTTTTTAAATGAAAGTCTTAAAGAAAAACAACAAAGACAATTAGAAATACAACAGGATACTAAAGAGTATTTAGAAACCAGAATTGATCGTTATGCTAGTTGGGATCACGCTGGATTACAAATATGTCCTAGTTACGGTAACTTAACACATACTATGGTTAGTTTAGATCCGTTATACCTAATAGACTATAGTGATGTTTTAATTAGACCTGTAAGAGAACAGTTTAATCCGCAGTATCGTGGTAGACTAAGAAGTTATGTATTTCCTAAGGACACACAGGATCAACTAATGTTTAGTCGATTACCACAACAACAGTTTGGTTTTATTTTAGCCTATAACTTTTTTGACAACATGCCAATTAGTAAAATACAGCAAACTCTTAAAGAATGTTTTGAATTGCTCAAACCTGGAGGTTCAATGATATTTACATTCAACGACTGTGACTTACCTCACAACATTAGTTTGGTAGAAAGTGGATGGAAATATTATACACCTGGTAGATTAGTCAAACACTATTTAGAAAATACAGGATTTACAGTGTTAAAACACTTTAGAGAAACATATGGTATGGCCTGGTTTGAAGTTGAGAAGCCTGGCAAACTAGAAAGTATTAAAGGAGGACAAACTCTTGCTTCAATACATCAAAAGTAGGTTTGGTAAAATAATTTTAGATAAGGTTGTATGCTGTCTAAATATCATGTATAATTATTATAACATTAATGTAAAGGAAAACGTATGAGAGATCACTTATTAGATTTGGTTGAACATACCTTTGATCTTGGCTTTATTGAGCTAGTTAAGATTACAGGTACAGATACTGAAACAACGATAGATGGACTAGCAGAAGACCGTTCAGTGGTTGTTACAGCTAAGTTCAAACAACCAGTAGCAGAGTTTAAAGGCACATTTGGTATGCCTAACTTATCAAAACTTAAAATTCTATTAGGCATTCCAGAGTATAAGGACAATGCACAAATTGGAGTACAACGTCAAGACCGTAACGGTGAATCTGTGCCAGTAGGCTTACACTTTGAAAATCAAGCAGGTGACTTTAAAAACGATTACAGATTTATGACATCAGAAATTATTGCTGAAAAACTTAAAACAGTTAAGTTTAAAGGCGCTAATTGGAATGTAGACTTTGAGCCAACACTGGCAGGTGTACAAAGATTAAAGTTCCAAGCACAGGCAAACGGTGAAGAAGCAACGTTTACTGCTCGTACAGAAAACGGTGACTTGATGTTATTCTTTGGTGATCATTCTACACACGCAGGTAACTTTGTATTTCAACCTAGCGTAGGTGGTACAGGATTAGCAAGAGCATGGGCTTGGCCAGTTAAACAGTTTATTAGTATCTTAGATCTAACAGGTGATAAAACTATTAAAATGTCAGATGAGGGTGCCGCAGAAATTACTGTTGACTCAGGTATTGCAGTTTACAATTACATCTTACCAGCACACAGTAAATAATGGATAGAATAGAACACGACGACTTAACAGCAAAACAAAATGACTATGCTGTATTCCTACCAGCATTAAGTTCATTTTATTCAACGTTTATAGGTAAACAAAGAGAAGCAGGCAATTATGTTGATCCTGCTCGTATGCCTAAGAATATACCTGATATGGAAAACATGAATTGGCTTAATAGTCAAAAAGGTTTGTTTACATATAAATGGTCGTTGTATTCTGCAGGACATGCTAATCTAGATATGTCTGTTGAAGTACCTAAGGAAGATATGGTACGCAAAAGAGAACCAGGTACCTTTATGTTAGGTGACTCTGGTGGATTCCAGATTGCTAAAGGACTATGGGAAGGTGATTGGAAAGCCAACTCTGGATGTCCTAAGGCACAGAAAAAACGTCAACTGGTATTAACATGGTTAGATTCAATTGCTGACTATGGTATGATTCTCGATATTCCTACCTGGGTAATACATGATAAAAAAGCAAGTAAAGCCTGTGGCATTACTACCTTACAAGAAGCAATTGATGCAACCAAGTTTAATAATGAATACTTTATGCAACATCGTAAAGGTAAAGAAAACGGTGGTGCTAGATTCTTAAATGTGTTACAAGGTGATAATCATGCCAATGCCGAGCAGTGGTATCAAATTATGAAAGTATACTGTGATCCAAAAGTATATCCTACAACACACTTTGATGGGTGGGCTATGGGTGGTCAGAATATGTGTGACATACACCTAGTGCTTAAACGTTTAGTTAATATTATATACGATGGGTTATTACAGGAAGGTGTGCATGATTGGATGCACTTCTTGGGTACAAGTAAACTAGAGTGGGCTACACTGTTAACAGACATACAACGTGCAGTACGCAAGTATCATAATCCTAAGTTTACAATTAGTTTTGATTGTGCTAGTCCATTCTTAGCAACTGCTAATGGTCAGATATACACAGAAGTTGTTACAGAAGATCGTGCCAAGTGGAGTTACAGAATGGATTCTACTGCTGATGATAAGAAGTACGCAACAGACACTAGACAATTTAGTCAAGGCGTAGTACAAGATGGCATACACGTAAACTTTACAGATAGTCCTATTAGTCGCAACTTACTAATGAAAGATATTTGTATATACAATCCAGGTGACCTAAATAAAAACGGTAAAGAAGGTAAAACATCATGGGATAGTTTTAGTTACGCATTAATGATGGGGCATAATGTTTGGATGCACATCAACGCAGTACAAGAAGCAAACAGACAATATGATAGTGGCAAATATCCAGCTATGCTTATACAAGAAAAATTTAATAGAGTAGCATTTAGAGATATTGTAGAAGCTGTGTTTGCCGCACCAGACAGAGAAACTGCGTTAGCAGTAATTGACGAGTTTGATAAGTTTTGGATGACTATTATAGGAACAAGAGGCTTTTCAGGCAAAAAAACTGTTAATGCTGGTACAATGTTTAACAACTTATTTGAGGAGGAAACACCTGCAGAAGAACATCATATTGATGACAGTGGTTTAGATGAAACTAATTTAGACAAACTTGAAGTAGAGGAGGCTTAAATGTCAAAAGATTTAGATCAATTAATAGCAAGACATAAGGATCTTGACTTAAAAATAAAAGAAGCGTATACTTATTATTTAGATGACGCAAGTTTAAGTAAAATGAAGCAAGAAAAACTGGCAATTAAAGATAAGATTGAAAAACTACAGAAAAAGGTAGCATCCTAATGGCAATCCGCAAACTTTGGTATATGGGCTTAGAGCCTTATAAGGCAAGATATACATTACAATTACAAGACTGGAATGAGCGTGTGTTTAAAAAGCGTGGTATTGATTATCACATTGTTCCTGGTGAAACATTAAGTAATGATCAAGCTATTGTAACAGGACAAGTGTTAGACGCACATGGACGCAGTTACTTTGGTATGAGTCAACTAATGAATCTTGTTAAACTTATGAAGGCCGGTGAAGTAACAGCAGAAGATGCTGTATATTTTGAAGACATGTTTCAACCTGGCATTGAAAGTTTGCCATACATTATGGATCAAATTCCAAAAGAACTAAGACCTAAAATTTATGTACGTTGTCTAGCACAAACTATTGATCCAGATGACTTTGTACACGTATGGGGTATGGGCAAGTGGATGGGATTGTATGAACAAATGGTAAATGAGTTTGCCACAGTGTTAGCCACCAATGAAGAAATGATTGCTCATATGCAGATTGCAGGGTGGACAGCACCTATATACAATATATCTGGACTAGCGTTTGGTAAAGAAGAAGTGCGTGAACGTATTGTAGGTCCACTAAGACCATTTGACAAACGTACAATGCGTGTAGGCTTTGCGGCTAGATGGGATCAAGAAAAACAACCAGACTTCTTTATGGATTTAATTGAACGCTGGCACAGTGATCCTACATTACCATCAGTAGAGTTCTGTTTATATTCAGGCAGTAAAATTAAATCAAACAATGACAGTTACATGGAACGTACTAGAAAACTTCAACGAGAAGGTAAGTTAGTAATACACGAAGACTTAGAAAAGAACGAATACTATGATCTATTAAATGATACTAGAGTATTGTTTAATTGTGCATTACAGGATTGGGTTTCTAACACAGTCAGCGAAGGCGATACCTTAGGCAGTAATGTATTATATCCTGCTTATCGTAGTTTTCCCGAAACATTTAGTAACGATCCAGAAAGATTATATATACCATGGAGTTTAGATGACGCAATAGCTAAATTAAAACCTTTATTAGAACAGCCACACAAAAACATGGGCAAGATCAGTGACTGGACTAATGGTACCATTGATAGATGTATTGACATCATGGAAGGTAATGGTGAGCAATGGTTACGCAACGGTGTTGATTATAGAAAGCATACCAGTGAATCAAAATACTAAAAAAATATTAGTAACAGGTGGCTGTGGTTACATAGGCAGTCATGTAGCACGTGCCTTTAAAAATGAAGGACACACAGTACACATCAATGATCGTGTACAACGTAACCACGCACTTAAAAGCTGTGACTTATGGTGGTTAGATGACTTTTCAAGTACTGCTAGTCTGGCTGGTATCGTTAGAGAAAACTATGATGTTATTGTACACTGTGCCGGAACAAGTCTAGTAGGACCTAGTGTACTAAGTCCAGACGAGTATTGGGATAACAATGTATCTAAATTAATTAAACTGTTGGATGCGTTAAAAGAAGCAGGGCAGACACCGTTAATGATGTTTAGTGGCAGTGCCGCAGTATATGGTGAGCCAGTACAATTACCCATACCAGAATCGCATCCACAAAATTCTATCAGTCCTTATGGTAATACTAAAGCAACAGCAGAACACGTATTAGCAGACTACACACGTGCTTATGGTATTCCTGCCATGGTATTTAGATTCTTTAATGCCTGTGGTGCAGAACCTATTAACTCTGATCTAGGTCAAGAGCCCAAAGCAACACACATTGTGGCACGTATCCTAGAAGCAGTTATTAACGATCAGGAGTTTACTATTAATGGCGACGACTTTGACACAGATGACGGAACATGTGTAAGAGATTACATACACGTTTGGGATATTGCCAGAGCTCATGTCATGGGTGCTGAACGTCACTGGACAGACGCAGTAGGCTTTAAGGTAATGAACCTAGGTACTCGGTTAGGTATTAGTAATAAACAGATTGCAGATTATGTAAAAACCAAGTATAATTTTAATAAAGTAAACTATGGACCAATGAGACCTGGAGATCCAGGAACACTTATTGCAGATCCAACTTATGCTAACGAATGGTTGGGTTGGTATCCAGAATACAGTAGTTTAGAAACAATAATTGATTCAGCATATAAATGGTATGACAAACAATGGAAAGAACATACACAACAGGAACAGCAAACAGTGTAAAGTATTTTGTAGGCGATGAGATAGAAGTTTCGCCTGCATTTAATTTACGCACACTGTTTATAGTAGGAGTTTTGGCTCCCGAGGAAATCACCGATATCGCCACAAAACATGAATGCGATCATGTGTACTTCGGGGCCAACCAATCATTTGATGGTAATAACATTGGAGATTGGGTACGTCAAATTGAGCATGTATTACGTCTAGGATATAAAGCAACACTAGACTTTGATGTAAAATATGCTGGATGCCCAGACAGTCATAAACCACCTGCATGGTTTGTACAACTTAATACATTTGATCAATTTGTTCCTATGATCAGTGTTAAGATTCCTAATTTGACAATGTATAATAAAAATGCTACACTTAAAATAGATGATATAGGTTTTGATGCAACCAACCGAGGTGTTTGGTGTCATAATCTAGATAAGTTGTTAGATGATACTGTACTTACAGAATGGTCAGAATATGCTAACGATGAAATAATTGAGGAGGGTACAGATGCCAAATAGAGATGAAATAATTAAAGCACTAGTAGCACATGCTGAAGGGCATATTGCTAAACATAAAATGAACGTTGAAGTTTACTTAGAAAAAGCAGTAGGCATTGGCGAACATGGTGATATACTTGAAGCAGTAGAAAAAGAATTAAAAGTTATTGCTGAATATCACGACCAACTTGAAGTATTGAAAGCGTATTTTTAATGTTAAACCAGGAACAAAGAGCAACTGTAGATCGCATTGTTGAAAATGCTAATCGTCAGATTTGGGTAACGTTTCGTAAGGAAGGTATGCACTGCTATCCTGCCGCGGCTACTGACCCAAAACTCAACACTAACGATAAATACAATGTAGCATTTTTAGCACATCCACACAGACACATATTCCACTTTAGAGTGGCTATAGATGTCTTTCACAATGATCGTGACATTGAATTTATTCAATTTAAACGATGGTTAGAAGACTTATACGGTGACGGTGAGGTATTAGACTTAAACTATAAAAGTTGTGAAATGATTGCGGACGATCTTTATCTACAAATTGCTTCTAGATATCCTGCGAGAACGGTTATTATTGAGGTTTCGGAAGATGGAGAGAATGGTTGTACAATAACGTATAACACTAGTCGTCCAAGTCAACAAGTCACAATCTAATTAAAGAGGAGCGTTGAATGGCCAGATACCATTCTCAATTAGATGTACACGATATATTTGATGACCTGGAACGACTCAGACTCTTTTGTAGAGATCATGGGTTTAGGTTTAACGAAGCAGATCTATACAATCCAAAAACCTTTGTTTGGCAACAATATATGAAATTTGTTGCTGGTAAAAATTGTAGAAACAATTGGAAGGAATATAGGTATAGATCTTATGGGCAACGACGATAAAGATGACATATTTGATTTAGCTGAAGAAGAAAATTGGCTAGATCCTGATACTTACAGCACTAACTATGAATGGATGGGCTCTTCAACCTGGACAGCCAGTCCAACTTACTCAGACGTTGAAACTTGGTTAATAGAAAAATCTATAGAAGCAAACAAAGACCAAGATCCTAAACGCAAAATTAATGCCAAACGCGAACTATACTTACTTAAATGTAAACTAGAACGCATCTACGATTCCTTACCTAAACATCCTGAGCAAGAACGTGATTGGGACAAACAAGAAGTGGCACGTATCCTGAAAGAAGGCAAATGAGACCTAAGTGGATGAAGAATATAGATACCAGATACGGTAATAATGATACTCAAGCTACTATACTATGGTTAGATCGTGTTGTTACAGAAATCAAATCACCTTACAGTGATGGCTTTAGTGCTTCTGGACTCAAACGTGAACTATTTGAATTTAAATGTTTGTTAGAAGATCTCTATGAAACTTTACCAGATTTTGGCGCAGAAGAAATTGAATGGGAAAAAGAAAGGCTGTATAATAAACTCAAAAGGAAATCAAAATGAAACATCCAGACCCAAAATTACATTTACAGTTAAGCATTGTTAAATCAGGCATTAGAATACTAGCAGGTGGTGCGTTAGTATTTGGTAGTATATGGTATGCTGGTGTTGGTTTAATCGTAGCAGAACTAATAGGCATAGCCGAGGAATTAGTCTAATGGTTATAAGAGCAGATATAGAACAACGTATTAAGACAATGATGGACCATTTACAACTGTTAATGGAATCAAACGCACATTTAGATCGTAAAGATTATGTGTTAGACGTTATCTATAGTGCTGAAAAATACTTTACTGCTATGAATGAAGAGGATAGAGACTATCTACAAATTGCTCGTTCAGCAGTTGAAAAAGATCTTACATGGAATATTTCCAAAGAACGTAGACTAGTAGTTACAGAAGATGACGGATACGCAGATTGAATTAACTGATATTGGTCCGTTTTTAACAGATGACTTTTTAATTAACTTTGATTACATTAAGCAATTACCTAAAGAACCGCATCTATATATAAACGGAGCCAGTGAACACTACGGTGATGGCCTGTTAGATAGTTTAGCAGAAGCAGTTAAAGATCATACCGTATTAAGTCATGCACCTTTACCTAACTGTCAGTTTTATCCTTATTGGTATTATTGGGCAAAACAACATTGGCCTCAAAGACATAATCTAAATATTGCACAAGATCGCAAACAACATAAAATAAGTTGTTTGAACAACTCAGCAAGACCACACAGAATACTTAACTGGATTATTAATTTAGAAAAAGATATATTATGGTCAATGCACAACGATCCTGCTGAACTAGGACACGACATGCCGTTGACTGGTAGTGAAAAGTCTGCCTGGACTTCTCTCAGACAACAGTTACCATTACGCACACACAACAGTGATGAAGGAGTTAGAGTAGATGCTGATATATTACACGAAGCATATACGGACAGTTATGTAAACTTTGTAACTGAGTCAACAGTATGTGATAGAATTTTTATCACCGAAAAGACCTGGAAACCAATTGCCAGTGGACAGTTATTTTTAATACTAGGTAATCCAGGAACAGTTAAACATTTAAGAGATCAAGGCATTGATTGTTTTGATGACATTATTGATCACAGTTATGACTTGGTTAAAGATCCAAGAGAAAGAATATATAAACTCACTGAAAGTTTGGATAAATTACTTAAACAAGATTTGTTTGCTATTAATTTATTAACTAAACAACGCAGAACAAAAAACGCAGAATTATTTTGGTCAGACCTATATGAACTATAACGAAGCAGAACTAGTACATTGGATGCAGAACAGAGACACTATGTCTTTGTTACCTGCACAGGTTGATATTGATCTTACTAATGTATGTAATCAAGATTGTTACTACTGCAACTCAGCAGAGTTTCGTCGAGCTGAACCTGTACAAAAAGACTACAAAGAATATATAGAACTGTTAGACAAGTTAGCAGGATGGAGAGCTCACACACCAAAAAGTTATGGTACAACACATACAATAACATATCCAGGTGGTGGCGAACCTAGTATACTAACAGGCTTTGAGCATGTGATAGAACACACAATAGATCAGGGCTTCTTGGGATCAATAACCACAAACGGCAGTTACTTAGACAAGTTATTTGACATTGACAATGATAAACTAAAGAAACTGGCCTGGATTGGTATAGACATTGACGCAGGCACGGAAGACTTGTACGAACAAATAAGACGTAGCCTAAGTAAGCACAGTTTGTTTGAACGTATGCAGAACAATGCACGTGAACTGATTAAGCGTGGTGTTAACATAGACTTTAAAGTTTTACTCAATCCGTTAAATGATAACGAACAAGCCTTAGAAGATATATTTCGTTTTGTTAACAGTTTAGGTGGACGTAAAATATTCTTTAGACCAGTTATTGTTAACAACGAAGCACATGCTATTACATATCAAACACAGACAATGATAGAACAATTAGGTCACAAATACGGTCAGCCTTATTGGATTAACCTAAATAAAACTATGCCACGTAACTATAAACGCTGTCATCAGATGTATCACTTTCCTGTGTTCTGTGCTAACGGTAAGATATATGTCTGCTGTGAAGGTAAAGGTAATCCACAGTTTGAACTAGGACGTTGGGACGAACTAGACTTTAGAGACTTATGGATGAGTGCAAGACATCATGACATATACGATAAGACCAATGTTAACTTTTGCCAACCATGTAGGCCAAACAAAACTAATATTGAAATACAAAACATATTAGATAACCCAAGTAAAATAGAAGGACTGTATAAGTGAGTTTTTTTCCTGTAATTGAATTGTTTGATAGACTAGCCATTGCTGAAGTTAAATGGGCCAGGACACAAAGCAATCAAGAAGAACTTGCGTGGTATAAAACACAGGTATTGGCCTATGATACTCAACAGATTCAAGAGCAGTATCAAACATTAAAGCAAATACATGATGAAATATGGTCTTTAGAAGCAGAACTTAAATCAGGGCATGAGGAACAGTTACCATTGGAAGAAATTGGTCGTCGAGCTATTAGTATAAGAAATAAAAATAATCAGCGTATTAAAATTAAAAACCAAATAGCTGAACTATTAGGTGATCAGGTTAGAGAGATTAAGAGAGATCATTTAAGTGAATAATCCATTTGAAATAATTACAGACTTTGAACAAGCACTGTCTGAATATACAGATGCTCCTTATGCAGTAATGACTGACTGTTGTACACACGCACTTGAACTAGCATTTATAGCAACAGGATTTAAAAAAACACAATTTACTCCCTACACTTATATTAGTATTCCAATGATGTTACACAAAATTGGAGTTAAATATAAATTCAATGACATCGAAAATTGGTTAGGTGAATACTACTTTTGGGACACCAACATTTGGGATTCAGCAAGAAAACTAACACCTAATATGTATAAGCCTGGACAGATACAGTGTTTAAGTTTTGGTCATGACAAACCATTGACATTGGGCCGTGGCGGTGCTATACTGTTAGATGACCGTGAGCTTTATAAGAAACTTAAACTAATGTGTTACGATGGTAGAGATTTATCTGTGTCACCTTGGCATGAACAACAAACATTTACATTAGGTTATCATTATAAACCTACACCAGAAGAAGCACAACGAGGTTTAGAATTATTAGGCACACATGACACACTGCCTAAATATAAACAGTATCCAAACTTAAAGAAACTTAATTTTAATTTTGAATAAAATAAAACAGATTAGTAAAGGAATGTTATTATACATTATGGTATTATTTTTTATGCCATGGCTATTGACAAGTCTATTAATAACCTTTATACTAATTAAAATAGATAAACTAATAGACAAGAGACATCCACGTCGCTAACTCGGAGAATAATATATGTCAGTAGAAAGCAAGATAGATTGGGAACTAGAAGATTTTGAAACAGGGCCAGTCAGTGAGAGAATTGTAAACAGAATTAAACAAGATGGTGCTAGGTATTGGGCAGGTGATAACATAGCAAAGTATATCACTGATGCTGAAAAAGACCCATTAATTGATGAGATTACAGAAAAGTTTGAAGGTGTATTAGATAGTTTAATTATTGACAGACACAATGATCCTAACTCACGTGGCACAGCAAGACGTCTTGCTAAAATGTATATCAATGAGATTATGGTAGGTAGATATGAACCTAATCCTAACGCAACTGCTTTTCCTAATGATAGTGAAGATCGTTACGAAGGTATGTTAGTTGTTAGATCTGAACTTAGATCTATGTGTAGTCATCATCATCAACCAGTTACTGGTGTAGCATACATTGGTATTATTGCTGGACAAAAACTAATTGGCTTATCTAAATACACACGTATTGCTCAATGGTGTGCTAGACGTGGTACCTTACAAGAAGAATTGTGTAATGATATTTCACGTGAAATTATGAAAGCAACAGGTGCTAAAGATGTAGGTGTGTATATACAAGCAACACATGGTTGTTGTGAAAACAGAGGTATTATGGCACACAGTTCTCTAACACAAACAACAGTATTAAACGGTGCATTTAAAGATGATCCAGCAACTAAAAAAGAGTTTATGGATAACATTAAATTACAACAAGAGTTTGCTTGTTAATGACCGACTTTCTTATATTTGGTTTTGTAGACAACGGCATCATGTTACTTGGTGCCCTCTACGGACTACACATTGAAAAATATCTTCCCAAAAAGTATCAAGTAGGACTTGGTGCTGTCTATGGTGCAGGTTTTGGTAACGCTGTATCAGACTTTATGGGAGGAGCGGCCTCACTAAATTGGGGGTTAGCATTTGGTAGTTTTATTGGTTGTTTGGTTGCTCTTGCACTAGTTCCGGCACTTGTAAAAGCCAAAAAATTCTTGACAAAATAATCAAAAACTCATATAATAACATAGTATTCTTACAATAGCAAAGGAATAGTTATGTTTAATCAATTTAAAGCACTACTTTTAGTTGCTTTTCTTACAGTAGCCTGGATTACTCCGGCACAAGCTGTTATCCCATTTGTAGTTGTTAATCAGTATGATGTAACTGTTAAATCGTTTCCGCCAGTAAACAAAGGTGAGCAAACAACAACTACACAAGAACAAGTTGTTACTGAATATGAAGACAGTGATGGCAATACAGTTCAAAAAACTACAGTTAACACATATACTGTTATTAATCGTATAGTTGAACACTGGATTCAAAAGCAAACAGTATACGAAAAAGAAAAAGTTAATAAACGAGGTATACTTAAAAAGAGAACAGATAAAAGTAGAACTTGGAAAGCATTAGACAGAACTGAAACTGAGTTTGTTAGTCGTACATTAACTAACACAACAGAGTCAGAAGAAATTATTGCGTATGCCACACCTGCACCTGTTGTAGTAGCAGAAGAATCTACTCCAGCAGTTCCAAACAGTTCATTGGGATATTTAGATTCAGACTTTGGCAGTAATGCACAGTATCTAGGTACCAGAACTGAAATGGTCAGCAACAATCCAGATTACTTTGTAAACTTAAATGAGTTTAATCAAACTAATTCTGTTATTAATCAAGATAAGGCATTGGCCAGAGGTTGGACTGGTAAAGGATCAACTATTGCTATTTTAGATTCAGGTATTGATCTGGATCATTCAGAGTTTGATTCATCAGGTAAAATTGTGTTTACCAAAGACATGACTGGTACTGGTATACAGGACAATGTAGGACACGGTACACACGTTGCAGGTATAGCGGCCGCTGAAATGGATGGCACAGGCATGATGGGTATTGCACCTGATGCTAACTTGGCTATTGTTAAGATTACAGATAATTGGTCATCATCAATGCAGTGGGCTAAACAAGGCATGAAAGCCATTAACGACGCTGGCATTGATGTAACTGTGTTTAATTTAAGTTCAAACACTAACTACTCAAGCGATTATCAGAACAGTATTGTTAATCAGGGCAATGGTGTTTACGTTAGTAATCACGGTGTATATGGTGGTGCAAACTATTACAACTTAGAAAAGCCTCAAGGCTGGACTAACAAATTGATAGGTAATGATGCTGTATTAGTTATTTCAGCAGGTAACCAATCCAATGATTATGTGCAGAACCCAGCAACTTTTGCCACAGCAACTGACAGTAACGGTGTATTATTAGGTGATGGTCGTATCTTAATTGCAGGTATGTGGAACGCAGGAACACAGACTGTTGAAGGTGGTAAAGCTGGACACATTTGTAAAAACTGGACAGGTTCAGAATGTCTAGACACTTATAAAACATCAGACTTTTATTTACTAGCACCTGGCACACAGGTTCAATCAGCAGACTTTGATGGTGGGTATAGAACATTTTCGGGTACTTCGCAGGCGGCTCCTGTTATATCAGGTGCAGTAGCAGTTATACATCAAATGTGGCCATATATGAAAGGTAATCAAATTGTTAAAGTATTAACAACAACTGCTAACAAGGATATTGAAGGCTATGATGTTAACGTACACGGACAAGGACTAGTAGACTTAGACAGAGCCACACAACCTTTAGGTGATGTTGGTATTTCATACACAGGTCGTACAGGTACTACTGTTCCATTATCAGGTGGTATTGCTTTATCAGGCGTTGACGAGTCTGCACTAAGTTCATTAAGTTCAGTTAGTGTTGTTGACAGTATAGGTAGAGATTATACTATTAATCTTACACCAGCAACTCAAACTGTAAACTCAATGGTACCTATCTATCAGTTAGATCATTCAGTTGGTAGTGCTTGGTCTAGTAAGTTTGTAGGCGGTGCTATGGAGGCACGTGGAATGTATTTTGGTACATATGAAGTACCAGGTACACTAGATAGAGAATCATTTACTAATGTTACTGTTGGCTTTGACGATACCATGTTTATGAAACGTGATCCTGTTACAGGTAAAGTTGTTAATCCTAGTGCATGGACAAGTAAATTTATGTTTACACAGAGTTATGGTTCACCATACATGTCATTTAGTGGTATGTGGGGACAAGTTAATAGCTCACAGACATTTGAATTTAGTCAAATGTATAAGCCTAACAACTGGTATGGACAAGTTGGTGTTATGTATACAACCACACAGTTTGATCAAGGACTAGTTAGAGAAGTAGATCCAATTACTGCTATGTATGGTGTAGCAGGTTGGGCGAACGATAACTTAAACTTGTATGTAGGTATTAAGCCTACTGTGGTTAGTGGTAATGTTAACCTAAATATACCAACATCAGTTGACGCATCAGGTACAATGCACTATACTAGTGTTAAAGCAAGTTTAAAGGGCGAAGCAGTTAGTTATGTTGGTGCCCAAGTTAATGTGTCTGAAGTTAAGGACAAGTTTAATAACGAGCACTCACTTAAAATGAACAGTGTTGTTGATCAATACGGTGACTACAGAGTTGGTGCATTTTATGAGTTTTCATTTTAATGATATTTAACAGAGTAAGAGAACTAAAAGATCAAGGGTTGAAGATAGGCATAACGTTTTCAACCTTTGACCTATTACATGCAGGTCATGTTGCTATGTTAGCAGAAGCAAAACAACATTGTGACTATTTAATCGCAGGACTACAAACAGATCCTACCATAGATAGACCAGATAGTAAAAATCCACCAGTACAATCAATAGTAGAAAGACAGATACAGTTAGCCTGTAATCGTTTTGTAGATGAGATTGTGGTATATCAAACGGAAAATGACTTAAAAGATATCTTGCTTTCTATGCCAATAGATGTTAGAATAATAGGTATAGAGTATCAAGACAAGGACTTTACTGGTCGAGATATATGTGAAAAAAGAGGAATTGAGATAGTGTATAATGGCCGTGACCATTCATTTAGCTCAAGCAATTTACGTAAACGAGTAGCAGAAGCGGAGAAAAAATAATGGGATACGATGCAAAAGCAACACTAGTAAAAAAAGAAATTAAAACATTAGCAAATGGTGACAAATACTTTCTAAAACTTATGAAGAAAGCATTAGAGAACAATAATAATAAAAATTCATATAGAAAGACTAGCAAGTGATAAATAGATTCATCAAAGACGTCTTTGGACAGTCATCCGTCTTTAAATATTCTGCCTGTCATCAATTTACTTTTAGGAGTTAAGAGATGGCTAAATTTTATTCAACAAAAACATACGGTCACAACATTGGCCTATCAGCATGTTTTAGACAACCTAATGCTGATCACTCACACTGTCATTTACTACATGGTTACAGTCTACAGTTTAAGTTTACATTTGCCTGTGATCATTTGGACAACAAGAACTGGGCAGTAGACTTTGGTGGACTTAAAAAGATTAAGCATTGGCTTGAAGATCACTTTGATCATAAGACTGCTATTGACAAAGATGATCCTTACCTAGACAAGTTTATGGAACTTGAAGCACTAGACCTAGCAGAGATTGTAGTAATGGATGGCGTTGGTGCAGAAAAGTTTGCCGAACACGCATTTAAATTTGCAGACAAATTAATTAGAGAACAATCAAACAATCGTTGTTGGGTGCATTCTGTAGAGTGTGCAGAGCATGGTGCTAACTCAGCGATATATGAAGGATAACAATGACTAAGAAAGCATTTTATACATGGTCGCAGATTGAGGGTATGACGCAGGACATATTACGTCAAACGAGAGATAAGCAATTTGATGCTGTAGTTGGGCTCACTAGGGGTGGTTTAACACCCGCTGTGCTGGTTTCACAGTACCTTGATATACCTATGCACACCTTAAAAATAAGTCTGCGTGATCATCAAGAACAAGAAAGTCTAGCAGTGTTAACCAAACTAAGCAACCAAAAAGTATTAGTTATAGATGATATTAACGATACAGGTGCTACTATCAATTATATAAAACAAAACTGGACTTTAAATAACCTAACGTATGCTGTATTAATCAACAACGAAGCAAGTGATGCTGATGTAGATTATTCTAGTGTTGACATTAATAAAAGGGAAGATGATGTTTGGATTGTATTTCCATGGGAGGACTGGTGGCAGAATTAAACAAACAAATAGTAGTTGATTTAAACGCACTTCAGCCCGAAGAAGCATATAAAATTGCTGTTCTATTACCTACACGTAAGCGTGGCAAACTAGCAGAACGTTGCTTGTTGAGTCTAGCAGAAAAAGCTCACAACAATGAAGATATTATTTACATGGTAGCCTTAGACGACGATGACCAAGAAAGTATAGATTACTTTGAGTCAACAGTTCTTCCAAAATTTGATGAACTTGATCTGCACTATGAGGTAAAGATAGTTCCACGCTGGGGGTATATAAACTTACACGAATACGTTAATTATCTTGGTAGAGAAGCCAGTGCAGATTGGTTAATGTTTTGGAATGATGATGCTATTATGGACACCAATGGGTGGGACGAAAAGATTATAGAACAAACAGGTAAGTTCCGTGTACTGCGTATGCAGGAAAATCAACAACACCCTTATGCTATATTTCCTATTGTGCCAAAAGACTGGCACTACTTGTTAGGACATCTAAGTAGCCATCAAATGAGTGATGCACAAATAAGTCAGATTGCCTACATGTGTGATATTATGGTAAACATTGATGTACATTGTACACACGATCGTTTTGACCTAACAGGTAATAACGATGACGTAACTTATAACAATAGACCACAGTTAGAAGGTAATGCTAACAACCCTGGAGACCTAAATAGTCCTCAGACCTCAGCACTACGTTATTCTGAATGCTGTAAAATTATGTGGTACTTAAACAAAATAGGTCAAGGTAATGATCACTTCTTCTCAGCCATAACGCAAAAAGGGCCTATGTGGGACAAACTTCGAGAAAATGATCCACTAGGTTGCACTAGTCAATTTACGCCTGATAAAAAAACTGGCAAATACATTAAAGGTCAATAATGAACTTAGAACAAGAAATAAAAGAATATTGGAATAGACAACCTTGTAATGTTAAACATGGCACTAGTCCTGTTGGCACACGAGAGTTTTTTGAAGAAGTAACTGCTAAACGATATCGGGCAGAACCACACAACTTAGACTTTCCACAGTTCCATCAATACAGAGGTAAGCGTGTATTAGAAATTGGCTGTGGTATTGGAACAGATGCTCAACAATTTGCACAACACGGAGCACACTATGTAGGTATTGATCTAAGTATAGAGAGTCTGGCATTAAGCAAAAGGCGTTTTGAAGTATTTGATCTTGAAGGTGAGTTTCATAACATAGATATGACTGACTTAGAAGCACTTAAGAAACTAGGCAAGTTTGATCTAGTATACAGTTATGGTGTTATACATCACTTTCCAAATATAGAAAAAATTGTAGACAACGTTCATGCTATTCTAAATACCAATGGCGAGTTTAAGTTTATGGTCTATGCTAAGAACTCATGGAAGTATGCTATGATTAAAAAAGGATTAGACCAATTTGAAGCACAAAGTGGTTGTCCTTATGCAGAAGCATTTACCAATGATGAAATACACAAACTACTTGGTAAAAAATTTACTGTGGAACGGTTGCGTCAAGCACACTGTTTCATGTATAATGTAGACAAGTATAAAGAAGGCAAATTTGAATTAGAACCTTGGTTTGAAGCCATGCCTGAACTTATGAGAGAGGCTGTCAAAGAGTATTTAGGTTGGCATTTATTAGTCAAAGCGAGGAAAATATAATGGGTGTATATTACAAAAATGTTGAACCATTTCTAGATAAAATTGATAATGATAGTTGGATTGAAATTGGTCTGGACAGAGGTGAAGGCAGTACTGCTTGGTTTGCTGATCACTGTAAACAAAGAAACACTAACTTTGTTGGTATAGATATGAATCCAGAACAGGTTAAAAGATCTAAAGCATCACTTCAAGGTAAAAACAAAAACTTACCAAAACACATAACTTTATTTGAAGGCAAGGGCGAAGACTGGTTGTTAGCAAATCAAAAAGATGTTAAAATAAGTTTTGCGTATTTAGATAACTTTGATTGGGATTATTGGTTAGGTGGCAAAGAAGAACAATTTGTAGCAGGCGTTAAAAAAACATATCAAGAATTATTGGGAGTGCCAATGACAAATATTAACAGTCAGCTAACGCATTTACTACAAACAATACATCTTATACCAATGTTAAGTAAGAACAGTATTGTAGTATGTGATGACACCTGGTATCATCCAACTGAAGGTATTTTTATCGGTAAATGTTCAACAGCAATTAATTTATTAATGTTGAATGGTTTTAGAATATTACACTCTGAGGGTTATAGACAAAACAGTGGTGTTATACTTGGAAGATTTGAAGAAAAAGGAGAAGAGTTAGTATCATGACATGGCATCTTTGGATTTTAGGTCTAGCAGTAGGTGGCACTTTTTTATTAATTATTTGGGCAGTGTTTTTTGGTAGGGAAGAAGAAGAAGAACAAGAAACAACAACACAATTAGATATGTTTGATGATGGAGTTGAACATACTAAAGAGTATTATGATCGTGATCGGAATAGATAATGGAAAAACTTAAAGTAGCAGAAATATTTTATAGTTTACAGGGTGAAGGCAAGTGGGCAGGTGTTCCTAGTGTATTCTTAAGAACATTTGGCTGTAACTTTCAGTGTAGAGGATTTGGATTACCTAGAGGTCAAACAACAACTGAACCTGAAGAAATAGCAGAAGCCATAGCAGAGTTTAAAACATATGAAGAACTACCATTGGCGAAAACAGGATGCGACAGTTATGCGTCTTGGCACCCTAAATTTAAACACCTTAGTCCTGTGCTAAGTACACAAGCAGTTAGAGAACGCATGGAAGATATTATTCCTAATAACACATGGACACAAGACAACTATGAAGATGTACATTTGGTTATTACAGGTGGTGAGCCGTTGCTAGGATGGCAACGTGCTTATCCAGAACTAATTGATAGTTGTATGGATAATGGACTACAAAACATTACATTTGAAACTAACGGTACACAACCACTAAGTGATGACTTTGTTAATTGGATTAAAACTACATGGCACGAAGAACGTGGTTATCAAAAGTTAACATTCAGTGTTAGTGCTAAACTGCCAGTTTCAGGTGAGAAGTGGGAAGAAGCAATTAAACCTGAGATAATTAAACAATACGACAAATTAGGTTATACATATCTTAAGTTTGTTGTGGCAACAGAGGAAGACGTGTTAGATGTTGATCGTGCTGTTAAAGAGTATAGAGAAGTAGGATTTAATGGTCCTGTATATTTGATGCCTATAGGTGGATTACCAGAAGATTATCACTTAAATACAGCACAGGTAGCAGAACTAGCAATGAAACGTGGATATAGATATAGTCCAAGACTACAAGTTGATATATGGAGAAACGCTTGGGGTACCTAGAAAAAGAAAATGTAAGAAATGCACTAATGCAACTATGGCGTGTGTCAGTTGTTGCTATTTTTTTATATTGTCTGTTTAATCAACTACTTGAGTGGACCGACATTCTTATAGTTATTGGTGTTCATTATGTTTTATACTCACTGGGCTTAGAAATTGCTTATCATAAACTATTAGCACATAGAGCATTTAAAACATCAAACTGGATACGAAATACGTTGGTCTTTATAGGCACACTACTAGCACATCCACCAGTAATTACCTGGGTTGACATACATAGAATACACCACTCAAACTCAGATAAACCTGGTGATCCTCATTCTCCCTGGGTACCAAAAAAAGGATTTTGGAACTATCTAATAACTACTAAAATGCCACCAATTAAAAATACCTATGAGTTTGGTAAAGATAAAACTATTATGTGGTTTGAAATTAATCAACTTCCTATAATGTATACAGTATCTGCTATTTTAATATTATTATTTGGATTAAAAACAACATTGGTTTGGTATTTGTTGCCAAGTTTTTTATCACCATTTTTCTTATCTGTGGCCAACTATTATACACATCAAGGAAAATATAATGGTTACGATCATGCTAGGAATTGGTATTGGGTTGAAATACTTACACCTGGTATGGGCTTTCACGGTAATCATCATGATACAGCAGGTAGTTGGACATTGGCTAAAAAGTATTGGTGGATAGATCTGTCCAGTATCGTTGTAAAATTAATTAAGAGGTAGTATAATGTTAGAATGGTTAAAAGAAATTTGGAATGATTACATACTATTAAAAGATATTGAATTATTAGATGAAGCATATATGGAACTACACATTGACGAAAAGTTGCACCACGGAGAATTCTAATGTTAGATAAAATTAAAAAAGTTTTTCAAAAGAAAGAACTACCTAAAACAAAAAACACTAAAAAGAAAACACCAATGGAGATTGCTACAGAAGCAGGCGAACCATATGTTAATGTTTTAGGTATGGATGTCAGCCCAGACAATATCAGCAACGGCAGTTTTGAATTAGAATTTAACGATATATTTGTTGCTAAACTAATTAGAGCAGGTTATCAACAGAAACCTGAAGATACAGATGCTGAAATTGTTGATCGTTGGTTTCAAACTATTTGTCGTAATGTTGCTATGGAAACGTATGAACAATTTCAAGCTGATCCAGACAACAGACGCAATTTAGGTAACGGATATACGGAGGTTAAATAATGGACTTATCATTTATTACAGCAGACTTTTTAAACGACATATCATGGTTTGATGGCATCATATACATCATATTACTTCTAGGTGTGTATGCCGCAATCAAATGGATTAACACCAGGATCAAGTAATATGAAAGTAGAAGACACTCCCTGGTTTGAATCTACCCCATTAATAGATCATCCTTTATATTATGTGTTTGAAGACAAGTATCCTGTAACCAAAGGACACGTGCTATTTGTGCCTAAGGTAGATGATCCCTATCATAGAAAAGCCTGCTACGAAGAAGCATATGATTGGGGTGTAGACCTGTTTAAAAAAGGTTACTGTGATGGTTTTAACATAGGACAAAACATAGGCGAGTCTGCAGGACAGACTGTTATGTATCCTCACATTCATCTTATTCCACGCACTACGGGCGATTGTGCAGATCCTAGAGGTGGTATACGTGGTGTTATTCCTGAGAAACAGAAGTATTAGATGATACTACTAATTAATGGCGACAGTCATGCCGCTGGTGCAGAAGCAGTAAACAGTTACGCATTTGCTGAAGATGATCCACGTTACGTTTACCAAGGACGTAAACCACACCCAGACAACATTATTCACAGTTGGGGGTATCATTTATATAGACCATTAAAAGCAAAGTTTCATTGCCTGGCGGAATCAGCAAGTTCAAATGATCGTATTATACGAACAACCAAACAATATTTAGAAACCTATAACGGCAACGAAGAGCTACTAATTGTAATTGGTTGGTCAACCTGGGAAAGACAAGAATGGTTAATAGATGGAACCTACTACCAAGTTAATGCTTCAGGTATAGATGATGTTCCTGAGAGTCATCAACAAAAATATAAAGAGTTTGTGGCCAATGTTAATTGGGAAGAATGTACTCGTCAAGCACACCAAGATATCTGGAACTTTCACAAAGAGTTAGAAGAACAAAATATCAACCACATATTCTTTAACGGTAACAGTCATTTCTCAGACATTAAAGATCAGCAAGATTGGGGGCTAAGTTATATTAGTCCGTATGACTATAAAGAAACATTTGACTATTGGTTAACCGAGCAAGGTTATCAAAAAGTAAACCGTAACAGTTATCATTATCCGCCTAATGCACACAAGGCCTGGCAAAAGAAATTATTACGTTATATCATTGACAATAAAATTGTTTAGTAGTATAATAATAGAATGAAATACTTATTAATTGACACAGCAAATACATTCTTTAGAGCAAGACATTCTGCACACAGAGCAAGTGATACAGAAGAACGTGTAGGCTTTGCTATACATGTTACACTGGCGAGTATCAATAAAGCATTCCGTGATCAGAAAGCCAATCATGTTATATTCTGTTTAGAAGGACGTTCATGGCGTAAAGACTACTATGAGCCTTATAAAAAGAATAGACAAGTTGCTAGACAAGCGTTGACAGAATCAGAAGCCAAAGAAGATGAAGCGTTTTGGCAGGCCTTTGACGATTTAAACAGTTTTATTATAGACAAAACAAACTGTACTACCCTACAACATCCTGAACTAGAAGCAGATGATTTAATAGCAGGTTGGATACAGAGTCATCCAGATGATGAACACATTATAGTATCTAGTGATACAGACTTTTATCAACTGTTGAGCAACAACGTAAAACAGTATAACGGTATCTCAGATGAGCTACACACTATTGACGGCATCTTTGATAAAAAAGGTCAGCGTGTTTTAGATAAGAAAACTAAAGAACCTAAAGTAATACCTGATCCAGAATATATTTTATTTAAGAAATGTATGCGTGGTGATCCTACAGATAATATCTTTAGTGCATTTCCTGGTGTAAGGGAAAAAGGCACACGTAATAAAGTAGGCCTACTAGAAGCATTTGAAGACCGCAAGTCAAAAGGTTACTCATGGAACAACCTAATGCTACAACGTTGGGTAGATCATAATGAACAAGAACATCGTGTGTTAGATGATTATGAACGTAATAGGATATTGGTAGACTTGACAGCACAGCCAGATGATGTTAAAGTAAAGATAGCTGAAACAATAGCACATGGACAACAACCTAAGTCAGTACAACAGATAGGCACAAAGTTCTTAAAATTCTGTGGTAAATATGATTTGGTAAAACTAAGTGAAAATGCAACAACAATAGCGGAGTGGATGAACGCAGGTTATCCAGAAAAAGAATATGGTTAAAACTAAAGAAGTAGATTTAAAACATATTAAGGTTACAATACATGCCAAGCCTATTGTAAAAGATAAGTTTTGGGTATTAACAGCAGACGACCAACGTGTAGGCGAAATTAACAAACAAGAAGGTCTGGGATATAAATTAAAGATTGGCGACTCTGTGTTTAATTACAAAAACATTAACAGAATTAAAGCCAATGCTAATATTGAATTCGAAAAACAAATAACTGCCAAAGAGCGTGAAGAAAATCAAGTTCACGAGTATCCTACAGATCAAACACCATTTAATGGTGTTTGGAGTTTGCAACAAAAGGCTCCTATCTTTACCAAAGAAGAAGATTCAAAGTCATGGTTTGCCGCTGGATGGTATCTAGTAAAACAAAATAAAATATGGCGTCAAGACTTTTGCCCTAAACTAATTACACTTCAAAGATACGATTACCACGGTCCATATAAAAGTCAAAAAGATTTATTAAAGGTAAAAGCATGATCTACATACAACGTTTCTTAGATAGACTTAAAAACCTTCAAGGTCAGAGTGCAAAAGACTTTACTATGAGTATGCACGAAGCCAACAACTTACACGCAGATATAACCAAGTTACTGTTAGAACTTAAAACACACGCAAATAACAAATCCACAGACGAAGTCATTGAAGTAGAACTTAAAGGCGACGACTTCTAAGATCACTGTAAAATCAATGATTTTACGTAGTTTTCTTCTATAAACTACTTATATAATTGGCATAAATAACTGTACTTAATTAACATAGGTACAGAAGAAGATGAGTAGACCTAGGCCTACCGTACTTGTTGAAATTACCAACAAAGAAACATATAAAACAGAGCAAGTACTTGCTAGTGAAGGCATCTGGGCGGTTTATTACGAAAACCGTCCTATTAACCTTAAAACAAGTAACTATCTTGTTCAATACCCAGGACCAAAGTACAAAAAAGTATCATTTAGTAATCCTGGACATGCTATCAATTTGGCTAAAAAACTTAACGAACAGTTTAAAACTGACAAATTCACAGTAGTACTTCTTAACAAAGGAGATACTATCTATCCCGAAGGTGCAAAAAAGTAGGCAGAGTCTAACTAAGACTCTATGCGAACTGGCTAAAAAATATCCCGTTGATTACAACACTGCTATGGCAACATGGTGGTATAACAAATACAGCGGGAACAGCCTTCGCTTAACTGTGGCCGGCTTTTTAACTTTAACAGATGATGTAGGTCTAGAATACTACACCTGGCGTTTGGAAGAACCTCTAAGAGTTACTCCAAGTATATTACTCAAACTAGATCGCAAATTAGAAAATCCCTACTATGTTAGATTTGGCGGCAAGAAAGAAATGTTTATTCATTCCTTAATCTTGTTTGCTGAAAAAGAAGCAACCTACCTTAATTTAATAGATAACTTAGACAAGTTTTTGGATAATTTATAATTCCTAGTCTGCCCACTTGATAAATATTGGCATGATTGATCTTTTACTTATTTTAGTACTTCTTGTTCATATTAACACTGTGGCATATACTCTTTATATACATAGAGGAAAAGCACATTCGTATTGGACATTTCATCCAATACTAGAACACACATTTAAATTTATATTATGGTTCTTCCGTGCTATGCCATATCCAAACTGGACCAGAGACTATACTGCATATCATAACAGACATCACTATTATGCTGACACTGCTGATGATCCACACAGTCCAGATCATTATAGTTTGCTTGAACTAGCTATGATAACCAAAGATAAAAATAAACCAACTCCACACGGATTTACCGAAAAAGATGTTAAACGGTTTGCTGGTCACATTGACCCTAAAAAAGAAGAGTCCTGGATTGAACGTGAATTATACTACAAATACCCAACAGCAGGATTAGCTATATTATGGATTATATTTTCTTACTACTTTGCTTGGTTAGGATTTGTAGTAGGTCTAATATTATTTTTAACTCCAAGATATCAAAGTGTTATTGGCGGAATATGGATCCCACATAAATTTGGATTTAAATTATATAATACAAAAAAAGCAAGTAATGCAAAACAATTTGGGTGTTGGGGGCTATGGTGGGCCGGCGAAGAGCTACACGAAAATCATCATATTGATCCAAGCAATCCAAACTGGGCAAGAAGATGGTATGAATTTGATTTAGGATATTGGTATGCAATTTTATTTTCTAAATTAGGATTACTAACTTTTAAAAAATGATTTATTCACCATTTAAACCAGACTGGTATTATAGCAAATTTACAATTACTAACTTAGAACAAATACAACAAGAGTTCTTGTCTGTTAAAGATCATGTTTGGCATCAATTCAGTGATCATGATTTAACCAAACAAGGCGACTGGTGGGAATTTAGTGCTATGCCCGGTTCTGAATTAGAACAACACATACCAACATTTATTAATTGGTTAAAACAGGTAGGCATCTATGATAAATGGATTTCAACAGCATTTAGTGTAGTTAACAGTAATGCTAATCCAATGCGTACACACGTAGATAGTTTAGACACAGATAACAGATATCTAAGTTTAAATATTCCAGTATTAAATTGTAAAAACAGTTATACCGTATGGTATGATGCTGAATTAGATCATACAGAAGTAGCACCGGACTTACAACCTGATGAGCCTGGATATGAAGAATTAAACACAAGATTTAAATATGATCCACCGTTACGTTATGGTCGTTGGACTATAGCATCTACAGAACGCGAAGTAATGAGAGTTGAAACAGTGCAACCTGTATTAGTAAATGTTAGTATACCACATAGACCTGTAAGCAATCATAATGAAATGCGTATACTGGCCTGCTCAAGATTTACACCAGAATTAACAGAACAAGAAGTACAACAACTAGGTATTGAAAGGCCTTTTGAACAACTATGAAGTTAGAACGATTAGCAGTAACTGGATTAGGAATTGTAAATGGACTAGGTCATGACATTGAATCTAGTTGGCAACGTTTACTCAATAATGAATCTGCCATTAAAGACTTTGAATGGCCTGACATTGAAGATCATGTGTTTAGAGAATATAGAGCAAACTGTCCTGTCAAGGTAGGTGCTGGATTAACTGTTCCTGAATGCCCAAGGCCAGAATGGGAAAAAGAATGGCGTAACCTAGATCAAAGTATTCGGTGTGCTGTACACGCTAGTGATCAAGCATTAAAGTCTAGCGGACTTACTACAAAAAATATTGCTGTTATATTTGGATCCATTGGTAGTCAAC
>Ga0222716_10000337_pt1 | contig 39647 bp, 43 predicted proteins | sample C33_13DmetaG_FD_165044 | JGI IMG/M metagenome (GOLD analysis project Ga0222716, IMG submission 165044) | Estuarine water microbial communities from San Francisco Bay, California, United States - C33_13D | ecosystem: Environmental > Aquatic > Marine > Unclassified | place: USA: California... | reverse complement strand
CTCTCTCTAAAATACTTATAGCAGAATTTTCCCAGTCGTTGTTATTTGTGAGAGTTGTTTCAAAAGCAGACATGCCGCTCTTAACATCTAATATCGCTGCTGGATTTGTTGTTCCTATACCAACGTTACCGTTATTAAGTATTTCAACATTTGCACCGCCAGTTGTTGTAAACCTGTGGCCATTTCCAGAAACACCCGCAAAGTAATTTCTACTTCCATCAGCGTACATATGTAAGCGTCCAACACCAGAAATATTTAAATAAATACCTTGATTAGACCCACTCGCAGATACATCTAGTGTTTTCGCTGGGCTTGTTGTTCCTATACCAACGTTACCAGCAAAATAGTTAATACTATTAGCATCTACTTGTGATATACCATACTTATTAAGTATTGTGCCATTATTAGTTGGTGCGTTTAAATACAAACCGTGGTATTCTTTTAGGTGACTACCAGAGTCTATCTCGGCTGTTCCATAAAAAGAATAAGCTCTATCATCAAGATTAACAGAATTAGATCCCTGCATTTCTATTCTACCCTCAACGCCCATATATTGCATATCAGAGTTATTGATAGTTATATTTCCTGATAGCTTTGCAATTCCTTGAACACCTCTTGCAATGTAACCATAATTGCCTCGTTTATCTGCAACACCTACAAGACCAGTTGCATAACTATTAGCTCCTCCACTTACTCGTTGTGTAAATAAACCAGCTACAGGATATATACCATTAGTAGATACATTTCCATTATGAAATACTTCAACTGTATTTGGGTTTGTATTCGTTTTGGTGAGTGTGTCGGATATATGTAATTTACTAGTCGGGCTAGTTGTTCCTATACCTACATTACTATTATATCCAACAGACATTATAGTTACTGGTGTTTGACCACTAGTACGTGCAATATTGAAGTCCATTCTGGAATCAGCATTAGAGTTCCAATAATTTAAAATCTGGTTTCTATAGTTGTTGGTTGCACCATAATTAAATTGTATACCTTCTGCCTGTGCGTCACCTATAGAAAGATTTTTTTCAGGACTCGTTATTCCTATACCGACTTTGCCGTTATCATGAATTCTCATGACCTCCGCATTAGCCTGTCCTAATACTAATGGGCCATCATAGAAATTTATTATACTAGCCGTATCTGTGCTTGAATTATTGAAAAGTAATAATCCCTTACTTGCTCCTGCGCTAGATGTTATTGTCAGTCCATCTGTTGTAGAACCGTCAATTCTTGCTTGTCCTGATACGTAGAGCTTGGAAGTTGGATTCGTTGTTCCTATACCAACGTTACCTCCAGCGGTTATTCTAAATACTTCTGCCGAGCCTTGCCCGTGTTCGTAAATAGTGAAATCAGAATTAACGCCTACTGCTACGGTTCTGAATGCGAACCCCCTGTTCGGATAAGACCCATTCTTTAACCCTAAAAATATGTTATTGGTGTCGCTATTAGCGAAACTACTTATATTTCCAGACTGACCTTGGTTGCCCTGTGATGCTACTGTGTATTTGCCGACTTGTAATAATCCCAATGGATTAGTTGTTCCTATACCAACACTATTAGTCGTAGTATTACCATTGTCAGTTACTTCCTGCAAAGTATCTGCGCTACCAACTTGAGCATCAACATATCCTTTTGATGCTGCATCTGTTGAAGCTGAAGGAGTTGCAGGTATTGTGACTTGGCCTGTAAACTTGCCAGCTCCCGCGACATCTAATGCGACTGTTGGACCAGTTGTTCCTATACCAACATAATTTCCATTTGAAGAACCATCTCCAATAGTCAGATATGAATTAAAAGTTGTGCCATTATATTGACCTAATTTCATTTGGTAGGATGCGTGACTACCAGTAAAAAGCCTTAACTCACCACCAACTGTATCTATACCAAATGGATTGTTTGAATCATTATTAACCCATATAGAACCAAACCCACCAAAAGCTAAAGCAGTTTTAGGATTATTTGTTCCTATACCAACGTTGCCGTCAACATGTAAATATCCATTTGCTTGTATATTACCTGAACTATCTAATGAAGAACCTGTAGAGCCATACCCACCACCTACATTTAAATAAGTTCCATTTATATTAGTAATGCCACTAACATTCAATCTCCCCACAACATCTAAAGCAACTGTAGGATTCGTTGTTCCTATGCCAACGTTACCTACAAAATATGAGTCTTGGTATCCACTACTACTATTTCCAAACCTAGCTATTTCCGCTGAAACTTGGCTAGAATATATTGTGAGACCATTGCCATTTACACTGTTATAGGCTCTATTTGCGCCCATTGCATAATATACACTATATTGATCATTATCACCTTCATCTCTAAATTTTAAAGATGCGTTACCTGAATTTGTGGTGTTTTGGATCGTTAAAGTAGAGCTTGCACTAGTTGCTAAATGTAGCGTAGTATCTGGACTTGTTGTCCCTATACCGACGTTACCGTTTGTAACTATAAAATCAGAATCCACTTGCGTGTCTCCGTTTAAATAAGTTGTGCCGTTATTGTATAGATTAAAGTTAGTGTTAGCGGCATTTATACTAATATAATTTGATGCAAATATCCCTCCTGAAACGTCAAGCTTATGAGATGTACTTGTTGTTCCTATACCGACATTATCCCCATAAGGTTGTAGAGCTAAAACGTTATTGCTAGTTCCTCCAACATCTTGAGCTTGGATAAGAGAGTATGTATTGCCTGTAGAAGCAAAGGTTTTCATTAACAGTCTAGATCCTGTAGACCCAGTTGCGTAATCAGAAGTGTATGCTCCGATACTACCGTTTACGTGCAATTTAGTCTGTGGACCAGTTGTTCCTATACCAAAGTTTCCTGAAGAGGTAATACGCACTTTATCAGACCCATTAGTCTGTATTTGCATATAATTACCTGCATTATTGTAAAGTATTCTACCTTTCCGATCTACGCCTGAAGAAGAAAAATCTATGTAACTTCCAGTGGAACCGTTTAGCTGTATATGTCCATAGTTATTATTAAGTCCCATTAATACACCATCACCTGTTGGTGTATTACCTATAGATCCTGCTACGTGAAAAGCAGCTTGTGGACTAGTTGTTCCTATACCAACGTTGCCGTCACCTCTCACATATAAAGCATTAACACTATTGTTTTGTACATCTAGTAAAGAATAACCTGCACTGTTTCCTGCATCTGAGCGTACTTTTAATACAGTACCGCTAGTTTGAGAGGCATTGTCGTGATGTATGTAAGCTACATCATCATTAGCATCTGCACTTGTAACTTGAAGTTTATAAGACGGTGCGGCATTCCCTATACCAACGTTGCCATCACTCTTGATTGTTAACTGTTCAGCGCCTGTAGTTTGATTATATAATCTAAAACGACCATCTGATTCTATTGTTTGCCAAAAACGATGATGCGAATTAGTTTTTAAATCTAATCTAGCAGAGGTAGTAGTTGCTGTTATTCTTGCGATAGTATCTGCACCTCCTGCTATTTCTAAATTAGTATTTGGACTATTTGTTCCTATACCAACGTCGCCAGTGTCTGTAATTACCATTTTTGTCTGCCAAGAACCTACCCAAGTCTTGAAAGCATGACCAGTGTTGTCTGCGTAGTATCCAATACCACCACCAGAACTATTATCAATCCTTAGTTCACCTCCACTGGTCCCGTTGTAAATAAGGTTATTAGATTTCAAGCTGCCTGTTACTTCTAACTTAGCAGTTGGAGCGGTTGTTCCTATACCAACGTTTCCAGTATTATCATTATATATATCGTTACCATTAGCAGTCCAATAGACATCGTCACTACCACCAGCGGCTCCCGCTGTTAATTCGCTTAGTGTAGGCTCTGACCCATCCACCACATACCATGCTGGTTTAGCAAAGTCTAGCTTTGCGGTAGGACTGGTTGAGTAGAAATGATATACTCTTTGTTGTTGTAGTGTGTTTGATGGTTTTTGTCTAAAAGTGATAGAGCTTGAAATTTTAACCCCAGTATCTAATCTGTAAATCCCGCCTAAAGAAGATGTAGTAGTATTAGAATCGTTGGCTGCATATATCACTCCGATAGCGACACACCAAACATTTTCTGGAAGATTTGATATAGCGGGAGAATGGAAATATGGATTGGTATTGGCAGTACCATCTAAGTTGTTTGTGCTGGAGCCGCTACAACCATGATAAAAAGTACCAGCTGATGTAGAAGAACTTCTTTTAACATATACAACAGATATAAAACCATTCGCTGCAGAATTGTTGAACCCATCCATGCTTTTATTCCAACCACCATCAGAGTTATTGCCTGTTTCAGGTATCGTCTTCCATATAAGCTCCCTTGCTCCAAATGGTCCGATATCATATTCAATTTTGTTTTCTGAAGAACCACCATTAGAACTAAAGTTGCCGCCAAAGTATCCTATTCCGCTACTTACGGCTGTAGAAGCAGCCCAGCCTTCAGATGTAGCGTAATTTGTGGCTGTTCCTCTAGTTTTGCCTCTTGTATATGAATTACCATTGATTTCTATCAGCGTGTCGCTACTAGGAGAGGTTGTTCCTATACCAACTTTACCGCCATCCAAAATAGTAAATACTTCTGTTGCATTATCAAAAACATTTAATAAATCAGCAGCCCCTGTACCTTTAATAAGCGCTACAGGATTTGTATTATTATCAGAAACTATTTCTAAATCAGCAGCAGCACCTTTAAGTGATTGAAACCTATTAGCTGAAGTATATACTGTTAGTTTCCCAGCTGGACTAGTTGTTCCTATACCAACGTTACCGCTATCGTCAATAGTAACACGCGTGTTAGCATGTCTATAGTCTCGTATTCCAAAGTGTCCTTCTCCGCCTTCTCTAAGGGTAAAGCCCCATCTGTTTAAAGAAGGATTCAAGTTTGAAGGGGCAACAAAGGCAATAGGAGAACTAGAGACTACTTGAATTGCTCCATCACTATGGCTATTTACGTTTGCTGAGGTTGCGACTTCTAACTTAGTATTAGGATTAGTTGTTCCTATACCAACGTTTCCTGCGCCTGTTATACGCATTCTTTCTATATTGTTTACAGAATTAGTCAATGAAGTTCCGCTTGCTGTAGAAAAAGATAAAAACCCTTTTACATTTGAAGTATTGCTTTCAAAATCACCTTCTTTGCCACCAATTATTTTAGCCGCCTCATAACCTAAAGTATTATCATTTCCATGTGCGAACTTTAAAGACGTTGTTTCATTTGTGCTTCCCACAACACTATTAAAATTTTGTATATAAACAGCGACATCCCCATCAGCTACATTTTTACTTAAATTTAATAGATTATTAGGAGTAGTTATTCCTATACCAACGTTACCGCCGTTAGGATTCAACAGAAGATAGCTAACGCTTCCTGTTGAGTTTGATGCTTGAATATAACCACGGCGAAGGTTAGCATTAGTATTGTCCCAATAACCCCCTATTGTAACAAGCCCACTGTTGCCAGTATATGCATCACTCGCTTGAAATATAGCAGCGGGGTATTGAGTGTTTAATGCTGAACCAGAACTCCCAATAACGTGTAGTTTTTCTGACGGACTCGTTGTTCCTATGCCAACATTCGTTCCATTATCATAGACAAGACTATTTGTAATAGTATTAGCGTCTAACCATTTAGAAAGATAGTTTGCGGTCCCTGTGCCGTCCACGCCAGATATTTCACTAAGTGTAACCCAGTCAATGCCTGAATCAGTAGAACTTAGAACTTGGCCTTCTGCACCTCTATTGTTTTTACTATCTAGTAAATATTTTGTTGAATATGTTTTTCCTGTACTCATTTTAATATGAATTCCTTACTATGTTGACCCATTCGTATGTTGATGCTGCTGTTTGCATACACATATCTGCGTAGCTTGCGTCTTCTGCTGTTACTTTCATTACTGACACGTTGTCTATTTCAAATTCATCACTAAGCGTTGCCCCTCCAATAGTTATTATTCCAGTGTTACTGCCCCAGTCTGAAGCGGTTATATTGAATGAGTATTCAACAAAAACAGAAGTCACACTCTGATTGAATCCAATTAGATATCCTTGTCCTATTTGAAAGTTGCCTGTACCAACTGTTTGTTTTACTTTAAAACTTACTTTATAAACAGAGCCAATAACCATTCCAATGTTTTGATTTAAAGCCCAATTACCGCCTGTGCTAGAAAGATTACCTTTAGCTACGACATTGCCAACTCCGCCGCTTACTGTACTACCATTTTGTTTATTCCAGTCTGTGTCTGTAGCAAAATCACCATTAGTAACCAAGTCAACCCCATCAACTTCCACATACTCCGTACCAGTTCTATAGCGCATTGTACCGACCTTCGCTGCTGAAGCTGTATCTGTGTCATCAGCCATTTGGATACCGCCAGAGACTTGTAGTTTAGCTTGTGGGGATGTCGTGCCTATACCAACGTTGCCAGAAGAATGCTGAATTGTTACAACGTCTCCGTTAGTATTATCTCCTAAGTGTAAGTCGCTTCCAAAACCATAAACTCTTACATCATTACCAGCGCTTGAACCAAGATTAGGATGCCCTCCTATATAGAACTTAGCATCGGTATGCCATCCTATTCCTCCGACAATCGCCCCACCATATCTAGTAAATTCAACTCTATTGAAATCGCTAGCACCACCATTACCTACTCTGATATCCCCGCCTACGTGTAATTTTTCGGCTGGACTCGTTGTTCCTATACCAACGTTGCCTGCGGAGTCAATGCGAACTCTCTCGTCAGCGTTAGTCCAAAATCTTAAAGAGTTGTCGCTGTGTTGATATCTAATGCGTCCAACATCAGCGTCATTTGAATCACCAAAAACAATTTGCCCTGCATTGGTTGTGCCTCCTGATATTATTGACATACCAGAGTTACTAGTATTAGAAATAGTAAAAGGGTGTGAGGCACTTAAAGTGGGTATTGTAGCTGAACCACCTGACACATGCAAAACAGAAGCTGGACTCGTTGTTCCTATACCAACGTCACCGCCCTGTTTGATGGTGACTCGCGTTGTTCCACCTTTAAGTGTCCCTCCATTATTGGTCTTGAGATAAATATCTTTATTTGCGCTAAGTCCAATATCTGAATTTCCACCAAGAGCAGAGATCCACATTCCGTTGCCAGTGTTAGTGGTGTAGAAGTCAGTATTATTAGCCCCTCCATTACACTGCATTACTAATCCGTTAAATCCAGTAGTGCCATCTTCACTGACAAAAATTCTAGATGTCCCATTTGAAGTATAAGCGGAGATATCCCCGTCAGATACTGATAATTTTGTTGCTGGACTAGTTGTTCCTATACCCACTCTTGGGCCATCACTTGCTGTCCCGTGGACTGTCATCCCAAGCATCTCTAATCCAGACGTGGACTTGACGTAGAACTTTAAGTCAGTGCGGTATGGAGATGCATTGGAATCTAAATCTATCTTCCCCCAATTCTGCTGAGTGCTATTATAATCCTGTGCAAACTGTATCCTATTTAAAGTTGTATTTGCTCCATTATCCGACCCATCTCTATGCAGGGTTAGAATGTTGGCTGCATCAGTAGTTGAGACTTGGAGTTTTGTTGCAGGACTAGTTGTTCCTATACCAACATTCGTTCCATTATCATATGCAGCTCCAATCCCTAAAGTATCTGAGTCTATCCACCTCGCTAGGTAATTAGCGGTTCCTGAGCCATCAACTGGCCCTGCTCCGATTGGCATTTCAATTACGTTACCAGAGGAATCAACGCCTAGTTTTTGCGTTACTGTCCCCGTGAATGTTCCAGCTCCGTAGTTGTTGAATTTAATAGCTCCAGCGGAGCTAATACGCATTCTTTCGGAAAGGACAGTGAAGAAAGCTAGTTCCCCAGTATCAACATTTGTACCATTTTTAAATGCTCTTATTTCCGCTACCCTACCGTTAGAAAGCGTTGATTGATGGTTTGTAAATGCTAAATAAGCGAAATCATCAGCGTCATCAGCGTCTGAACTTCCAGATAAGACTAACCCAGCTTGTTGAAGAGTTGTTGAAGATGAAGATCCTGCTGAAACTTGGAGCGCAGTTTCTAAGAAACCAAAATTATTTGGATTATTTGTTCCTATACCAACGTTGCCGCTTAAATCTTGGACAAAAGAGCTTGGCAAAGAAGTTGGACCAATATTCAATTTACCATTAACGTCTTTCCATATTCTATGAGAAGTCCCGTGTGCGCTTGTTATAGCCAGACCATCAGCCTTTGTATTACCTTTCTGTCTAAGATGTAATGTCCCTGAACTGGTTACACCTACACCACCATCTATTATAGCTTGACCGACTACTTCAAGCTTTTCTGCTGGACTTGTTGTTCCTATACCAACGTTGCCTAAAGAATTAATGCGAACTTTTTCAGTATTAGTTCCATTTGTAATAGTTTGTAATACTAAAGATCCGTCTTCTGTTGCGTTAGTATTATCATCTATGATTACTCCAATTCTCGCATAATCTTTAACTACGGAAGCTGAATTGATCCCTGCTATATTAATTATTCCTGCAATACCACCCTCTGTACTCTGCGGTCTTAATACTCTTAATTGATCAGCGAAAGATGCATTAGAAATTTCTAAGGCATTGCTAGGGCTTGTTGTTCCTATGCCGACATCGCCATTAGCTAATACCGATATGTTAGTAGATGCTGCTGTATCCGCTCTTCCAAACGAGGCTATCGTTCCTTCTGCTACTACATAAGCAGTAGTGTCATTATCCGATACAGCTAGTTTGGCTCTATTGGTTCTAGATTTTATTGTGAGACCAGCTTCTACGCCGCCCTCTGAATTAAATATAGCAGTTTTTGTTTGTCCTGATGTGCTATTTCCAAGCTGTAATCCTACTGATGGAGCAGTTGCTCCTATACCAACGTTACCGTTGAGGTCAATACGCATCTGCTCATTATTCTCAACCGAATACTCGGTGCTACCTGCATTACCTGTAACATTAGTATGGAAAGTAATACCTTTGCTATAGACCATCTTGATAAAGTTGCCAACATCACCAGAGGTTTTTCTATATACATTATTTGCATTTCCTGCGTATACAGCGTTACCTAGAATTGTCGCTGCTCCGCCTTGCGTTTCACTTAATGAAGCATACCCTATATATGCTCCACCGTCTTGCCCTCTGCCTCCCAGATGAGTTTTACCTGCTACCTCTAGCTTTTCATCTGGATTAGTTGTTCCTATACCAACGTTACCGCTTGAATCATAGATGGCGCTATTCCCAATTGTATCTGTGTCAGTCCATTTGGGGATGTAGTTCGCTGTCCCTGTGCCGTCTACGCCAGAGATCTCGCTAAGAGATACCCAGTTTGTTCCTGTAGAGGTCGAGCTAAGAACTTGACCGTTATTTCCAGAGTCGTTATTACCATCATAAAATGCCCCTGTGAGTCTGAAAGAGCCTTCTACATGCAACTCCCTAGAGGGATTCGTTGTTCCTATACCGACCTGTCCGAAATTGTTGATACGGACTTTTGTGTACGTTGAACTTGTTCCGCCCAACCTGAAATCTAAGTAAGAAGCTCCCGTAGTCCAATTAGTCCAAAGTGCTGAACCGTTGTCTGAACCGTCACCTGTGAAGCCGAGTCTGTTGCCTGAAGCATCACCCATCGCCACTTCTAATTTAGTAGAAGGATTAGTCGTTCCTATACCAACGTTACCTGTAGATAACACGGTCAGTAAACCTGCTTCTTCCACTTGGAAGACAGCGTTTGTTGCAACGGATGTTGTACTAGGGATACCTATTGAAAATGGGCTATAACGCACTCCCGCTCTTCCTCCATCCATAATGAAGAAAGTTTCATTATTAGAATAATCAGTTGTCTTAAAGGTGAGGCCAGACACGCCACCAGCACCTTTTAACCTTAACCTAGCGTCAGGACTATTTGTTCCTATACCGACGTTGCCATTTCTATCAACAGTAACTACTTCAGTCCCGTCACTAACATCATTGGTTGTGCATAGTTTAAATTTATCACTGTCGCTATTGTCGATACCTAATGACCAATCACTTCCAGCGAATAAATATATGTAAGCATCACCAGCTCCAGCATTATTGATTCTCAATTGGGAGTTATTCGTTACTGTGGAAGAGTTATTTTCTAGGGTCAATAGACGGCTAGGACTCGTTGTTCCTATACCAACGTTTCCATTATGAGCTACACTAAGCCCTTCTGTAAGAGTAGTGCCACCATTGCTAGTTGTTAGAAAACCAAGACGCGCATCTGATGCTGATGGCCCTGCAAAGGATCTTATTGCGGCATGAGGACCGTTTCCACCTACTCCAAGTTCCCATGCAATACCTAAATAATCATCAATATTGTCTGCACCTGATTTTAAATATAGAATGTCTTCACTATTAATTGTCGAACTTGTTACAGAAAGTTTTGAATCTGGAATTGTTGTCCCTATACCAACCCTACTATTAGCAATATCAACATAAGCAGTATCATCCGCTACAGCCTCATTGCTAGAATTACCAACAAATAAACGACCTTCGTTTAGGTTGGGAACAGCGTTGGAGCGACCAGCGCCCATTACAGTAATAGATCCAGCAGAAGCGTGTGATCTAGTAACTTTAGCCATTTTCTGTAGAGCGGATGACTCTCCAGTGGGAGCGATTCCAGTTAGAAGGCCAGCGGTATTACTAACAAACAATTCATCTCCCTCAGAATAAGAACTGGTATTTATATTAGATACAGATCCAAAATTAACAATCCTGACATTGGCATTCGCGTTAACAGTCTCTTTAGAAACTCCAAAGGCTGGCATTCTAGTTGGGTCATTAGCGTCTGCTTTTGCTACCACTGTTGTATTCCCGTCTATACCAGAAATAAACACCACCTCACCAGCACTTAGAGCTTCTGCGGCTTTAGCCCTAAATGACACGGCTCCTCTTAAATCTCCGATGAATTCATCTGCTTGGACATCGCCAGAGGTTATAATGTCATTAGTTGTTGTATTACCATTATCAGTTACATCTTGTAGCGTTTGTGTCTCCGCAGGAGAATCCCCAGAGAGTAAATAAGGCACACCATTGTTTGTTATGCGATTACCGTCTCCTGTCCCAAGAGTGCTTCCATCTATAATTAAGTCATTAACAAAATGACCTGAACCAGAAACATCTAAAGTGTAAGATGGGTTATCTACTCCTATTCCAACTTTATCGCTAAATAATCCTGTAACTCCAGATATATACGGACCTGTAGAGATGATTGATGTGGTTGTTTCATTCCCGCGAGTAGTAACAGTCTGTAACGTATCAACTTCTGGAGGGTTGATCTCTCCCGTAAGAACAGGAACACCGCTAACGAATAGACCTTCTCCGAACATTCCACTAGTTGGGACATAAACGCCACCAGCGAAGTCTAAAGTAGCGGTATGCGCTCCGCTTGATATAGAGTCTTCATCTCGTCCATCAGAAAACACTGCTGCTCCTGTATCATAAATTCCAACCTTAGAACGTCTTCCAAAAGCGTAAGAGTAATTGGCGCTAGCTGTGTTTAAATGTCCACCTCCTATGAATGAGTGCGTTCCAGACGCTATGTTCTCTTGACCTCCAGCAATTATAGAATGTAAACCAAAAGTTTTATTGCCTTCTCCAGCACTAATTGCGGAAAACGCTCCACTAGTGATATTCTCTTCTCCTCCTCCTATAAAAGAGTAACTGCTTAAAATTTCATTGGAGTTTCCTCCTAGTAATACAGAGTTTAAACCAGTAATTAAATTATTCTCTCCTCCTAGTATGGCTGAGACAACAGCTTGAGAACCAGAAATTGTGTTTGAACTTCCTCCACCTATGAAATTTTTGTTTCCACTGGCTATTAAGTTGTCTTGGCCTCCTCCTATAACAGAATAAGCTGAGCCAGAAATATCGTTATTATAGCCACCTATGCTTGATGCATAAACAGAATCTATAACTTCTATCCCAGACCCACCACCGATAAAACCGAAGTTACTACCAGATACTCTATTGGAGAATCCACCTGCTATTGTGCTGTAGTGGCCACTAATAATACCGCTTTGCCCCCCCAGAATAGCTGAGCCTGTAGCTGGAGAAGAACCAACGATAATTCCATCAGCACCGACAGTGACAGAATGACTCGGGAATAATCTGAGAGTTGTCCCTATTATGCCTCCTCCTGCTATATCGGTTTTTATAGTCGTAATCCCATGCCCAAAATAAAGCGACTCATCACTATTGTCATAATAGATACTCTTATCTGTTTGAGGTACACCTTCTGTACCATCAAAGCTTAAAGGGGTACTCCCTATCAAACTCAAACCTACGTCTGTTGATTGGCCTCGGAATGTTACACTTTGTAAAGTGTCTGATTCTGTCCCTGCGTCTCCTGAAAGGAGATACATCTTACTCTCTGGTCCTGTTAATCGCCCACCGATCCCCGTTCCTAAAGCGTTTCCACTAACATTAAGATTACCACCGTTAGAGCTATCTCCTTCTAAGCCTCCTTCGATAGTGAAATCTCCGACCATAGATTGGTCTCCTTGGTTATAGAGATTTAAGTCTGGTCCTTCTACTATAGGCTCTATTGTAAATGGCCCTAGATTGAATACTTCTTTTTCAAACTCGACACTACTTTCTACGGCTAATTTAAAGAATAATCCTGTGCCATCTTGTATCCCATTATCAGGGGTCAGTCTAATTGTTTGCCCCTCTTGTGAAAAGTCTAAAGGGAAACTCCCTACAAAATTACCGATGTTTGAATCAAAGTCTTCTGTATCACTAGCCCAAATGTTTAGATTTGAATATTCGGTAAATGTTGGGTCTTCATTAAAAGCTAAACTTAATTCAATAAAGCCTGTAGATCCAGATGTATTAACAGGTTGATTATTAAAGTATTTTATAGCATCCGCTCTATCAGCGGCAGAAGTTATACTTCCAGTATCTGGGGGTGAATGATTAGAAAGGTTTTCATTTAATACTGTTTCCCCAGAAGCCTGAACTAGAATATTATCGAATGTCGTTGTATTTCCATACAAATAGAATTCTCCAGTAGATGTGAGTCCATTCTTATTTACAATTTCATTTCTAACTCCGAAGTTCCTCGTATAAGTCCCAAACACATCTATGTTTTGAGATCTAGAGAAAGTAAATGTGGAGTCTCCATTGTCTCTGTAATTTGGGAAGACCACATTAGAATCAACATCTAAGATGCTAATCACCTGTTTATCTATGAAGGGGTCTGCAGCTATTTGAGCTGCAGAAGTAAGTAATTCTCCATTTCTATTTAAAATATTAAATTGTAATGATACACTGTCTCCATTCTTATAAACTCCACTACCTGTGATAGTCTTTGTCAGATCGTCAAGATCGGGGGTAAATGAAGTCTCAAACTCATATATTTCGCGAGTGGTAAAACTTCCTTCGTAGTAACCACTGGTACTAATATCAGTGCTGGTGGTTCCTATCCCAATTTTTGTTGGCGCTGAATTGGTTCCTCCGATATAAGTAGCGTAAAAAGCTGCACCATATTCTTGGCCTTTTTTAGTGTAATAAACAGAACTATTACCCACACCAACATAAGGGCCATCCTCTGATCTTAAATCTCCGATAGGTGTAGAGCCTCCGATAACAGTAGCTGCCCCAGTATAAAGATCTGGTAGAGTTGCTCCTATAGATAAAGGCAAAGAGGTCGAGCCTTCATAAATGGCACTTATAAAACGGACATCAGTCCAACCATTAGAAACTGCGGTAGAATTTAAATAGCCTCCCGCTCCTGTAGCTCCAGTAGCGAAATCTCTTGCTTCTTTCGCGTATGAAAAAGCTGCTCCTGTTTTGGGTATTTCTAATACTGAATATCCTGTATAATTCATTATAAAATGGTTATTTTATTTAAAAATGATTTTGAATAAGTTAACGTCTCTTCATAAAGAACAAATATCCCCGTATCAATATACGCAGAATCATAATAAGCGTTTGTTTCTCCGTCTCGTCCCATATTCCCAAGAGCATTTACACTAACATTAAACACTCCGACTTGATCTAATCCAGAAAGACTAATATTTGTGGCATCAGTACTTTGTTGTAAAACTTGGCCATTAGGTAATGTAAGTCTTACTCCATAACCAGTTGCATTCGATACGTCTGTCCAATTACCCGTTATATTAAAGGTTTGATCTGTAGCATTTGGTATCCCAGTTACCACCTGTCCTACAAATTCTGGAGCGTCTAGAGTTTTGTAAGTCACACCATTTATTGTTTGTGCTACTTGATAGCTAAAAGTATTAGCTTTGTATTCGATACTGACATTATTATCGATTAAATTAAATTTACCTGTATCATACTTTGTGGCAGAGACTAAATATTCATTCGGGTTCTCCTCTTTCATGGAAAGAACTTTGTAAATAAAAGGAGACGCTTCTTTAATTTGAAATTGAGCAGCACTTCCTAATTTGATAAATGGTAAGACTTCGGGTCTATCAAACCCAGAAAGCAGTGTCCCATATTCTTTATTAGTCACAGCTTGAGATCCCCCTGTCAGAAGTAGAGTTGTTATCTGTTCAGGTGAGATATTGGAGACTTCGCTATTAGTTGCACCCCGAGTATAATTTCTAAATGTGCTAGGATCAAAACCCGAGAACACTGTAGAGCTTCCTCTTTTATTTGCGGCATTCATATCTAAAATAGATATTTTACCAGTATTGAATTCTGTTAGTGTTTGCGTCCCTGTTAGTTCAGAAATAAGATCTCCAGAATATAAAGATCTAGCATTTCCAGATCCTAAAACCCATCCTGTAACGCCTGTTTCGAAATATATATTAGTGCCAGATACTCCTGTATAAGAAGCATATTCAGCATATCTAGTTTCTCCCAAAACAAAACCAGTTGCTTGATCATACCCTTCAGTGTATCCTGAAAAACTATACTCTCCAGTAAAACGCTTCCATGAATCTGTGGCTAGACCAGTAATAGTGAACCCATCATATCGCTGCCTGTTTTGATTTGCGGCGAAATTTAAATCACTAATATCTTCTGCCCCAGTTGGATTGTATACAGTTAGTATGCCATCCATTGTTGTAGGTACAAAAGTGTTACTCAATCTTATAGTTTCGTTTTCTATACTGACATCTAGAACTTTTCCAAAGTTACTTTTGTTGGTCTTTAGTTCATCTTGAATTATTACTAGATCCCCAGGTTTACAAAGTAGTGTTTCTAAACCAGCGGTGAAAGCTACCGTCTGGTCCTCTTTTATTTTAGAAAAGATATTATGTTGAGCGGCTCTTCTGGCCATAGCTCTTGAAGTTATTCCTATACCTTCTATACGTTTTTTTAATATACCCCTCTCCTTGATGTCTTCTTCATCTTCTATAACTTCTAATTTAGGGGAAAAATTATCAAATCTATCTTTATAAGAGATCTCTATTGTGTTGGCTTGCTGATCCCTACTATTATTTGAGTAAAAGAATAAACCATCTTTTACAGATTCATTAGTGAAAAGATTTACAGGTTCTCTGGGTCTATCATCTACGAAATTAATTTCAGAATTTGTAAAAAACGTTCTTCCTCTAAAAAGAGATGCTATTGTATTTATAGCATCAAAGACTTGTTGTCCTTGGTCAAAGACAACATTGCATGAAAATCTAGGTTCTTTACCTCCTCTTCCATCTGTGACCCCGACGAAATTTCCTTCATCATCTACTGCATCACAAAATCTTCCTATTTTATAAAGCTGCCATTTATTAATGCTTTGTAGGTCTATATGAGAACCCATCCCATATCTGACGTTAGTTAGTAGATCATATAAAATCCATGCAGGATTATCAGTCCATTGTAGTTCATCGTGGAAAGTGCCATCCCAATCTCCCCTATAAATTAATTTATTTTTTGGATTAGCGTTATCAAATTGTTTTTGATTATCGTAATATCTGTTATCTATACCATTAGTGGTAGGGAAATAGTTACTAGGGATCTTAACTTTTTTCAACTTACAATCAAAAGATCTTGTAGGGATAGAGCTAAAACTCCTAGAATCTAATTTTGTCGCTATAATCGCTGAAAATGGATACGTCAAATCAGAGTCGATCATCTCAGTGACTTTACTAACTGATACTACTTTGCTTAGAAGAACCGAATTGCTTTCAAATGAGAGTTTTGTTATTTTTACATATCTTTGAGATGAAATATCTTCGCTAATGGTAGCTGCCTCTACAGCTCTTTCGCCATCTGATGATAAAATCTCTCTATTTTTTGACTCAGCATCAGGTAATTTAAAAGGTATGCGATTAACTGTATTATCAGTATCTCCTGGATCTACCAAAAATGAATTATCGGGTATTGCTTCGGGGTTTCCTATATCTATTAAAGTATTACTGTCAATTTGAGCTACTAATCTAAAATTGTATTTTTTAAATGGAATTTGACCGTCTGAGTTATTATTCTTATCCCCTACAGTACCTGTTTCTACTTCTATATTTAAAACAGAAGGGAATTTAGTGCCTATACTTAAGTCCTTCTTGTCTTTTCCAGTGTTAGCTCCTTTGACTTCTTTTATTAAAGTATCGCTAAGGGAAGAAACATCTAGAGTTATAAAAACATGAGATACATTTGGATTATATACGGTATGAACTACAGGTACAGGTTTTTCCTCAAAACTGGCAAAGGAATTCTGGCCCCATGAGGAATAATTTCTCTTAGTATTTTCGGCATCTTTTCTTAAATCATCACTTCCCTCTGATATTGGCAATCCATTTTGTAATCTAGTATTGTAATTATCGGCTTGATTACTCAACACACTTGCCTTTAATAGCATATTCTCATTAGGAGTTATGCGTTGAGGAGCATTTACTTGGGTTCCTTTCCCGTTGGGATCTCCATCTGCTGTTGTCCTATAATCAGAGAATGGTCCAAATAGTTCTCTATTATAGAAATGATCTATATTTATGCTTCTGAAATTAAGAAATAGATCTTGCTTTTCTTCTCCTTTTCTTACCTCAGCTAATACATTACTATAATTAAATTTTAAACCATTAGCTACTATATCATTAGAAAGTTGATTTGTATTCGATAATGTAGCATCTCCTATAACTTTAGAGTATTTAAAAGATTCTATATCTTTTAGGTAAGAGAGGACATAAGAATCTATTTTATAAGTATAACCGTCACCATATTTAATTTTTCTCTGCCCTACGTAAGAGAATAGATCAGTAGTTTCTCTTTCTGTTGGAGGAAGTTCAATTAAAATAAAACCACGCATTTTCCCTGTCAGAACCCCATCTTGGGAAACTATTGGGCAGGTCAGGTCAGTATATCTAACTCCTACACTTTCTAGTAAAGCTATTAAATTAAAACCATGAGTAGAACCATAGGGTAATGTATTTAGATTTATGATTGAATCACCTTCTTTAACTGAAGCTCCTTCTAAATTAGTGTTCTCTTCTTCAATCTTACATACTAAAAAGGCTCCGCGATATGGGCCTCTGAGGTATCTAGAAAGTAGTTTAGCAGCGTCAGGTATTCCATTAGAGACATTTATACCTAATCTCTCCAAACATCTAGTAGCAAAAACCCCTTGTGTTTTGTTAGCTTCTGCTCCTAAATTATTTCGGACAAGACTCCTTATAGCCGTTAACTCTGTCAGTACTAATTGGCTTACAACTCTTTGGTTTTCATGAAAAAAAGGAGCTTCTCCTTTTAGGGGGTAAGTAGTTAGTAGTTTTTGGTTTTTAGCCGCATCAAAAAAACTATTTGTTTCCATCCTTGATCCATCTCTAAATGAAGTGCGAGGTATAGTAGGGTTAAATGCGAACAAAAATTTAGAGTTTTCTAGAGAGCTAGATTCGCTCCAAATTAAACTTGAGTTTTCAACAGTGCCTTTTGGTTGAGTATCATCACGATAAGCAGCATTAGAAGGAGATGCGGTTTTTAGCTCTTTATTTAAATGCCAAGAAAACACCTGACCTCCAAAAGCAATATAAGTTCTAATATATAAACCAACATTAGATTGTTGAGCTGGCAATAAAGGAGGTTCTATTTTAAGTCCTGATTGTCTTTCAGTATTCTTTAGTATGATATCTGAAGTTTTACTTCTAACAAACATCATACCTATATCTGGCCATGATGTAGCTTCAGCGACATCTGTTTTTCCAGCAGGAGTAGAAGGTAAAGAAGTTATCATCCCACCACCACTTTTATTTAGGACTTCATCTAAAGCGCTAAAGAATTTCTTACAAGAAGTCACGCTATTGCTACTTAATTCTAAATTAAAAGATTCTATAGTTTCTCTTTGAAATTCACTTATAGTGACTTCTCTACTACTACTATTATTAGTAACAGCTACGGCTGTATTATCTAAATAAACACCCTGTAGGATATTTAAACCGTCTACTACTTGGCCATGACTATTTACTATTCCACCAATTGGTCCTTCACTAATTAGATCTAAAGTTTCAGCGTAACTATGAGAGGCTCCATATTGGAGTTCTCCCATAACGGGTGGTTTGTAAATAGGGGGTTTAGCTTTTTGGCTTTTTCCACCTCCTGCTATGCCTATTTTTTTTAAAATATGATTCATGATACTCTATTTCCTATAAATTGAGAATCATCTTCTCCAAATATAACCCAACCATCTGAGGTTACAGCCCTATCACTAGGTCTTTCCATTACTGTTTGAGGTCGTTGATTTTGAGGGAAAGATTTTATAGTTGCTTGAATAACTTGTGATCCTACTTTTAAGCGTCCATAACCTAAAGGAACGGGAGACCCTTGGCTAGCGACATTAATAGTATTAGAAAATATCAATGAGCTTTTGGACCCATCGGCTTCGATTTCCAAAGCTTCGTTTTCGGGTTTTGGCGCTAGAGCGTAACTTATAGCTGCAAAAATTAGAGCTTTCGCTATAGTAGCTACTAATCCTCCACCAGATATCAATGAAATAATACCTCCAATAACTCCGCCACTCCCTGATATGGCTGGGACTAGATCTATAGTTTCTGGGTTTTTCATATGATCCATGTCTGGACCATGAGTGATTCTTTTTTTATTGATTATTAGATCGTAACAGAAGCCTTCTTTCTGTAACTCTATTAATCTCTTAATGAAACCACTCCTATTACAATCAATAGCTTCTAAGATATCTTTTGGGTTAGATATGTTGAATTTGAATGATTTTCCATATTCCTGAGCTAGAATTCCGTGTATATTTACTATTGTCATTTTGCAGCCTTTACCCTTTCTAGTATATTTACATCTGATTCTATAGTTTTAGGCGTATAAATATTTATTTTTTTAGTGTTTAAGCTATATATAAGGAATGCTTGGCAACAATTATCGGCCATTTTTATGTCAAATTCAGATTCTGTTTCGTCGCCTGTGATGTGGCTATGAAAAACAGCGACCATATCATACTCTTCTTTAAAGAGTAGATAGCTCAAAGGGTTAATTAAAAAGTAAGATTTAGGATCTTTAGCTATATTGTTCTCTAATTGGACGACAAATTCATCTTGAGTATTGTCATACCCTAAGAATCCACACACTTCTTGGGTGAAATACCTATTTGATATTTCTTTTATCTTATGAAGAGCGGATACTTCTCCTTTACATTTGTGAATTTCTGCCATAACTAAATCCGTCAGTTCCTGGAAAACCTCCAAAGTTTGGGTTTGGGGTTGTCGGGTTTTTGTAAAGAGCTAATGGGGCTTCCTCATAACTTTGAGATATGCCTGTGAAATCCCCACTTCCTGTTAGATGAATATCTCCTGTATGAATATCTAACATCGCATTGGTAGTTGTGCCACCGATATGTCCTGTAGTTCCATCCCACCATGCTACTAAACTGTGAGATCCATAAGACAGAGTCCCGTCTCCGCTACCAGTTAACGTCCCGAATCTACCAGTACACTCATCATAATTTCTAGGAGCGAAGTCTATAGAGTTAGTGACATTGAACGGTGGGCTAATAGGTTTCCTTAAATAATCTCTTTCTTCGTCATTGATAGCTCTGTTCCAAACGGCCCAAGGGCCGAGAGCGCCATTCATTGAAGTGGTGTAAGCGGTTGTTTGCGTCGCATCATAACCAGAAGTCCCTCCGTAATATTCAACCGCACCAAGCATAAAAGTCTGTGGTAATGCTTTTTCGCCATCTGGGGGCCAAGTCATATTTTTTCTCTGGGAAAGGCTCGCAAAATTTCCTAAATTTTGACTTAGGATTTCTGAATTTAAATCGTCAGACTTGCTTTCTCCATTTACATAAAACTTTATAACAGTGTTTTCTTCCTCCCCTTCTCCGTTTATAAAATCTGCGCTTCCAGTGCTATTAGTAATTATGTATTGAAACCACTTCCTAGAATCCATATTGTTTTTTTGTTCTCCGTGAAGAAATATGCTACGAAATGCATTTTTTTCTTCTGAGGCATCACTAGGATCTATCAAATAACCCATATAATTAACTGAAACGTTGTCGGTTCTTTGTTGTCTAGTCTTGCTAATCATCTCCTCGACGAATTGATCTGTGCCTCTTCGGAATTCAGGGTCAATCCTAGTATCAGAGTTAATATTTAGAAATTGGTTGTTTGGCCAATTTAAATCATCTCTAGGGGAAGTGCTTAAAATTCCAGCTCCTATTGGGCTGTTGGAGTTTATATTGACCCATCCCATGATAGTAAACTCACCAGTTAGTTGCCCTGTCAACTCAGGTACAGTTGTGTGAAATAACCCTGTGTGCATAGGGTCAGGATGCGTTCCTGTATTAGATTGCCCTGAGATTTGAATGCAGTCGAAATTTCTGGTTATATTTTGCCCTTGTCTAAAAGCTACAGACTGTGCAGTTGTAAATCTTTTTTGACATGCTGATAGTCTTTTAGAGCATCCATCTTTTCTCCAATAGCTGGGATTTCCTTCTGGTGGTTGCCCATTATGTCCACCTGAAACACAGACGAAAACTGTTTTTAGAGGCGTTCCTACCCCATTTGCTTTTTCGTTAGCTAGAAAGAGTGTCGGGCTTTCTGTTACAACTATATCTCCTTTTTCGTATTCTTTAGAAGGGTTCCATATTGCAGATTCATCATTAAAAAACCAAACAGGAGAATCAGCAGGGGCGTTATATTTAGGGACTACAGCTACTCCATCAATATCTTCGAAAGGGTTTCCGTCACTATCTTCTATGGGTAAACCTGCATATCTGCATCCTTCTCCCCTATACTGCCAATAACAAAATTTAGAAATAATATTCCTAGAATTAACGCTGAAGTTATCTATATCTAGAGGAGAAGTAAGTTCAAACTCTACAAATAATTTTGATTCTTGGGTTTTCCTACCCATTAACCAAGTTTCGTTAGTCAACTCAGCGTTAGGGTCAGCTTCTCCGAAAGGGTTGCCTCCTTCAAAGTTTACATCGTCTATGAATTTTACAGAAACACGTTTTCTAACAACCTTGGCGTTTTTAAAGTCTTTATATACCTGTAGAAATTGTGTAATAATATTGTTTTGATTAGCTACGCGAATCTTGGGTCTAGCTAATTTACCATCCCCCAAGATGTCGAACCCTTCACTTTCCATAGATAAAGGTAGGTATTTATAATCCTGCCAGACTATGGATTGAGAATAAATAGCTCCTCCATGAAAACCCATAAATAAGTTTGGTTGATTAACCCTATCTGGATATATTCTAAAGATCTCAAGTATAGCGGTTGGTTGTAGATCTAATAAACTACGTGCTACCTTGTTTTTTCCTTCTTCCGCCATAATGTAATTTACACTTTATTAGTATATAATATTAAAAAGAAGTGAAAATTACACATCTAAAAGGTCATAACGAGAAGTTGGAGGTTGAGTTTTACAATTTCTTTTTAAGTTCAAAGCCGTATGATTTCGACTACATACGATCACAACATTTAAGGAGGCAAAAAATAGAGTCTTTATTGTCTAATTATTGTAGGACTTGCGAGGTTTATACTGTCGAAGAAAATTCTAAATTTAAAGCGGCTGCTTTTTTTTTGGACGCTGGGGATTATTTGGACTTAGCATTTATATTTGGTGTTAGTAAGGATTTTGGGAGTTTAGATTTGATGGCTACAGCAAGGGGTTTTTTAGATCATGCTATGTATACTTTAGGAAAAAATTACGTTAAGAGCGAAATAAGAAGGAAGTATAAAGTGCAATCCTATAAAAAATGGATTGAAAGGTATGATAAAAAAGTCATAATATTTAACGATGATAATAATACCGTCGTTTGGTGTAATAGAGATATAATGACAATTAAATTTAAAGTTGTAGGGGCTAATAAGACTACTGCTCATCTTATGGGTAAAGATCTTTTGTTACGTGGGACAAAAAAGATCAAGCATGGGCTTTTAAGAGAGTTCTCTGATGGAGAGGATACTTATCTGCTAGATGAAAAAGGTATTGATTTTTTGTCTAAAGCTGTTATTATCTATGGACATCTGTCAGACAATAAACAGAATGTCGGTAATATTTCTTTAGAATTTATTCCTAACAAATGAAAACAAAAACAATTCTTTACAAAGTCTATACTCGAAAAGGTGAATACCATCACGCTTACAGTGCTGAACTTAAAGGTTCTCGCGAATGGGCTATTGATTGTGCAAGAGCAGTCGATGGGTATGTTACTCAAGTATCTGATGATTTACAGAGAACAGAGAAAAAAATCTATACTCATGGGGTCGAGGCTTAATGTTGACGTTAATAAAATCTATTTTAAAATCTTTAGAATTGTTTTTAGCTCTTAAAAATAAACAATTTTACTATGATTTGCACAATAAACACAAGAAATTAGAATATGAAATCATTCAAGAAATCGAAGATCTTAGGCAGCGTGGCGGTAGTAATGACTCTGATCGGGCTGACCTCTTGCGCGAAAGACTTATCTCAGAGCGTTCAAGATTTGAACATTTATCAGCCTTCTACTCTAAAACTGCAGAAGAGCCAGCCGATTCAGACTGAAGAAGGTGTTTACACTCCACAAAAAAATGAAGTATGGCATTCTGATGCTAGGTTTCGAAAACTTGAGAGGCAGCTTTATTTCCCCAGTGGAAAATAGTTTTAATTAGATGTTACAATCTTCTTCTTTGACTTAAAAGTAATATTGTGGATACGGCGCTCAAGAGAATCAAATGCGCTTCTGGGATTGCAGTGCCTGTATTACCATTAAATTTTAAAATAGAAGGATTTTGGGCGAATGATACACCATTTAAATAAATATCATTACCTTGTTCTGAAAACTCCTCTAATGAATTTAGAGTGAGCTGCGCGTTTGGAGACAAATTAACGATAGATCTTTCGATTTGACTATTGATTGAGTCTCCAGCCCCTCGTAGCGTTAAGCTGCTAGTTGAATCTACATTTATTTCTAGACCAATTGCAGAAAACATAGCATTCATATCAGAACCTTCTAAGATATTCAAAGTGGAAAAAACATCGTCATCATCATTTACTCCAGTAAAACCATTATTGTTTTGGAAGGTAAAAGAGGTGGATTTCAACGTAACTGAAAACCCATCCCCGATCTCAATATTTGAATAAGAGGGGCTGTCTTCAAGTATTAAGGCATCTGTTATAGTCAATATGTTAGTAATAGGCGATTCTCTGTTTAATTCCAGAGAATCTGATTGAGAAAAATCCCAGTTTGGGGCATCATAAAAATCATAAATCTCTGCTTCATCTGCGTCCCAAGTAATAACCATATCTAATTTCTTATCCTTACTCTCGGCTATATCTACAACTTCCTCATCACTAATCTGGGTGGGTCTTTGAGGATTAACTACAGGATTAATATTGGGGTTCCCTGTTGGGTCTATTATAAGTATATTACCCTCTACAGAGGTTATTACAGCAGATTTTGCTACAGAGATGATTGATAGTAAAGTGATGAGCGTGTGTTTCATTTTCTCTTTTTGAGTATAAAGTTCTTAAGCTTAGTTAAGCTGCCTGTTAACTTCCCCAGTAACCTGCCTAACTTACTATCTTCAGGGACAATGTAAGAGAGAGTCCCTAAAAGACCCAAGATGGAAATAATGAACTCAGGCATGGACTCCATATAAGGGGCGAGTATCTTATCAAATAAATCTCCCATAGTATTATCTTGTTATAACATCAGGAACTTCAGTAACCTGATCATCTTCTTCTAGTTCTATTGTTTCTTCTGAGTTCTCAAGATCTGTTTTTTTCTTTTCGCCCTCTTCAGACTCTTCCTCTTCGGTTTCTCCCTCAGACTCTTCTTCTTCTTCTTCTTCTTCTTCTTCAGGCTCTTCTTCAGGCTTCTCCTCTTCTTCGGATTCTTCAGCTTCTTCCTCTTTGTTTTCTTCTTCTGTTCCCTCTTCGGTTTCTACAGATTCTTCTTCTTTAACGGCCTTCTCTTCGCCTTCTTCATTATTTTCTTCTGTAGGTTCGCCTTCGTTTCCTTCTCCCTCGTTAGAGGTTTCTTCATTTGACGCTTCGCCCTCTCCCTCTTCACCACCAGATCCTTCACCTTCTCCTTCTTCGCCTCCTTCGTAACCTTCTTCGGATGTGCCGACGACATCTCCATAACCTTTTTCGGCATATTCTACAATTACTTCGGTAACGCCACCAAAAGGTTGGAAGCCTATTGTTGTTTCAGTAAAATTATTTAAATTAGAAAATACTTTATGCTCTTGTTCTGCTACAACGGCGATTTCAGTACCCTTTTCTTTTGTCGTTTTAGCTTGGAAGTAAGCCCCACTACCTATTGACATCGTGCCAGCCATTCCAATTGCGCCTACTTTTTGAACTGTCTCTTGTACAAAAGCGGTTAAACCAGTGGCAGCACTGGCAGTTTGGGTTGTGGCTCCAGCAGCCGCTGCAGCAGCCGTACCTTTAGCAGCTTTATCTAAAATATTTTTATTTTTTTCAGCTATTTCTGTTAGCTTATCCATAGTAGAAGTCTCAGGCGCTTCAGCCTTTACTTCTTGATTGTTACTTTCCGCGACTTCTCCCTCTTCCTCTTCTGCAACTTCTTCAGTTACAGTTACTTCTTCTACTTCGGAGCCACATTCTTCACAAACACAAGACTTTTTTTCTAGATGTTTTATCCTTTGAAGTAACGCCCATGCTGTTTTTCTTGCGTGGAGGTCTAAATCAGAGATGATGTCGCTATCTTCTGGATTACAGTATTTTTTAGCAAAAGCTTCCGCTTCTGAAATATCTTTACTGTGTTCGTCCATATTAATAATATATACACATATTTGATAGCGTTTTGTGTAAGTTAATTTACATGGACCTAAAAAATCTAATGAGAGAATTTATTAATGGCGGATGGGTTATTCCAATAATTGGGGCTGCAGGGATGATAGCTCGGATGCTTAACTCTAAAGTAGAATACTGTTGGAAGGAATTCGCAAAAAATGTTAGTTCTGCAGCGATACTCTCTATGATTTTATGGTTTATCCTGCATGATGCCCCCATAAGTGATTTAGTTAAAGCTGTTTCATATGGTGTTGTTGGTGTAATTAGCCCTGAAATCATAAATGGTTTGATTACATTAGCTAAAAAATATGCGAAAAACCCTGAAAAAATAATTAAAAAATAATTAAAATGGACTTTAAATCAAAAAAAGAAGTTGTTAAAACTGTTCAAAAACTATTAGGTGTTTCTGCTGATGGATCTGATGGCCCAGTCACTTGGAATGCTATACTAGCCAAGTTATCTACAGACGAAACAGAGGTTTCTGGGAGTAGTATTTCAGAAAAAATGGTTAATTTAGCCCGTGGAGAAATTGGGGTATCAGAAATTGACGGTAGTAACTGTGGCCCAAGGGTTGACGTATATAAAGCTGCTACTTGGTTGGACCCTGATAAGGGTTGGCCTTGGTGTGCGGCCTTCATCTGCTGGCTGGTTAGAGAGGCTATCGAAGGAGAAGATGTTTCGTTTAAAAGACCTCAAACAGCAGGAGCTTGGGATTTTGAAAACTGGGCTAGAAAGCAAGGCTCAAAAGGGGTTGATTTGCGGAAGCCTACAAATGAGGACATTAAAGCTGGAGATATTGTAGTATTTACATTTTCTCATATTGGATTGGCCGTTAAAGACATCGACTCTAGTGGCTATGTCACCACGATTGAAGGTAATACTAACGGAGCTGGCAGCAGGGAAGGGGGTTCCGTTTTAGAAAAACGTAGGCATGTCTCAAAAATAAGGAGCAGAATTAGAATTTTTTAGTAGAAATAAAATCTCGTTAATGGAATATAGTTTGATGTCTAAAGTAAACATAGAAGTCGATCCTAACTATATATTCTCATACGTAGTTGGTAATTCTTTGTTTGAGCCTATAGAAAAATGTATAGACTCTACAAGGTATGAAGTTTATGACGCTTTCATCTATGATCTAAAAACTCAAAACTATTTAGATCAGAGCGAGGAATATCAAAAATTTTACTGGGAAGTCGTGAAGTTAAAAAGGCTTGCTAGAGAAATGTCTTCCAGAGAGATAAAAAGTCTTTGTGAGGAGATAGCTGAGATTGCTCCAAAATACGTAGAAATATAATTATGGCTAAAAAAACATCAGGATTAATGGCTCCTACCAAGAAAAAGGTTAAGAATAAAGGGGTCCATTCTAAGAATAAAAACTCTTCCAATAAATCTAGTAAGAATTATAAGAAGAAATACAGGGGGCAAGGTCGATAATATTATGTTCCACAGTATAATCAGTAAATTAATCAAGAATCTTCAGGCTTCGTTAAAGGACTTGGAGGATTTGAAGGGTGAGGTATCTAGCGTTGGCATTGGATCGTCTAGCGCGGGCATCGGATTGTCTAGCGCGGGCATCGGATCGTCTAGCGCGGGCATCGGATCGTCTAGCGCGGGCATCGGATCGTCTAGCGCGGGCATCGGATCGTCTAGCGTTGGCGTTGGATCTTCCTATATTAATTCTAGTGAGGTATTAACTCCTTTTAAATTCGGTCATATTGCTGAATATACTGGTGATCAGGTCTTTTGGCCTAGATTTAAATATCTACAAGGCGAGATAGTAGGGAATCTAACTAAGACGCGAACTATGGGTTTAGACGATAGTGGGGTTATACATTCTTTAGGTTATAAATCTGATATGCATATCGAGACTGATACATCTACAGATTCCATAAAAAGAAATAGTGTGGGTTATAAAGGGTTTATCGGGAATGTCGAAGCTTCTGATGGTTATACATATTTCTTACCATCTTACCAGACTTCGATTGGTAAATTGAGTAGGAAGACAGGTTCTATAACTTTAGAAAAGAAATTCACTTCTTGCCCTCAAGTTAGATCTGGAGCAGAAGGTAATGATGGAATTATCTATATGCCATCTTACACAAAGACCTTAAATATTTTTTCTTATAACACAAATACTGGGAAAGTGGCATCTACAACCCCACAAAAGCCTAGTCGTTACACATTTTGTAATCATATCTGGGGAGCAGCAGTAGATAAGAAAGGGGAGATCTACATGCCTCAAACATTAGGTACTAGCGTAGCTAAGATTGATAAGTTCGGTATCTTTTCTTACTTGGATGGGCCTCCAGTTACTTCTGGGGTTTCAGGTTGGACTCATAAATACGTTGGCGCGACTTATGTAGAGTCTGTTGACAAAGTGTTTTGTTTACCAAGGCAAGGTAAGAAGATTTTAATTATTAATTGCGCTGATGACACATATGAGGAGGTTGATTTACCAGTGGACTATCTTGCAGTAGCTAACAAAAATAAAAACTTTCATGGGTTCTTGGCTCCTGATGGTTGGATTTACAGCGCATTCTGGGCAGACACTAAGTGTTTTCGGATTAATCCAGAAACTTATGAGATACAGTGGAAAGATTACGAGTATGAATTTATGGATGGTCATTTAACAGCTAAAGAGGGTTCTGGCATCATGAGTTTAGGCACAGGGTATTCAACCGCTGCTTTAGTGAGGGGTAATAATGTTTACCTTGGCTTGGCTGGTACTTCTAGAGCTATCAAGCTTGAATTCTAAAAATGAAAAACTATAGGCAGGTCCATATAATCGCCAAAGATAGAGGTTTTAAATACGAACCTGTCTCAAATACTCCAGAGTTTCACGATGAAAAAGGGGCTTTAGATTATTGGGCTTATAATAAAAACAGAATACAGGAGTCTAATTTTTACGATGACCCTATTGTTATTATTAGGAGAGAAGTGAATAATGTGCTTGCAAAGGAGCTTTGAGTCTCTATAATGGGGGCGTATGACAAAGACAATATTATTCTTATCTGTTTGTTTGCCCTTATGGGGTGTAGCTGCTTGGCATGGTTATAAAGAACCAAAGGTTAAAATTAAAGAGACTATCAAGGTCGTTGCGCCAGAGAAAGTGGATGCCCATGTTACCCTTACTAAATGGCAGCTAGATAAAATGCTTAGTTGGTATGGTGAAGATGCCCATCCTGCTGATGCTGTGAGGTTTAAAACAATAGTTAAGAGCGATGGGGAGGGTTGGAGGATCTCCTCCACCCATTTAGCTAAGGGATCAGAACCATCTCCTGTCCCAGAAGGTAAGTATTTTGTTATCGATTCGTCCTATGTAGACCATGCGGGGGATTTCAAATCCTGTGTGGAATATGCTGATAGTTATAAGAATTTTCATGATTATATTGTAATTAGTGCAGAATGAGTTTTAGGTACGATAGTAGGATTATTGGCCCTAACGGTTATAAAGAGTTGATGATTGCTGTTTTGAATGAACAGGACAACCCTATTGATTCCTGTTGTCACAAGTTAGATTCTCCAGATATATATGACATTGAGAGTGCTGAGACTGGAGCGCATAAGTTTGGTATTCAAGGGTGGGATCTAGATCCTGCTGATCAATATCAAGGCTACGCCACAAAACAAATTGGTTCATAATTACTTTAAATAGTGTAAATTACAGTATGGACGTAATTATTCAACTGGTTCAAGATAATCCTTGGTTTGGCGTAGTGACTGCTGGAATTGCTTTTGCATCTGCAATCGCTGCTGCAACCCCAACCCCAAAAGAGGGAACGCTCTGGGCAAAAATCTATTCGATAATTGACTGGGCGGCTCTAAATGTTGGTAAAGCCAAAAATAAATAGTCTAGTTTCTCCTAGATCAACCTCCTACCTGTAATGGGTAGGGGGTTTTTTTTATTTTTTCTTGCAATTTTTAATTACTTATATAGTATATTTATATGATTTCTAATAAAGCTAAAGGTCTGTCAGGTTCTAGTCATGTCGCTCACACTAAGAAGCTCATGGATGAGTCTGCAAAACGTTACCATCACTCATGCTTGTCTGCTGGGTTGGTAATAAAGAAGACGGGTAAGATGCAAGACATCGGCCATGTCGATTTTATCGTAGACGGAGAGACTGTAGACTTAAAAGGTATTAAGAACTCTACGCGAGAAGGAAGAATTCTTTTGGAGTTTACTAATGTTAATGGCAAGACTGGTTGGTGTAATGAGAAAGGTACTCCCGTTTGGATAGCTTTTGATGTAGGGGCTTTTTTCCTTCATGTTAAAAACATCGATCTTTACAATCTAGCTAAAGACAAATGCGACATGCACGATAGGGTAACTAAAGTCAGCGATTGTCTGTATAAAGGATACCAGCGCAACGGTAGAAAAGACTGGATGTCGATGGTGACTTTAGAAGATGTCTTGTCTAACTGCGAGCATTGGTTTTTACCTTACCAAGAATATGAGTTGCCTATTGAAAAGGTTCAGGGGTAATTGCGGAAATCGCCAGTGCCTATATAGCTTAAACCGTCATTATAAGGTTCAATAAATAGTCCAGTGGTGACAGGTGAAGTGCCAGTCCAGCTTTCATACCTATCATTTATATTCTTGTTGTATTCTCTAATTAAATGCTGAGAGTCCCATTCTTTGTTAGCTTGTCCACTCAAGAGATACATGCCTGTCACTTCAGCCCTAAAGTTCGCCCAGTCTCCTGATGATACTGATGTGCTAGAGTGTATTTCGCTTAATAATTGTTGAGGCATACTTAAATTTACACTTTTTTTATTAATCTTGAAAAAATCTCTTGACCGTAGCTAAGTATTGCTTAGGATCATCCCCAAGCTCTTATAGATATTTATTGCCACCGCCTGGGTAACCTCCTAGAATATCTTTAGCGTTTATAATTTCTTATGAAGATGAATTACCTAAAAGCAGAATGCTTATTCTTTACGATTTTTGTTGGCTTGACGTTTGGTGTGATGCTAGCCGTGGTCAGCTGCATAAGTGTTTTCGTAAAAACACTTATAACTTTCCCGATTGAGTTCTATAATATAAGGATGAGATCGCATTTGCAGAAGCGCTTAGAAGCGTTAGAGGAAATGCCAGAAGATATCTGGGGTAGACATATCCAGAGAATGGAACAAAACAAAAAGAAAAAAAACGATGGAGAACTTTGAAACACTAGTAGCAAAAGTAGTAGTTTGGGCAGATGAGCGTGGCATCTTTGATGCTGCTGATCCTTTGGCCCAGTTAGATAAGACTCAAGAAGAGTTAAATGAAACAATAGATGCTGTTACTGAATCGGCATTTGATAATCCAGAGGTAGCGGATGGCATAGGTGATATGTTGGTGACGATCATTATCGCATCCAAGATGCTTAAATTAGATCCTACTTATTGTTTGAGTCTGGCCTATGACGAGATCAAAGATCGTAAGGGTAAAATGGTTGATGGTAAGTTTGTAAAAGAGAAATAAAATGAACACAAAAGAGTTACTAAAGCTGCATGACGAGACATGTAAATCATGTCGCGGAATAATGGAACAAAAAAATAGTGATTATACTGGCGGCAAATCATCTACAGATCCTTTTGCCAATTTCAATGCGTCATCTATCCTTGACATCCACCCAGTCCAAGGGTTGTTGTTGCGGGTGATCGATAAGATTCAGAGAATCCGCTCATTTACTAATGACAAAGAACTAAAAGTCACTAATGAATCAGTAGAAGATGCGTGTGATGACATTGTTAACTACGCCATCTTAGCTAAGGCTATGCTGATGGAAGAAAGATCCCAGATCGAACAGGATAAAACCAAATAAGCTATGAAACCAAAACCCAAATTCGATTTTGATGTCAACCCAGAACAAAGAGAAAGATTAAAAAAGCTTTTTGGCTGGTCTAAAGATACGCAATTCGCGGATTTTCAAGTGCGCCCAGAAGAAGAGAAGACTCACCCTAAAAGAAGAAAAAGAAAATGAGCGCTGAAGAGAAACTAAATGCAGTTAGAAAGGCTGCTGAAACGATTCGTCAGATCGATTTAGACTCTAATAAAGAAAAAAAAAGGATTTATAAGTCTTTAAAAGAAGATTTAAATGCTTCTGCGACTTTAGAGCCTTACCTATGGGATTGTGTTGTGCTTGGTTTAAGGTTCTGCGAATACGATATAGAAAAGATATTGAAGGAAGAGGATGTTTAAGATAATAACTACTTGTTATAACTGCGAGTCTTTTATTGGTCAGTGTATCGAAAGCGTCTTATCGCAAAATCAAACTGATTGGGAGATGTATATCACTGATGATGCAAGTGCAGACAAGTCTGTGGAAGTAGCTACAGAAGTAGCTAATGGTGACCCTAGAATAAAAATTATTAAAAATGATAAAAATATGGGCGCAGTCTATAATAAAACATTTAATTTTATTAATCACGCTAAACCTGATGATGAAGATGTTGTTGTCACTTTAGATGGAGATGATTATCTTGGCAGTCAATATGCTTTATGCCATTTAAAAAAAATATATTCTCAAGGTTATTGGTTTTCTTATGGGGGTTTTACAGCTTCAGAAAAAAGTTTTTATGAATTAGCGGCTCCAGACCATTTATCACCTATAAATTGGGAGATGTCTTTAAGAAATCAAAGATTTTGCATAACAGCTTTAAGGTCTCACAAATTTTTCTTGTTAAAAAACGTGAGGGATAAAGATTTAAGGCATAAGGATGGTGTTTTATTTAAGTTCCCAGAGGATATAATTTTAAATATACCTATGGCTGAAATGGCTGGTAAGGATAAATGTTATTTTCTAAAAGAAAAAATATATTGCTATCGCATACATAAGAATAACGATACCTTTACGAATGATGATGAGAGGACATCTATAACGACAAATGACCTTAGTTTTAGACCAGAATATCTCAGAAAAACAAAGGAAGAATTGATTAATTGGGAGTGTGATTGGAGTTGATTATTTATGATTATTGGTTTAGGAACAGGGAGATGTGGGACGGTTTCATTATCTAGACTTTTGCAAAAAGTTGGATTAAATGTCACCCACGAACTAGCTCCAGTTGTTAGTTGGGGGGGAGGACGAGCTAAAGATCGATTAGATTTACTAAAAAGCTCTCAGTTAGATGGGGATGTTGCTTTTTGGTATCTGAATTTAGTTGAAGATATTAATAAGATTTGTGAAAATGTCCGTTTTGTTTGCCTTCAGAGAAATATTGATGAGACAGTTCATAGTTACATGATTAAAACTGTAGGTAGAAATCATTGGATGAATCACTTGGGTTACAAGTACCATAAAGATGATACTTGGGATCAGTGTTTTCCCAAATACAATATCAATAACAAAGAAAAAGCTTGTAGATTATATTGTGAGGAGTATCATAGTAGGTCTCTTAAACTTCAAGAAAGTATGGATAACTTTAGAATTTTCGATGTAAATTGCTTGAATAGTAAATCGGGAGTTCAAAGTATTTTTGATTTCTTAGGTGTTGATTTAGAAGTGCTAGAAGATTTGGTTTATATCCGTTATAATCAGTCTAATGAAAATTAAAAAAGCATTAGTAACAGGGGGGGCTGGATTTATAGGTTCTCATATCGTTGATCGATTAATCGAATTAGGATTTCATGTAGTTGTGATTGATAATGAATCTACCGAGACTCATGATCAATTTTATTGGAATAAAAAAGCAGAAAATCACAGAGAAGATATTTGTGATTACAAATCGATTAGATCTTTATTTAATGGTGTTGATGTCGTCTTTCATTTAGCTGCAGAATCTAGGATACAACCCACTTTACATAATCCTATATTAGCCGCGAAAGTTAATAGTGTAGGGACATGCACTATACTACAATGTTCAAGAGAGGCTGGTGTTAAAAGAGTTGTGTATAGCTCTACCTCCGCTTGTTATGGTATAAAAAATAAAATACCGAACTCTGAAGAGATGATTCCAGAATGTCTAAATCCTTATTCTGTTAGCAAGGTGGCTGGAGAAGAATTTTGCAAGATGTATACAAATCTTTTTGGTTTAGAGACTGTAATTTTAAGATATTTTAATGTATACGGAGAAAGGCAACCTACACAAGGCCAATATGCCCCAGTGGTTGGCCTCTTTCTTAGGCAAAAAAAAGAGGGAGTCCCAATGACTTTAGTGGGGGATGGTTCACAGAGGAGAGATTTTACTTATGTCGATGATGTCGTTTCTGCTAATTTAGCAGCTTCAAATCTTGAAAATACAAGAGTTTCAGGAGAAATCTTTAATATAGGCACTGGGGAAAATTACTCTATTCTTGATCTCGCTCTACACATGGGAGGAGAATATATATTTATTGATCCTCGCCTCGGAGAATTAAAAGAGAGTTTAGCTAGCAATGCAAAAGCTAAGTATTTTCTCCAGTGGTCTCCTAAAACAAACGTAAAAAGCTGGATGGATATTGTTAAAAAGCGAAAGAAAATCCTTGACTAGCTCCGAAAATTAAGACATAACACCTGAGAGATATGAACATATTCGTTACAGATAAAGACCCATACAAGGCAGCGCAAAACCTTTGCGACAAGCATGTATCTAAGATGGTCGTTGAGACTGCTCAGATGTTAGCTAACTGCTTTACGCTTGAGACCTTGGCTGAACCTGATTGCCCTAGGAGTCAAAAGGGTAATGCTCGTAAACATTCGTATGCCAAGCACCCATGCAGTATCTGGGCTGTAAAAACCAAAGAAAATATGAGGTGGCTAATCCGTCACGGTATGGCTATGGCTAGAGAGAAGAAGTTTAGAACAGAGAAAGAACACTTCTCTGCCCAATTTATCCAGTGGTGTATGCTTAATATGCATAGGTCTATTGTCCCCGCTGGTCCTCTTACAGAATTTGCTGTAGCTATTAGTCAAGATCAGAGGTGTCGCACCCATCCCCAGTTTGAGAATCTCTCTATTGTTGAGAAATACAGAGAGTATTACAACTATGACAAGTCTCGCTTCGCTAAATGGACTAAGAGGGATGCTCCGAATTGGTATTCACCAGTATAAAAGATGATTAAAAAGATTCCATACAATCCAGAGAAGCGTAGAGAGCGTTACCTAAAGGATAAACAGAAGGCTCAAGAGTATTACCAAAATAATAAGGAGCAGAAAAAAGAATATCAAAACAAATATTACGAAGAAACCAAGTATAGTTACTTACGTAAGATGGAGTTAAACAAATATGCAGCGCCAGATGAATACTGGGCGTTTAAAAATAGAGTTAGCGACTACAATAAAAAATACTATCAGGACAATAGAGAAGAGATTCTAGCCAAGAGAGCAGAAAGCCGCAAAAAATCATGAATAAACTAATAAAAATATCAATAATCTTTTTCGTAATAAGCCTTCTCCTAAAATATGGGGTAGAGGCATATCTTAATCGAGGAGCGGATTATCCAGACGGCCCAAAAGTGGATGCAGACGAATTATTTGTTGACACTTTCACCAATACATTTTATACCTCATTGGAGATGGGTGAAGATGATTTGTTTACTGGGACTTCTGTCAGGTGGCATGGGAATGGAAATATGCTGGCAAAAGCTGGGATTTTAAATGGTAAACTTCACGGACCTTTTGATTCTTGGTATAATAATGGCCAGAAGCAGATGTCTCTTATCTGGAATAACGGCAAGAAGTATCGGAACTTTAAAGCTTACCATTCTAATGGGGAAAGAATTGAAGGGGATAGTAAGGAGATAAGTCGCAAAATCTTTTCGGGTGAAATGATACTAGAATAATTATGTTTGAGAATCTACGCTTAGACCATTTAGGTCGTATTATCTATAGAATCATCAGGTTCGCTGGTTACACTGAAGAGTGGTGGTTTGAATACGACAGTAAAGGAAACAAGAGTTTAACTAAATACATTAAAGAAAAAAAACCATTTTAACTAATAAAAAAAAAATGAGATTGACATACGAACCAACGACAGATAACTGGTCTTCTAAGAGAGATCCTAAATTCATGCAAAGCACTTTGAGTCTTGAGCATCCAATGGATGACATGACCCTTCCAGATTTCATGGACACTATGGTTGTCCCTATGCTCAAGTCTATGGGTTACTCTCAAGTAAGCATTAATGCAGTCATTGATACAGATGAAGATACTTAAGAGTATACTTAATTTTAGGATGTTCCATCCTGCTCAATGGTTTGTTGAGCGGGATAGCAAGATCGACCCCAAAGTCCTTGATCCTCCATCTTGGAGGGAGAGGCAAGTCCAGAACAAAATGATAGACAAGCAATATGAAGAGTCTATTAGGGCCGAATCAGATAATCAAGAGCCTTCTTGGACTGACAAATATAAATGATTATTTTAAATGCGCTTGTAGCTCAGCGGTTAGAGCAGGGGTCTCATAAACCCTTGGTCACTGGTTCGATTCCAGTCAGGCGCACTAATTAAAAAATATTATGGGAGAAGACTGGGATGTAGTAGTGACGTTTAGTAAAGCGAATAAGAAAGGAGCTAAAGTGCAATTTGATAATGGCCCCTACGAAGGCATGGTTGTTAGCGACACACCTTTAGAGTATTTGCTTTATTTAGAGAGGGAAAAGAAATATTACCCTAGACATAACGCTCAATTAAATATTCTTACTAGCTGTATAGATAGTATACAGACTAAAACATATGGGAAAGGACATTTAGAGAAAGATAAAGCCAAAAACCCCCAGATCGAGTGATATTTAGCCAAATAAGGCATCTGCAATATTTTAAATTAATAAAAAATAATAAAAAAGTTTTAAAAAGATTTTTAATTTAATAAAAAGTTTATTTTTTCTTTATAATTAGTAAAAACATGAAAAGAATTTGGAGATTGTGGTGCAAAACGATGGGCGAAAAGATATCTACAGAAAAAAACGAATCAGATTTTGCGGCTATCATCAGAACATTCTGGTGGCTACTGCATATTACAACCTGCGGTTTTATAATCGCGAATACGATCAGGCATTGGTAATGATTTAAATTCAAAAAAAACATAAAAAAGGCTTGCATGGGGTTCGATATCCTATAGAATGCTTGCGTATGAACGAAACACCCAAGAGAAGAGGACGGCCCAAAGGCTCATCATCATTTGTAAAGATGAATCTAAAGCATTTGGTTAGTCAGTTAGGCAAAAACGCCAATATCATGGTATCAAAGAAGCACCTCGACCAATTAGAGGAGCTTGATATGTTTGAATACCCCATCGATGAGGCAGCTAAGCCCCCAAAGGAGCCTGAAGAGAAGATTCAGTTCTCCATTAACACCTTCAACGACTGATCTTATGAATAAAAGTGAAATGTTCGAAGGTTTAATCGGTCAGGAGACAATCAAAACTCGTTTAGAGTTTTATACTCAGGCCCAGAAAGCTACAGGAACTCTCCCTTTTCTTTTGTTCAATGGTGCGAAGGGGCTTGGTAAGACAGAATTTGCGAAATCATTTGCGAAGTCTCTGGGTAAGCCATGTATAGAGATTAATTGTTCCACGATCAGGAATGCTGAGCAGTTCTTCGATCAGGTTTTTATCCCTGCTATCCTAGACAGAGAGATAACAGTTCTTTTAGATGAGGCTCATGCCCTACCTAAAGATTTAGAAAATGCTTTTCTTACTATCTTCAATGTCGAGGACGCTAAGACTAAGAGATTTGAATTTGGGGAATCTAGCTTTTTGTTTGATTTCTCTAAGCAGACATTCTTATTTGCCACTACTGAACTGGATAAATTGTTTCCTCCTTTTAAGGACCGTCTCACCCAGCTAGACTTCGAACCGTATGATGGTGTCGAGCTTGGTGCTATCATCCAAAAGAAACTTGATTGGTTATCATTCGAAAAAGGTTTAATCGATAAGATCTCTCAGACTGTGAGGGGCAATGCTAGATCTGCAGTTAAAAGAGCTTTGGAGATCAAGGCATATTCAGAAGTTCACAACAAAGCCTCATTCAATAAAAAGGATTGGAGTAAGTTGTGTGGTCTACTGGGTATCATGCCATTTGGTATCAACGCTACCGAACTCCAGGTTATGAGAATCCTTAAAGATCGAGGAGCTTGCACCTTACAAATGCTCTGCGCTGTTACTGGGATGTCAAGGACTGCTTTACAGAAAGAGGCAGAGATCCACCTACTCAAGAATGGGTTCATGAAGATCGATGGTAAGAGAGAGATCACTGGTAAAGGTGTAAAAGCATTAGAAAGAATAGGTTAATGGCAAAAAGAAAAAGAATATATAAGCTCCCTCCCAAGATCTTGGTTGGGGGCATGGAGTTTAAAATCATTTTAAAAGATACTGAAGACTATGGTGCGATGCACTTCGATGAGAAGATTATTTACATCAGGAAGGGGTTGACAGAGGAGGAGCAGTTGGATACTTTGATTCATGAAGTTCACCACGCAGCCCTTAGCATCAGCGGAGTATCCCACATTCTCGATGATGACAATACAGAGGAGGCATTGGTTAGACTTGTTGAGCATATGGTTATGCCTATAGTAAAGAAAGAATATAAAAAGTTTATTCAAACACAATGAGTGATCTAAAGAGATATACAGTTACAGTGACCTTGACTAAGGATGTGGTTGTTTATGCACCATCTAACGATGGTGTAACAGACATCGCTACCTGCATGGTCTTAGATTCAATGTCCCAGCTAGACCTTGAGGGGAATCTATTAGAAGATGTTACAATCAAAGCAGGAGAGCCACAAGATGAAGAGTAAGATATTGATAGTAAGAGATGAAGTTGATCAGACTAAGACTGTCTGCTGGCTTGGGGATGATAAGTTCTCTGAAGACATTAAACACTTCAACCCAGAAGATCCCAATGACTTCGATCTAGCTACATTAGATTCCACCATAGCTAGATACTTTGAGATGGGTGAGTTAACAGAAGATAAAGATTTGATTGGCCAAGAGTTGGATGGCCTAGAGATCAAAGGGATTACATACCAACACGAAATTAATTAGTATATTATGAAAGCACAGATAAACATAACAGATACAATGCTCAATAAGAGTATCATCGACGCAAACAAATCAGTTTGTGAGTTAGCCAAGAAGTTCTCTTTTGATTATTCAGAGGCAGAATGTGGGCAAAAGCATTTGGTTTCGGGCAAGTATCCTGATGGAACCGAAGCAAAAGTTACATTCTATAAGGCTAAGACTAGGGGAGATAAAAGAATATCTATCACCAAATTAAAACATCACACCCAAGCAGGAGATGTTGTTACCCTCAAGGGATTTCGGGGAACCATTAAGATTCTAATCAATGAAGATTAAAGTTACTTTTAGTAAGATAGTCGATGCCGACTCTATAGATGAGGCTTATGGCAAGGTTGTCAAACATATCGCTTCATCAACAGAGTCTGAGGAGACCTCTCTTCATGAGATAGCGACAAAGCTAAGTGAATGTCTAGAGCTTCTAGAAATGCACCAAATCAAACTGGGCCAATCATTAGAAAAGAATACTTATATGCGGTGCTTAACTGAACTTACAGATATGGGAGACTTCACATTTGAAAAGCTAAAGACTCACACTGGTTATGGAGAAGGGTCAGTGGATTATAATTACTCAATCAAAGACTATACGGATCAATGATAAAAGATAACCAAAACTTATTGTTTGATATATTAGACCTCGTCTCCGAGATCGAAACCCTCTTAGAAGACAGAGAACCACAAGCTAGGGAACTACTACGCCAGATAAATCAACGTATAGTTCACAACAAACCTAACGATCAGAACGATCCACCTTCTCATTACGATTTATTTAACTAATCATTTGTAATTACATAACACTACCCATCACCCTACGTTTGTATACATACTGCATATAGATTATCATAGGGGATTATATAAAAGAAATCATTGTAGGTATCAGGAAAACTTAGATTTGAGAAAATTACCAGCTCCTACGCCTTTTTAATTATTTAAATACCTTTTTTATTATTTTAAAATACTTATGGACAACGATATTCCATTAGGGACCATTATTCTTTTCTTTTCTTTTCTTCTGTTATCTTTCACTAGGGGGAGTAAGACCTCTAGCGAGGACGAAGAGATCGATGATTATTGGAGCGACGGTTAGCCCCGCCAATAAAAACAAATAAATAAAAGAAAAGCTAGGTCGTGATTCAAGCCGCAAATAAACAAATAGGCGATTAGCCGCCGCGCCGCAGGTCAAGAGAAAAGCCCTAAATAAACACAGGTCAACCGAAACATTCTAAATAAGCGATTAGCCGCGATTTTTTCCTTGACTCCCACCGAAGGTGGGAGTAGAACTATAGCGTAAGATACAAATAAGGCAGGTCGTGATATAGACCCCAAATAAGCCAGATCTAAATAAACCCCAATAAATAACCCTCCCGCCCAATCGCAGATTTTCTTTATGTCAGATACTCGCAGATAAAAACGCTGTAAGTGACTGATTGATAGTGAGTTACGGGCCAGCTGCCGCCCCCGCCCTGTAAC
>Ga0222716_10000336_pt1 | contig 39657 bp, 68 predicted proteins | sample C33_13DmetaG_FD_165044 | JGI IMG/M metagenome (GOLD analysis project Ga0222716, IMG submission 165044) | Estuarine water microbial communities from San Francisco Bay, California, United States - C33_13D | ecosystem: Environmental > Aquatic > Marine > Unclassified | place: USA: California... | reverse complement strand
TGGCTGGGTATATCCATCATGTTTGATTGAAGTGTATAACAATTTCATTTCCGCACCAGCAACACTATTAGGATTGTAGTCGTTTGCTTGCACCATATCTATATCAACCCATTTAACTCTATCAACCGGCTGCTGTATCGGTGTAATTTCATGCAAAAAATCTTTGATCTTTTCGATCATGTCAATTTTGGTCTGATCATCTGTGCCATGAAAGGCTTTTTCTAACTCATGCAAAATTTTCATACTGCTACTGGTATCCAATCTTTCGCTTCTGATTTTTGAACAAATTTAATGTCTTTTGGCTCGCCTCTACGCCATCTTCTGTAAGTAATCGCATAGGGGCTTTGCTCAAAATTGCTGCACTTAGTGAAATCAATATCCTGTGCAAGCACTGTTGCGATATGAACTTTATGAAGCTTTGAAACGTCTTTCATAAGACCATACTTCTCATCCATAGCATGAAACCGCTTTCTCATTGCGTCTTGATAGGATTGATCAGTTACTAGATTGACCAGCAAATGATCTCTGTATTCCTTCCAGTCTTTGAACATATACGGCAGCTTCTTAGCTTGGAACATATCTTCCTTGGTCATATGGCGGGCTTGATTGATACCCTCTAATCGCTTGGTTAATTTATTCCATGTCTCGCGCTCTATCTCTTGAAGATAAAAAAGCTGGTGAACTGCTGTTTCATGATGAAGATTTGAAACTCTCATTTTAGTCGGGCTTATCCCATATTGATAAAAGTAGTCATATGCTTTGGCGTATTGCCACCCATTCTCATGTATGGATTTCCAAATGTCCGTATATGACCAATCATAAAGAGGATAGAAATTATACTGCCCAACTTTTTTATCTACAGCCTTGCCCCAAGTAATCCATTTATAAGTTGCTGCCGTTGTTAAACCCGCAAGACGAGCGGGACTTTCCTCTGCCCTTACTCCCGCTAAGACAGCTAACTTTTTATTGGGCCAATGATGCTTCATAATTGCTGGGAAAAGATCAAAGAACCTATCAGTGCCATATATGTTTTCTGTTATGGCGAAATCTTCCTTTGGTCTCATCCAATCTTCGTCATCGCCCTCTGTCCAGCAATGCAGAAAGTGCTGATCGTTTGATGTCGAGTTAGTCATGCGAATTGGCATCTGGAACCACATAGGATCTACACGGGGATCTGTCATAACATCCCTGACGTAATCTATTACATTCTGCCACTCAGCTTCTTGATCTAAGAACATAACCTTAAGCGGAAGCCTGTTTCGCTTCTCAGCAACCATCATAGCAAGCTGAAATGTTACTGTGCTGTCCTTACCGCCTGAGAAGGAAACAACGACATCATCAAACTCATCAAATATATGCTCTATACGCTCTAAGGCTGCATCCCACACATTCTGTTTAAGATAAATCTTCATAGCTCTAATATTAACTTTCTACCGCTGCACTTGTATTCAATCCCAGTAGGTTGGAATTTAAACTTCTTTGTAAATAGAGAAGATTTAGATGTGGTTTCGATTGATTTTATACCTAACGTCATAGCATAGCGCACTAATGTATGAATTAAGAGTGATGCAATTCCACCCTTACGAAAAGCAGTTTTAACATATAAATGATTTAATCTACCTTTGTTTTTTCCTAAAATCCTTAACGCGACACATCCTGCAATATCACCACTCATATCAGCGCAAAACCAAATCATATTCTTTCCGTCATGAAACTCTACAATGCCTCTGTCATCCTCGCTTTGAAGATGTTCGATTTCATGGAATTTGCAGGTGCGAAATTTCATATCTCTAAATGTAAATCGTTTGCGCTATTTCTTACTTTAAGGTTAAGAGCTTCAAATGACTGATCTACAGAAGCAATACTCTTTGTATCCCTTACTACTGACCCTATTGCAGAAGGGGTGCCAAGAGTAGATTTTACGCTAAGATCATGACGTGCAAAACTATGACAGAGAGTTACAATTCTCTTTTTATATTTCTGTGCGGCAAATCTAAACCTTACCTCATCGTGATATTTTGCTTTTGCTCTATCAATAATCTCGTTGCATTCTATTACATCCTGAGCGAACTCAGGCGAAATCATATAGAACTGCGCCCATAAAAAATTGTTATCATTAAACCCATCAAAACCCTTTTCAGATATTTCTTGAAACTCTTTTCTTGGAGGGGTGAATAGACTTATTAACCCTATTGGGTCTGTCAAATGACCTTTTAAAACATTGATGTGAGCATCTATCGCCGTAGGTAATGGCTTGATGTCATCTTGAGCAATCAAACAAATTTCAGTTCCTGACGCTATTGCGGTCAATGCTTGCAAGGTATTGAACCACGGCCCTTTATACTCATGATCAATATGTATTGTTATTTGATCTATAGATTTGCAGAGAGAAAATGAGTGAACTAGACGTCTAAGGGGCGCTGATCTATCTGGAACTGTAATTATGTGAGCCTTCATTCTTTAGGAGGCTCCTTTGGTTTTCTTATATCCTCACGCTCTCTGTTAAATATTTTGCTGTTATTGGGATCATCTGACATGATCCAATACCTCCATCCATCAAGATAATAATAGTTGCGAGGCTTTTTGAAGAACTGCTGTTCTATACCATGCTTTTTGATCATATGAGCAGTCCATGTAAATTCTTCTTTGTTTTCCCATGTATCCCCAACAGTATAAAAATGCGGCATCCAAGGCATTGTTTTTGCAAATTTATATTTAGCTGATCTCAAGTTTTCATTTAACCGCTCTATCTCATCATTCATTAAATTTCTCCTGCAATTTTTGAGCGCGACCAGGGTTCAATTCAGCCGCAACAATATCAACTCCCCATCCATCCATAATTTTAGAAGTAATCCCAAGACCCGCGAATGGTTCAAATATACATGAAGGATTGTGGTGCTTGATCGCAAGTTCCAGAACGTCGAAGCCATTTATAGCTTTTTGGGGTTGCGGCAAATCTGAATTGAACTGCAATACGCAAAACGGCTGTTTTGTTGTTTGATAACCAAAGATCTTGCGAACAAAATCAAACCCATGATCTCTACCTATATTAATAACTCGCTCGAACCCCTTCTTCCCATACTCTATAAAGGTAGGCTTTCCAGATGGGGCAAGCTCAAATAAACGGGATATGATCTCGTCAATATCATTCTTAGGCGGCGTATATCCCTTCTTACGCATATCTGTCTCAAACCACTTTACCATCCTATTTTCCCAAGGTGGATCTGTGTAGGTCATATCGCATTCATCCGCATAGTCAGATGGTAAGCTAAGAATATCAGAAACTTGAAATTTCCTAAGAGGCATTATCTGCCACCAAAGGTAAATTCTTCACCACAATGAGGGCATATTACATCTGTTGTTTGTTGTGGCTGCAATCTACTACTTTGATCGTTTTGCATAGACTGATCAGCCTTTATCATCTTACCTTCGTCAATCTCTGAGGCATCAAAACTAGGCTCATATACTGGATTGAAATTGAATGCTGACATATCAATATCGACACCCATTAATGTAAGATCATATCCGTCATTACTCATTTCCTTTAGCTGGTTAAAATACTCATTAGTATCCCATTCCCCATTTTCAGCTAATTTGTTGTCTGCAATGACATAGGCTTTCTTCTGTTGCTCAGTCCATCCTTCCGCTCTAGTGCATGGAACCTCTGATATTCGAAGCTTTTTGGCTGCGAACAATCTGCCATGACCAGCTATAATCTGATCATTTTCGTCTATAAGAATAGGCATAGTCCAACCCCATTCTCTAATACTATTAGCAAGTTGTTCAATCTGAGTATCTGGATGGATCTTTGGGTTTCGATCATATGGTATAAGATCGTCTACTAATTTGATCTCAATTTTGTTTGCGGCCCAATTTTCCATAATAACTCCCTTTGTTTCTTATTTTATAAAGAGCGTGAATAGATTTATCAATACTCTTAGTTAAAATAAAAAACCCGCTCTCATCGCAGTGCGTATCCTAGCCAGAGAACGGGAGGTATTGAGGTAAAGTGCCTAAGCATTTTTATATTACATCCTTTTGATACCGCCTAGCAACTCCTCTGATAATCTTTTTCTTGCCTCTGCATCTGGGTTCTTTCTTGGCGGCGCTTCTATCTGAATTTTAGGCGCGGCATCGACAATCCTTTTTCTGTTTTTAAGAAGCATCTGAACGATCAATCCTTCGTGCGGCCTAGTCCTTGGGTATTCAATCAAATATTGTCTGCAAGCCGTATCTATCTCATCGCGGGTATAATCCTGCAAACAATCCATCCAACCTAGAAGTATATCTCTCTTGACTAGCTCATCCTGTGGAAGCTGAAAATATCTGCCCATAAGAGCCTGTGCTTTTATCGCTATATAACCCCTATGCTTTGTAAGCTGCCCATCGTCCATGATTTTGCTTTGAAGCGCTGGTAACATTATCTTAGCCTCGCAAGATCATTAACCATTCCTCGAAATTCAATATCAACTCCCTGAGGTGCTTCTATCTCATCGTCCCATCTTTCTTGATTAAGCCATGTAGAGGCATGAGGTATAAACTTAGCATCTTTGCCATGTACGCTCTGAGAATATTCAGAAACCGCATCCATGATGGTCAAAAGAGTTGTTTTATGAACAGCCTTATTAAATGCGTCCTTGGCTTTTGCCTTGCCTATCTTTCTAGGGTAAATTTTCCAAAATTTATCGAAAGCAATTTGCACACTATATAGAGGTTCTTTTCCAAGCTTATTGCTTACAAGGTTAAGGGTAGGAAGATTTTTCTGGGGATGGGTGGAAATATTTTCCTTGGGGGTAGGAATATTTTTCCTATGGCCTGTGTCTCCATGAGTATCAGTAAGTATCAGGAGGTATTCATTGCTAGTTTGAGATCCGTTATCTCTGTTTCTCTGTATGATCTGTATCAACCCCTTGTCAGCCAAATCTGCAAGATGATTTCTGACACTTCTATCTGTCATTTCTGATAGTTCAGCCAATCTTTTATGGCTTGGGAAGCAATCTCCAGTTTCGCCGTTATGATGGTCAGCAAGCCAATAAAGAACAATCTTAGCGGCTGGTGTTAGCCCTTGTTGTTTCATAGCCAATGCGGTCATGTAGTGTGACATATTCTATACGCCCCTTTCATATTATTAACATTTCTTATTGTATCGCCCAGAAATGCCATGTATGAATAGCGTATCTGGATTGATCTGCTTCATCCATTTAATAAGAATATTGACCGCTCGTCAATAAATCCTTATTGCCTGTGCCCTCGCTCCCCAGCGGGGGCATTTTTTCATTTATGAACTTCAAAATAATCAGATAACTTCTGCAGAGTTCCAAGTGATGGGTTGCCCTCATTTTTCCGTATACGAGATAATGACATATAGGTAAGGCCGCATTTCTCAGCGACATACGATAGGCGTCGATCCTCTAGCTTTTCCCTGACTTGATCAGCGGTCAAAAGCGGGCTGTTCTCATTCATAATAACACCTTTTTGTTAATTATAGCATTTTTTGCTTTACTATAATTAAAACAAACGATATATAAAGTAAATAGGCAATAAGGGGAAAATTATGAGAAAGCCAACTATAGCAGAAGTCAAAAGCGAAATCATGACTGCAATTACTCTGCATGACAAAGAGATCTTAGATAGGGTCAAGAACACTGACGCTTTGTTTAGCGATGTGGTCGATCAGCTGTTCCCTCTGGGATATGATAAAGTAATATCAAAGGGAATTGAAAATGCTTGGAAGAAAGCAGAAGCCAAGGGCTTAGCTAATGCGAATTGATACTGGGATGCTTACCTATTTAGCTAATGAGCTATCAGAGTATTCTGATGACCTTGAGGCTTTTTGGGATACGATAGACGGGGAAACTGACATAATGGATGTCGTGGGAACCCTGATTGAAAACCTTATCAATACAGAAGCTGATGAGGAAAAGATTAATTACATAATAAAGAAATACACTGAACGCAGGGATGCGGTCAGATCAAGAAATGCAGCAATAAAAAGATCAATCAAACAGATCTTGCTTGCTACTGGGAAGGATAAAATCCCGCATACTCTCGCAACCATATCATTACGCAGAGGCACAGAAAGCGTAGCGATACAAAATGAAAAGGAGATACCCTCTCAACTGTGTAAGGTGACTGTCACGCCTGATAAAACAGAAATCAAAAAACAATTAAAAGCGGGGGTCAGCATTGACGGTGCTGAATTAGTATATGGCCCTCAAACTATAAGTATAAGGATTAGGTAAATGGAACACGTCAAAGCGTTCATAGCCGCCCAAGGAGATCTTGGAGCGGCACTAAAGACAGCGAAAAATCCCTTCTTGAAAAATGACTACGCACCTCTTGATCAAGTTCAAGATGCCGTTATCCCAGTATTTGGCAAGCACGGGTTTGCAGTCATTCAGTTAGGGGGATCTGATGAGTGTGGGCAGTATATAGATACAAGGCTAGATCATGAAAGCGGGTCTGGATATTGCTGTAGAATATATCTGCAATTTAAGGCTGGTGACATGCAATCATTGGGAAGTGCAATAACATATGCTCGCAGATATGGTTTGCTATCAATTACTGGAGTAGCGACGAAAGACGATGATGGGCAAGAAGCATCGGGTATTCAAAGCCAGAAGGTTGCAAGATGCGACCAATTAATATCTGCACTTGGAAACCCAACAGCAGAAATGATTTTACAATTTGAAAGAGAGGTTAAAGATTTACACAAGAAAGTACAGAAGTTCGATGAACTCAAAGCAGAACAATTAAGGCAAGCGTATAAGAGCGCTGAGAAAAAGGTAACAGCATGAAAACAATAACAGTCATGGGGCGTCTATATGCAGACGCAGAATTAAGAAATACCAACAATGGCACAGAGGTTTGCGGATTTAGAATGGCGGTCGATGATCGCCGCACTAAAGAAACATATTCCTTTGGCGTATCATATTGGGGGAAGGCTGGCGCGGCCGTTTCTCCATACCTAAAGAAAGGCACACAGGTATGTGTCTCTGGAGATTTTTCTTGGAGAGAATACAACGGGTCTAAATATCTTGAGATAAACGCGCAATCATTAACCTTAGCTGGGTCAAAACCACAAACGCAGCAATCCAGTTATAATCAATCACCCGCTACACCAGCGAGTGAGTATGATGACGAAATACCATTTTAAGGAGGTAAAAAATGGCACGAACAGGACGTCCACCAAAAGCAGAAACAGCTCTGAAACGAGCAGTCGATGATATCGCAAATCTTCAAGCTCAAAACTCTCAACTGCGTGAGCAAATTAAACAAGTAAGAGCGGATGAAAAAAAAGCAGTAGAGATAGTTAGATCTCTTGAGGAGAAGTTATCTTCAATGGAAAAAAGAGGATATAAGTTACCTCAGTCTGAACATGATGATGAAGAATGTAATTTATCACATAAGCAGATGGCGTTTATGTCTATTGCTCATATGTTTTTTAACGAATGAGTGAAAAGCCTCGCATAACTATTAAGTTGCGCGAAGGCAGATTTGAACCAGCAACTGCATTTGATGCGGAAGCGCTGGCTCAATACTCTGGTGAGCAAATGTTTGACTTATTGCCTATTTCAAAGCGCTCACCAGAGCATCATAAACTATATTGGTCACTTCTTGGCAAAGCTGTAAAGGCAACTGGGAAATGGCCGACATCTGAGCATTTGCACAGAGATCTTAAAATGGCGTGTGGATATTACACTACAGTAGTAAATGAGTTTGGCGGGGTTTATTTATTGCCTGATACGATAGCCATGAAGAAAATGAACCAAAAGCAATTCAATGAGTTTTTTGAAACAGCAGTTGAAAAGCTATCGGACGCTCTTGGGTTTGACCCAATGGATTTACTAAATGACTAATCTAGCCAAAAAACCGCCATTAGGTCTGAAAGTAAAAGAAGCTAAGAAAGATAAAAAATTTCTTCATTGGGTAAGATCTCAGAAATGTGTAATCTGTCAAACTTTCCATGAAGTTCAGCTTAGCCCGACACAGGCTCATCACCCGATACATGACAGATTTTCTACTACAAAAGTTTCCGATAAGAAATGTATACCATTATGTGAGGGTCATCATCAGGGAATGTTTGACACTAGCAAAACAGCAATTCATAGAGATCCCAAACTGTGGCGAGAAAAATATGGATCAGATTACGATTTTTCTATGTAACTCTTACCGTCATCCCATTGGAATTTGACATTGATATGTGGAGCTTGTCCGACATCAGTATAACGCTTAAATACTGTCATATGCCATATTTGTTTATCATCATCATAAACAATTCCGTTGCATCCGTCTAAAACGGCTTTCGCAATGTTATCAATATCAGGGCGTGGTGGAATTACTATTCCAGCCTGACATTCCATTACTTTCTTACGAGAATATGATTTAGGTATTTCCATGAAAGCTGTCATTATCAAACCTACTCGTCTGTCAGTAGATTTAAGCTTGTCTCGCTTCATCTCAGCCCAAGCTGATTGTGAAATCCTGTCCTCATACTTCTTTGTATTAACATCTGTGTATACGATGCCATTTTTGGTAAATCTTGGTCTGCCCTTTCCGATTGGCTGACCAGCTACTACGAACTCACAGGTTTTTATTGCCAAGTTACTTGCCCTGTTAATATCATTAACGGAACTTATACATTGTCTACCGCAAAAAGAAAGGGGCTTACGCCCCTTTCAGTTTACTTGCCTTCTAATATCTCTTTGACGTGCATGTAAGCAGTTTTATAGCAATCTACTCCATCATCAGATCCTAGAGTTCCTATTGGGTCAGTAAAATCCCAATAGGTTTGATCTCGCGTGTAGCTGACATTGTGCTTCTTACAAAGTCGACGCAGCTTTTCGTACCATTGCTTATCAATACGCTTTTCTTCTGCTAGTCGCTTTTTCCATTGCGGCTCAGGTTTCCCCATAACATCAAAGAGCATTTTATCTAATGTGTGCATAATTACCTCCATATGTAATTTTCATTTAATTTTTCCAACGATGTCAAATAGCGTAGGCTCTTTGCCTAATATTAACATATCACACATTGTTAAATATGTCAACAAGTTATTTATTTTTATTTTTCTGTTAATTTATTCAAAATAGGTGTTGACATGATTAACAGTAAGTGATACTTTAGTTTCATAGGCAATGGAGGAACTTATGATTACATCTGAAAAAATCTTCGATACTTTAGAAGAAGCTAAAGCATGGGGCGAGTACATCGCAAAATCATGCGATTGGAAATACATCGGCGCGGAGGTCAGATTTCGCGGCAATGGCAATACTGCTTTCTCACCTAAATGGAGGTACTAATGGCAATTTCATTTTCTGTAGGCGGCGCGATACTCGCACAAAAAGATAAGGAGTGGATACGCAATAAAGAGATTTGTTATCTTTACGATCAAACAAACTTGAGAATTGATCAAGTAGCTGATCGCTTTGGGCTGACCCGACAAGAGGTCAAAAAAATTCTGATGGATGACGCTTATGCTGGTAAATAAACGCAGCATAGTTTCTGGGAAATGGCACGTTATGGAACTGCCAATTACCAATGATCAAATCGAGCGCTGGCAAAACGGAGAGTTTATTCAAAACGCCATGCCTGATCTAAACGATGAACAGCGGGAGTTTCTAATGACTGGAATTACTCCTGATGAATGGAATGCAAACTTTGGGGAGACAGAAAAAAATGTTTGATATTCAGACTTATGACACAGGGTTAATGAGCATTGATTGGGAACCCGCAAAATATAAAACTAAGGCGGGTGCCGCTAAAGCTTTATACAAAGCACTCTGCAAAAAATGCAAAGAAGTAGGCATGGACCCAAAATCTGAGGTTTGGATAATGAACCCAGACGAAGCAAAAGCTCATGGATACGCTGGGTATGCTTGGCACGTTTGCTGGGAAAGCTCACCATGGTATGATTGGGGATGCGCTGCATTTGCAAACGGCAAGTGGGGACATTGCGAAACTTACTGGGGCTTCGATCTTGGCTTTTACGATTAGGGAGATCATCATGTCCAGCCACTGCGATAAAATACTTGGATACCTCAGATATGCTAACGGAGGTATAACATCATGGGAAGCAATACAGAGATTTGGATGTACCAGATTGGCAGCACGAATTTCTGAACTTAAAGAAAGGGGGTATCGGATAGACACGCAGATGGAACAATCAGATGATGGCGGCACTAGATTTGCTAGATACTTTCTGATTGGAGAGTCTAACATCTGAGAATAACCGTAAGCTATGAGTGCGGATGGGGTGGTACCTGACTTCATTATGACCACCCCAACCATAGCAGTCCAAGCCTTACCTCCATTGGGTGATTGGATACTGAGGGGCTACGGCCCCTCTTTTATTAGGTACAGGTAAGTGCAAATCTTAATAGTTACCTGCCCCTAAATGAAACTATTTGTTAATTATTTTAAAATAGGTGTTGACATGATCAACATTATGTGCTACTTATAATTATAAACAAATGGAGGACATCATGGCTAACTATTCAAAAATCATCTCGAAAGCACTTGGGAAACGCCGCATGGCGAAAATCATAACAATCGACGCATGGGGCGACCTCATGATTGACATCCCAATGAAAAACGGATGGCTCAATGACAATGAGGAAACTACAATTTTTGCTGAATGGGAGGGCGACCCAGAAATCGAAACTTGGCAAGAATTTATAAAATACATCAAAAGGCGGGTAGATGAATTTAAATACACGCCAGAGCCAAACCCACTCGACTGGATCGAATGGCCGACTGAAACCAATGACTATGATGAAACCCCATGCGGAGATCCGCACTGCTGCTTTTGCGGCGAACCACATGATGAAATGGAGGAAGCATAATGGACAATATCTTTACTGCAATACCCGCGCCATTGCCAAAGCATGGATCACCCGCTGACAGAGGAAGCGCTGACGCTTATTACTGGAGATCTGCAGAACCTCATTACTGGCCTTATGGAACTGGGCATGGATACAAAGTGCCAGAAGCAGAAATGACTGATGAGCAAGTCATAGAATACATGGAAGCTTACGATAGCGAGATAGACAGAAAGGACTGGGGATGAGTATTGAGATAACCATAAAATTAGAGGGCAATATTCTTGACGCATTAGAGGATGTCAAAACAGCAACCTCACAAATCCAAACTCAACTTGGATTAGAAAAAACCCCACACACAAAATTTAGATCTGACATGAATATTAAAAAAGCCATAGAAGATTTAACAGAAGAATATCTTGAGGAAGCAAAACGGCGTTGCGGGGATGAGCATGGATCTCAAACAGCAAGGTCAAGGCTTCTAGGATTTCCAAGCTACCAATCGTTTGCATATTGGGAAAAAAGACGGAGGTCAAAATGATTACTTCAGCTATGTGCCTTGCTATGGCGATTTACTATGAAACACGCAATGAGGTTAGCCTTGATGCAGGGCTGGCTGTCGCAGAAGTTATTATAAATCGTGTAGAGGATAAGCGATGGCCTGACAGCGTTTGCGCCGTAATCAAACAAGATAACGGGCCAAAGAAACACGATTGCCAATTTTCATTTTACTGCGATGGCAAGCCAGAACGCCCAAAGCACAAAGAAGCGTGGCTAAGAGCGCAAGAGCAAGCCGCTGACGCGCTAAACGGAGATCTTCTAGGTCATGGGGCGCTTTACTATCATGCGGACTATGCGCGGCCCATATGGAGACATAAGCTGGACAGACTTGGGAAAATTGGGAAACACATCTTTTATACAGACATGGAGGTAAATGTATAATGGCAAGCAACTTAGATCATTGGTATCCACCCGCAACGGTTACTAGAAATAAAGACAAGGATTGCTGGGAATACAGGGTGGGCAAAGATAGCTCACAGCTAATCGTAAATAGAGGAAGCCAGCTTGTTCATATGTTTTTTCAAACACAGATTGAAGCTATATTGTTCGCAGAAGATGAACTCAAAAACCATCAAATTAGTAAAATGACTATCTACGGCAAAAATGGAGACATATCAGTAAGCAAAAAAAGCCGACTACATAAAGCCATTCAAGAATACAAAGACGAAGCAGTCGCAGAGTATGAACAAGAATGCTTTCACATGAAAAAACATTATGAAAGTAAGCTTTTAGAGTTATCAGAAAAAGCTGCGAAATGGGATCAACTGCAAAAGCTTATGTCTACAGAGGGGGCTGAATAATGACATCAATATCAGTCAATGAAATGATAGACAGGCTTGAAGAGGTTAAAGACATTGCAGATGCATGTCACACCCCTTGGAAACCAAAGATGGATGCTCAGTATCACATCCAGTATTTACAGGAAAAAAACTCAGGATACTCAGGAGCCATATATAACTTAATACGGGATCTAAGGAAAATACAGAGAACAGAATTAAGCATTGAAACAGATGTTCCATATCCTGACCATCCAATGGTCAAAACTCCTTGGAAAACATTAGCTGAAAAAATGGATGTTGGAGATAGCGTTGAAGTCATAGGAGAAACAGAAGCCTCGTCCTTACACTCCGCTATAAAATACAAGTATGGAAAGAACTCAGCCATAATGAAGAAATTAGGCGGGGGTCCTAACAGAGGTATAATTAGAGTTTGGAGAATAGAGTGATCGGATTGGAAACTTGGCCTGAGATAAAGGCCCGTCATAAAAGAGAGAAAATCCAGTTAGTACAGTGTCTTTCTCAAGATTATACTTATGCACAAGCGTCAAGAATACTTGATTGGGATACCTCTGCTCTTGTAAGATTTTGCTATGAGTACGGAATAAAATTTGAACGGAGCAAAAAGAGGAGTGACAATGAAGGATCTTACACCAGCAGATCGCGCACATTTGGTCTTTCTCAATCGTCAAGTCGATCGCTTACAAGATGAAAGTTTCCGCTTAGATCCGCACCCCAATATTAAACAGGATTTAGATCGTGCAAGGCGCGAACTAAAATCATTTACTTTATCACTGCAAAAAGAAGGAAAGAAAATCTATGGATGAAAACCTATTAGCCGTAAAAATGATGGAAATGGCTAAAACAGACATGAAGCATGTAAAAGCCAAGGGCGCACTTGGAGAAAATCCCCATTGGAATAAATCAAAAGAATACACCTCAGCGCAAAAAAGGGGCGGCAGACAGGGCCGACCAGACAGTTATAAAACAAAAATTAACGAAAGATTAGATAAGGGTATGAGTGTTGATGATATTGTGGCAGAATTGGGATGTAGCCGTAATATTGTAAATCAATACATTAGAAAGCGGCGATTAGAGCAGAACGCCGCGTCCTCCCATGCGGCGTAGATGAGGGGTTGGTTGGTTCCCCTCTCCCCCGTCACTTGACCCAATCAGGTGGCGGGGTTTTTCGTGGGGCCAGCAAGAACATCACACTCTGTCACAGGTTTACCTATGTGCCAGCCCCGATTTAAATTAATGTCATTATTTTTTTAGGTAAGCCAGCCATAAATTTTATTTGTTTGGTCTAACCTATCTTGAAGCCCATGATACCCGCCGTTTACGCGCTTGGTAATCTTTTCAATCGTGTTGGTATCTACACCTTCATCCGCTATTTTAAAAAGCCTATTCTTCTCAAAGAACCACATAGCAGTTTCAAAAGCATAATCGGTTTCTACCAAAGAGGGATCGGTCATCACCTCTGGAAGTCCCATGTCAGCCGCAAACTGACGATAGTTATTTTTACCCGTAAGTTGCAGAAATCCGCGACCTATAAATGCACTAGCATCTTGAGGTGTTTCATTTCCTAGCTTGTACTTTGAGCCACGATTTGCATCCAAATATACATTCTCCGCAAGCGCCCTTGGGTTGCGAGCGTATGGCCTTGCATCCTCTACGGTCTTAAATCTGTGAGGCCAAACCTTACAAAGACGTTCGGGCGAGCTATAATATAAACTTTCGCATACACGACTAAAATTACCGCTCTCATGTGATGCTTGGCCCAGTAGGTGCGCTGAGCGATCCGCTGAGAGGCCAAAGTGTTTTGTGATGGCCCGTGCGGTATTGGGGCCAAAAGAGCCATCTGTAGCGGCCCCTATGCGCTCCTGTAGCTTTTGCATTGCTAAGGTCATTTTATTTCTCCTGTGCGGGCTTGGTTCCAAAGACGCGAACATATGTCAAATCTTCGCTGTAAGCCTCTGCCCATTTATTTTCTGTAAAGGTTGCAAAGGTTATAAGGGCTTGGTTGTCGGCCTCAAGCGTAAGAACAACCTCGTCAAGAATGGCTATTTGATCAACCAGAACGTCAATCTTGTGCGCTTGCTCTGCGAAATACCAAGTTCCAGCGATAACTTGAGCGACCATTGCAGCGACCAGCGCCAAGGGAACCTTCACATCTGCCATTTTTATTTCCTGAAAAACTTCGTTGCAGAACGCACGGCGAAGCTACTCGCTACGATTACGCCCAAAGTATATTGATACCACTCTGGCATTTTCTCTAATGCAGCGAAACCATCAGCTACCGCGCTGCGCCCCCACTCTCCAGTAAAGCATAAAATCAGGGGCAGCGAAAAAAGTAAAACTAGATATTCGTCTTTCCATGAGTTTTGAGTTCCTTGCGCCATGATGCGCTCCCAATCCGCAACGCTTGTCTTTTCGCTGAGAAGAATTTTGGATTTCGTTTCTGCCTCAGTAAGCTTTAACTTAGCCTCTGCTGCGGTTTTATCCGCTTTGCCCTGTAACCAGCTTCCAGCGAGGTTAGCGATTGGGCCTATAAATGCTTGTATCATCTACCGATCCATTCATTGATAATTACAAATATCAAAGCACAGGTAAAAGTGCCGAGAAAAGATGTAACTAAAATCTCTGTCATTTCTCCGAACTAAGCCAAACGGCTATGGTTCCCGTCATGGCTCCGCTGACAACTGAAATCATTGCGGATTGCTGCGTTGACAAATCGTCAAGGCTCATTCCCCAATTTATTACCTTGATATACATGACGGTCATGACAACCATCATAATGCGAGGCATCAAACGATACTGCAATATTTTCTCAAAGGTATTGGTCATAAGACCCCCTAATTTACCGTCATAGCTGGTGAACCTACATCTGGCTCATCTGTGATCAAATCATTACTTTCTGGCTGCTTTTGACGTTCTTCAACAGCTTTAACAAAAGACTGTGAAATCCACTCTAAGGCTGCGACTTCTCTTTGATAAGAAAACTGCGCCTCATTTACCCTATTTCGACATTCTTGTATCCTAGAAAGCAAAAGCTTTTCCTGATCGTTAAAATCTTCAACGCTATGATCGACGCCATTGATTGTTACTTTGTTATTTTCCATATCCCACCTTTTTGGTTTAGTTCAAATTTCAATATTTATCTTAGTTCCCTGCGGTCTATCCGCGTTTGTCTTGCGCCCAAACCTATCATAAGTTTCACCCAAGTCAAAACGTTGCTTTGCTAAAGCCTCTAAATGTCTGTGGTTGGCCCTATGCTCTTTCTCTACCCTTTGCTCTACTAAATGAGTTTCAATAGCCTCACGCGCTCTGGTTTGCTCATGGATATGCGATCCAATATTAAACGGCATAGAGCCAACCCCACTTAAACCATCTGCCATTACAATCGGCCCTGCTTAGCTAAGATTATAACGATGGTTATCCCAAGCATGATTGAAACAATAATTACAGCGCCACCATAAATAACAATTCGCTCAACCATCTTGGCTTTGCGCTTTCTCTCTGCTTCTGCTTTTGCCTTACGATCTTTCCTTGCTTTCACCCGTATAGATTGCAATTCGCCCCAAGCGCTAAAACCTCTGGTTGCAATTACGATCTGACGGAGTTCTTCTTCTGCGTCCTTGGCTCTTTGAAGATTAACAAATGTTTCCATAGCGTTTTCATCTGAACCAGAAAAAAGGCTATTCTTCTTTTTTTCATGCGCGGCACGTAAATCGTCCACACCATCGAAAAATTCTCCAATTTGCTTGGTTACATTTACCAGTTCCTTGCCCGCTGATACCGCAGATTTTACCGCCGCAAGCGCTGTAAATGGATCGATCATGCATCATGCCCCACAATTACATAACGAGGACACTGAGCCTCTGGAATTATTCTTATGACCTTTGGGTAATGATAATAAAACGAAGGCGGCGGGCATCCATAACGACACGCCTTGAACATCACCCCAAAGGGATACATTCCAAAAGCGATTGAAGTTAGGGCGCAAATCATGCCCCTACCATATCACATTTTATTTGCGGGCTAAATTCTGAACGTCGCGTCTAAGCTCTTTTTGCTCATCACGCATTTCTTTGAGAAGATATTTGATGTCATCGTAACGAGCCTCAAGCACAGCGATTTTTTTCTGGTTAGTAAAAACAAACCTTAAAATCGCGCCAAAAGCGCCAATGATTGCAATAGTAATTGCAACGGCTGGGGAAAGAATTGCATCGCTCAATTTCATAGTGCCTCCGTACAGCTGAATGAGAAGCCGTACTTGCTAACATGATCTGCATCCCACCCCAGATCGTTACTATCCATTCTCATTACCGCCGTTGTACCAGATATTGAGGCAGATGTAGACCCGCTAATTGCCACTTTTAGCGATGGCTCGATTGTAGCGGTTCCCGTTCCTGACATATCTGCAACAATCATATGGAGCTGAGATGTGGCGCTGGTTCCAAATTGCACATAATCCCCAGCCTTCAAAGTGCCGTTAAGGGTCAGGGGGATAGTAGTATCTCCGATTGCATGGGTTCCGCTTGTAACCGATACCGTTGTGGCTGTGCCAATATTTGACTGCCCGTCAGGATCGCCCATCAAAAACGTATTGGCCCGCCCGCGCAGCTTCAAAAAGAAAGCTTGCCATGCACCCGCCTGAGAACGCTTCATAGGGGGCAAAGTAACTGTCGCTTGCCAACATGCCATAGAATACTCATAAACCTGCTCATGACCACTAAACGGGCTTCTGCTACCCGCTACAGCCCTCTTGATTGCCCAAGAGGATTTAGTAAATGCTGGAGAACTGGGCATAGTAATTAAAGCCATTAGGAAAACGCCTGTGCAAATGAACCGCCGCGCCGCCTACTATCAGCGACTGCGTTGATTGTATCCTCTTTTATAACAGGCAGCAACGAAAGCATTTCAGCCCGTACTGTTTGAGATACACCTGTTTCAATTTGAATTGTTTGATTTACAGTTACACCGCCGCCGCCAAGAGCATTCTGAGTATTCATATTGTTCATGATTTTGCCCGCCCCAGAAGGAACAAATAACTCAGGTCCGCGCTCCCCAACTAGAGTAGGGGTATTGGGCTGAATAGTTCCCCCACCCGCTGCGCCAAATAATTGACCAGATGGAAGCGGGCTAAATCCTGTTACCCCGCCAAAGATTGAGTTCATGATTTGATTTACAACGAAAAGCTCAATCGCTTTGGCAATGATCTGTTTTACAAGATTATCAAACATTGATTTGAAACTTGAAGCAAAATCTTGTCCACTAACAAGTGCATCAGCGAGGCTTTGACTTACCCCAACACTAAACTGCGAAATTGCGCTATTCATCATTTGGATTTCTGGTAAAGTTTGGGCTAACTCATCTTTAAGTCGCTGCAAAGCCTCTGATGCGAAAGGCAAAGCATTTTCCCCAGTAGCCAAAAGATGTGCTTCAAGTAATGAAATATCTGAATTCAATCCTTCTGTTGATGTTCTCGTTCCATTAATTATAGAATTTAAATTAGCAAGAGCATCTCCAGTTCCAGCAATATCTTGTCCTTCTGATCCACCTAAAGAAAGTCTAGGCATATCCTTCATTGCTTCTTTTAAGTCATTCAATCCGTCTAAATCATTTTCCTCAAGACCAGTAGCGACATCACCCAAACCCCCAAAAAGAGTTGGGAACTTTTCCTCTAAGGCATCAAAAGCCTTCTCAAGAACCCCAGTTTTTTCAGCCAATAGGATTGCACCCATAGCGGCAAATCCAAATGGATTTTTTAATAAATGTCTTGTAATAGATTTAAATAAATTTCTATTTAGCAAAGTAACCGCTGCAAGCTTGTGCATGGCTTTTACCATATCCATAACATGACTTGCTACTTGAACAGCCAAAAAGGCTATAGCTACTCTTTTTAGTTCATCAAAATATTTTGAAACCAAAGCTACTAGAAAAGCTAACCCACTAAAAGCTTTGCCAAGAACATTCCCTACAACAACCGCTACTGGCCTTATTTCATCCATAAATTGCTTTAAAGCGTTTATTAGATCTCTAAACCCAGCATTTGCACCGCTTTCAGCAACAGTTCTCTGGAAAGCAAAAAGGCTATCCCCCAGCATAGAAACAGCGCCATCTGTTGTTTTTGCTAAATCGTTTGTTATACCATCATATTCGCCACCAGCACCAAATGCTGACTGTAACTTTTCAAGAGTTTCTTCTACGCTATAAGAAGTTCCAGCTTGAAATCCCGCCATAGCTGAGACACCACGCTCACGGAACATATCTGCGGAGTTAATACCAGCACTTAATGCTCTTTGAATGTTTTGAGATGCTTCCTCAAAAGACATCCCAGAAGCAGCCGCAATATTACCAGTAAGCTTAAGAGCATCCCCCATTTGGTTTGCGTCACCTACAATAGTAGCTAACGGAGCTGCACCCCTTTGGATATCCTGCAAAGAAAACGGAACTTCAGACGCATATCGGGTTATAGCTTGAAAAGCTTCCGCGCCTTTTTCAGCAGACCCAAATAAAGTATTAAATCTAACTGCTAGATTTTCTACTTCTGCGCCTGTTTGAATAAACCCTTTTATCAAACCTCCAAGAGCAGCAGCCCCACCAATAGCAGCGAGGGCAGTTCCTACCCTGCGAAAACTAGCAGCCATTTTGTTAGTTTGCTGTTCTGTTTGCTGAGAGATGCGGTTTAAATCACGCTTCAAATCAGACATATCCGCTTCAATGCGGACTAGAAGGGTATCAACTGTTGTAGCCATTAATCTGGATACCTTTCCATCAAATCACTTAGCTCATCTTTTCGTAGAGGCGGCGGCTTGCCCCCAGAATGAAACTCAGAAAAACCTTCAGATGCTAGGAAAAATTCTTGAATTGATAGACCCCAAAATTCATCTGAGGTCATTCTCATTTTCCCAAGGGCCATTCTAAGCCAGTCATCCCAAGGATATTCTTCTACTCTTGTCCTACCGCCTTCAGTACGTTTCCCTCATCGTCACCCGCGCCAATAACAAAAACTATTATCTCTGCGATTATTTTCAAACCTTCTGCAAAACCCGCTTCCCAAATTAAATTTGCAACATCTCTATCTTTCAAATCTGCACCGCTTGATCTAAGAACAGGCGTTAAAATTGAAACCATTTGAGTAGCAGACATTTCTGCATTTTGAAGTTCTTGAGCTATTTTAAGAACTCCCTTACCAAGATTAGTCTCTATCCTCATTATTACGTCCATCGTTATTTTGCATTGATAACTTTGGCCGTTGAGGCTTACCTCCAGTTCCCCGCGCTTTGGGTTTGGCATTGGTTATTTCCTTTCCACTTATTAAAAGTTCCTCATTACGATTAGCTACGTTAATAACGCTTTCTGCAATATAAGATTTCCCCTTAACCTTGAAATGACTACCCACTTCAAGTGCTGAGGAAAAACCCATTACAAAATCGCATTGAGAATTTGATTTGGCCCAGCCAGAAAAAGTTGAGCCATCAACTTCTATTTCAACACTGAGCCAAGCCATTTTTAAGCCGCCGTAAACGTAAAGGTTCCAGCGCTCTCAAGACTGATTGAATATGTTATTTCGCCATTATACTCACCAGCATATTCAATAGATGCAATCATCATAGGACCAGCAAATGTTCCAAACGCAGGTACTATTATATCAAAGTCCGTAAATGTTCCCGCTGTTCTTTGAGCATCAAAAGCTGTGCGAACAGCCGCCTCTGATGGCTGATCAGTAAATACACCTGATCCAGATGCGGTAAATGATTGCACACCACCGCCACCTAACAGCTGTCGTAAGCCAGAGCTATCCTTGGTTGTTACATCAACCGCTTCGTCATTCATTGTAATTGAAGTTGAGCGCAATCCAGCAACAGTAGTCGCTGTCCCGCTTATATCAACTTTCAGTAGCATTGCGGAGCCTTTTTGTGCCGCCATGTTCTTATCTCCTTAATTGTCAAACACGATGGCGCGAAATCTCATTACTCCGTGCCGCGTTATTCCATCAGCTTCTTCAAGGGTCGTAGCAAACTCTTGCCGTATGTTAACCAATGAAGCACCTGACACAGTTATAGCAGCATTATGAAGGTTTTGGTAGACCTCTTGCATAATGTGCTTTATTTCATATCGGCCCCGATATTCAGACCAAACATGAATAGTTAGTGTATGCTCCACCGCATCTACGGTTTTAGTTCCATCATTGATAGCGGTTTCTTCCCCAATATTGATATACGGCGCAGAAGTTCCCTCTGGAACATCATCATATATGGGAATTACCTTTTGGCTCGTATCATCAACAATGCTTGCCGTGCCGCCCATTCCGCTGTGATACTGGCAATAATAATAAAGGGTAGGGGTGCTATCTGTTATGGTTATTTCTGTGTAAGCTCCAGCGCTGCCAGCGCTTCCAGAAGTTGTTGCATTAGTAGTATATTCAGAACCGCCGCCATGAGTTCCATTCGGCGTTGTTGAAAATTTGAATGGATGATTTGAGTTGGTATTGTCTGATTGGGTAAACCTATACGTTCTGCCCCTCATTAAAGAAAGGGTTGGGCTTGCCCCAGAATAACTAGAAATAAAATATTTATTCCCTGATCCATAAGAATTTGTGCCGCTTGCAACAGTAACTGCATAAGTAACAGTGCCAGAGTGCGTAGAAGCTGTCTTAATGTTTCCACTTAACTTGGTGTAAATTGCTTTCTGTAAAGGCCATGAATGTAATGCCATTTACCCGCCTCTCGATCTTAAATTCGAAAATTTTCGACGTATTTTCGGCCTGTTTTCCTCAAGAGCGGGTTGCAAAAAAGGCCTTGCTTGCATTTGACTAGTTCCAAACTCAAGAGCCTGAGAATAATCTGCCCTGCTCTCTACCGATCCCCCTAAACCATCCGCATCTATAACCATATTAATATTAGCAGCTAAATATCCAGTATCAGAATTTGGAGGATTTCCCGCCGCTGACGCCGTATGAGTGCGGCGAGGATTATATTTTTGATAGGTTTGCCCACTACTTCCATGCGATTGAATACTTTGTTTGGCTGTATTCATTGTGTCTTGAGTGCCAGAAGCAATAATTTTTCTTATATTTCTAGCGTATCCAGCTTCAATAGATTTGTAATTCGGCTTGTTAACAACCTTCGCTCTTATGATCATATTGCTACACCCTCCGACACATCAAGATCAAGAAACTTAAACCTGTTATCTACGTTTAAAATTCCGTTTATCTCAAAAGTTCTAGTTGTAGTAACTCCATCCCTAGTAAATGTTTGAACAAGCCTATAGGCGGTTGTTATCCCAGTTCTGTATCTGATCCTTATAACGCTATCCAACTTATCGCGAAGCTTGTCTGCGAAAAGCTGTTCGTTTGAGCCTTTGGGCGTTATAGATGCAAACACATCCGCAATCTTAGTCCAAACAATCGTAGCCCCGCCACCGTCATCAAGGGTTCGCGTGGGAGATTGCAACTGCAATTTGAAGCGCATTGATCCTACTGCCATCAGCCAATACCAGATCTCAAGATGTTGGAATAAGGAGTCGAGCTAAAACGCATTATTTGATATGGCTGCAAAAGTTGCGTAAGTAGCTTGGGCGGCGAAATAGTAGAACTACCATCTCCATCCCCCCTATGCTCATACATGAATGTGCAATACTGCATCATAGCCATTTTTATGGCCTCTGGAACATTAAGTGGGCTTGCCCCATACCCAGCCTCAAAAACTATTTTAAGCCCATTGACGGATCGTAAATCGCTTGGAAAAGAACCCCCATCCCTTAATGCAATTCTTGATGGCGTCCTGATGGTGTCTATGTGATAATTTGAAGCGGCCCAAGTATTCTCTGTGTTATCATCAGTAAAATATTTAACATGAGTAACGCTAATTACTGGCGCGGCGGCAAGCTCAATAAAGTTTTGATAATTGACAATATTGGGGCCAGTTCTCCAACCCTCCCACAGCCTATTGTCTACCTCAATAAAACCATCAAGATATTGCGATACCGTTCTGGTAATGAATGCTCTACCAGTATAATTCTCAGCCCAATTCCTAGCGGCAACAATGAGAGAAACAATTAGCGTTTCTTCAACGTCATCATCAAGCCGCAAATAATTTCTGACATCATCAACGAATAAAGGCTCTCTGGTTGGTGTAGTCTGTTCTATTCCGCTCATGCTATATCATCCAGAATTGTAATTTGAATATACTCAGAATTTGGAAAAGTCTCTGTCTGACCACCACCCGCAAAAACAACTTGGAACTCTGCGAAATATGATCCCGCCGTTGCCGTGTCGCCAGATTGCCACTCATATTTTACTGAACCAGCTTCACCATCAATTATAGCCGCTGCGCTATTGATAGTAGCAGTTGAAGAACTAACGGGCCGCATCTTAAACGTAATAGCTGCACCTGTTACATCTACTGCATTCTCATTTGCGTCTTTTAAATTGGCTTGCAAAATAGGAGAGGTATCATTTTGTTTAATAAAGAAGGCCATAGATTTACCTGTTTGGGGCGTTTATCTATTCATTGATACCATCATTTAGCACGATTGCAAAGTTATGTCTTGGAACGACCACCTGATTTCTACTGTCTTGATCTATCGAAACAACCCTTGGAAGTCCGACCCCAAACAAAACTGACGGCATAATAGGAGCGCCAGTTGTTATATTTACAGAGTTTAAAGTATGCCCTTGAGCAAAATTTGCAGCGCCCACACTTGGAAGCCCAGCATAGATATTGGATGCGACAAAAGAATGGCCTTGGTTTATTGCAGTATTATTAACGGCTGGGGTTCCCAATGCAAACCCGATTGCAGATAATTGATGGCCTTGTTGAAATCCTGCATTATCCAGAACAAATGCTGATAGAGTTACGTTTCCAGTGCTTAGAACATTGCCCTCTACAAACGTAGCATTAGGAACACTTGCCGCTCCAGAATAAAGGTTTGGGGTACTTAGAACAATATTATGAACAAGGGATGGCGAGCCAACAACTGGGTTTCCGCTCAAAATATCTATAGCCCCAAAGGTTTCTTCCTCCGACATAGATATTGAGGCTACAATCGGGCTTCCTGATGTAATTGTTTGCGCTGATAATCCGTGAATTTGAACAAAAGATATTGCGTCAATAATTGGATCGCCAGAAGAAACATCAGTTGCAGAAAGCGCATGATTAACAACCATTGCTATATTATCAACAACTGGAGAGGGCGTTATTAAATCTGCTGTTACAAAGGTTTCATCCTCTGCCATATTGCAATCATCTGCGACAGGAGCGCCAGAGAGCAGTTCAGGGGCCGAAAGACTATGCCCCTGCGCGATTGTAGGCGAACCCGCAAAAGGCTCACCAGAGGCGATATTTGAGGCTGTGAGCGCCCTTCCTTGGTTAAATGCAGAGCTTGAAACGACAGGGGTTCCAGACGCTATATTAATCGCGGTCAGGTTTACGCTTAGGTTAAATGTTGTTTGATCAACTATCGGGCTTCCTGATAAAATCCCAGAAGCTGCAACGACATGGTTTTGACTGATTAAGGGGCTATCAATTTCGGGATTTGAGCTAAATACGCTAACGCCAGACAGAATATGAGCTTGATTTATTGCGGAGCTTGCAACAGAGGGAGCGCCAACAGTTATTCCATTTATACTCAAACCTTCTCGCTGTGCGATTTGAGGTGACCCTAAAATTGGGTTGCTTGCGGAAATTGTATCTGACGCTAAAGTCTGCCCCTGATTAAACGCAGAAGATGAAGCAAAAGGGGTTCCAGATACTAAATTCGGCGGTGATGAAAATATCCTGTTTATAGTTGCACTAGGGGTTTCAAAAACATTAACCCCACCAGTAATGCCTTGAGGCTGAAAAATGTGTACTTGGCTTAATAGCGGCAATCCCAAATCTGGCGCACCAGCTAAACAATCATTTAGATCAAAAGTTTCCCCCTCTGACATATTTACAGAAGGGATGGAAACCGCCCCCATAGAAATTTCTTGAGGGCTTAAAGTGTGTATCTGAACAAATGTTACGGTTGGTATAGAAGGATTTCCAGAAGTAATTCCAGAAGCCAATAGCTCTCGAACTATAACACCACCATCATCAGAAAGTGGCGCAGAAGCTAATGGGGAAAATCCTATCATAATCTACTCTGGCTTAGTCGGCCAATCGCTATCGGCCACAGCGGGCCAATCAGAATGGCTTGGAAGGTCACGCAAAGCCTGACGGTAAGTTGTTTGCTCGACCGTTATTGTACGATCCGTAACAGCCCACCAATCTGTTTCAGCGAGAAGATTGTTACGCTTTTCTCTAGCGTCATCTTCAGTTGTATCAACTACGGGTGCAGCGCCCAAATCTGTATAACCCTCAAACATTCCTGATGTTTCAGCGTTATCATCTACAACAATTTTGTTTCCGTCTTTTTCAAATATTTTTGCCATGATTTTATCCAAAATAAAGAATGTTTAAGCCGCCACCGGCACTTATTGATGTGCAACTTATACCACCACCGTTATTAGAAATTGACTGAACAGCGCCGCCGCCACCGCCCCTGCTAGTGCCCGCTATCTGTTGGGAGCCATAATTAAAGCTGTAATTGGTTCCTGTCCAAACATTACCAACAGAAAAGGCACCAATGGCAGAAAGATCGGTACTAGGGATCGCGTTATTTTCATAAGAGTTTACTTGAAGCCAGAATGGAGGAGAAGCGCCAGCACCAGTGGGGCTGTACCATACGCTCTGAGTTCCAGCACAAGCGCCGCCGCCACCTACATAATTATTGGCAGACATTTGTGCCCTGACACAGTTTGAACCTCTACCCCCTTGCATATTGTATATGTTCGCACCAGACGCAGTGCCGCCAGTGCCGCCAGCTACGTTTGTATCCACCCGACCCTGAGAAGCAGCGCCACCGCCATTACCGCCATTAGCCGTAAGAGAAATTCCATTTCCAGATAATGTGCTGGTGCCGCCAGTTCCCCCAGCTTGACCAGAAGAAACGTTAGTCCCATAGCTTTGAGTATTTGTATGTCCAGCACCTAACGTAACGCTATAGCTTTGGCTTGTGGAGAGAGTTGCTTTGTGAATACACATGCCACCAGCACCGCCGCCTCCTAAATTGATATACGATGCAGAGGTAAGTAATTGATCTCGCCCTACCCCACCGCTTCCACCAGCGCCGACTAAAATAAGGTAAGCCTCACCATCCATCTTGGGTGACCACGTTCCAGACGTTGTTACAGCCTCTTGAAAACGTGGGCTACCACCACCAGCATTTGCTGCTATTACCGCCGCTGTTGTAGCGTCAACGCTTGCAACATTTTGTAGTTGCCTACTGTCGTTTATAACTGTTGTGCCGCTTATTTTTATAGCCATCTTCGTGCCCTTCCACTATTAGCCATTTAATTTTTTGACCTGATCCTTTAGCTCATCAATCTGAGTTTGCTGTTCTTTAATGGCCTCAATTAACACACCTACAAGGTTGCCGTACTTTACTGACTTAATGCCTTCACCATTAGTGTTGACTACATCTGGCACAACTTCTTCTACTTCTTGAGCGATTACACCTATTTCAGTGGCTCCGCTTTCCACCCAATCGAATGACACACCACGCATGGACATTACTGCATCCAGTGAGCCGCTGAGTGTTTCTACATTTGTTTTTAATGTGGCGTCTGAGGTGCTGTTGAAGTTGGTAGCACTAACGGTACCGTTGACTGTAACTTTATCGGAGCCACTTAAAGCACCCACAAGCAAGTTACCGCTGCTATTTATTACTAACGAGTTTGCTGGTGCTTGCTGGATTTCTATAGGCGTAACAAAACCAGAGGCTCTATCATCATTAGCCCGCAAGATATTTAGTGAACCGCCGCTTACTTGGAAGCCCCAGTTTTTTTGATTTGATGCAGCATCTGTATCCCGCAGCCAAAGCTGGGTAGTGCCTGTGCTATCAAAGATTGAGCCGTTGTTATGAGCGGTAGAAACTACGTTTAGCTTACCATCTGGGCTGATGTCGTTGATCCCAACCGACCCGTCCGATGAGATCCGCATACGTTCTGAGCCAGAATTAGTATGGAACATTAGGTTTCGTGAGCCATCATAACTTATACCGCCGTCAAAGGCATCGCTGTTGTTTGCATTAGATCTTGAAAAAGCATACCAACCTAGACCAGTTCCAACATAGTTGGCAATGCCTCCAGCCGTACCATTCCCGACCACAAGATTGTTAGCATTAGCGTGGTTGTTACTTGGAGTTGAGTTCCCAATCCCCAAACTCTCCGCAGATGCATCCCAGAAGAACTTTGCAGTGGTGCCTGTGTCCTCGTAGAAGCTGATGTCGCCTGTTTGACCTACTGTAAGCGTATTTGCAGAACCATCTAAATTCTTAAATGTATGTTGGAAAGAGTTATAATAGTTGTAGCTTGGTTGAAGCTGTATTCTGTTACCACTGCTGTGTTCAATTAAAGGATAGTTTGCGCCTGTCGCTTGAACAGTCAGCCCATCGCTGGTCAAAGTCCCTGTGATGTCTACACCTGTGCTGGTGGTTTCAAACTTTTTGCTGTTGTCGTAATAAAGCTCTACAGACCCGTCTTTCGTTGCTACCAAATAATTCTCGTTATTTGTAGCAGTCATCAGCTTCATTACGTTGCCTTTGATCTCAAAGCCCGTAGAAGAACTGTCGCTAATAATTCGGTTGTAACCTTGCTGACATACAAAATAAAACTTGCCACCAAACGACAAATAATTACTTATCAAGTTATTGTTATTTAGCTGCGGAAAGTTGATGTTATGGGTCCGAGTGTCAAGGTTGCCGCCCAACTGAGGGGAAGCATCATAGATTAAATCTGTTTGTAACGCTGATAAGCCAATAAGACCTGTCGCTGAGTTATATTGAAGTACGGAACCGTTAGCAGCAAATTGTTGAAGACCGGGCATACGAAAACTGGTATGGTTCTGAGAGCCTATAGTAATTTCGTTAGAAGCCGTTGCGGATGAAGCATCTGCCCCCTGTCCAATGACAATGTTGCGGCTCCCCGAAGTGATATTATCACCCGCATTAACCCCAACAGCAACATTGTTTGCGCCTGACGTAAGCGTTTCTCCTGCACTTTTACCTAACAATACATTACTATTACCGCTGGTTATAGCGTACCCCGCCGAGTTCCCTAAAGCGAGGTTATTGGTTCCGGTATTAGAGGACGTTGTAGTACCTCCTCTAAACGCATTGTAACCCATAGCTATGTTGGATGCGGAGCCTGAAGCGCGCCTAGACCCAGCATATGCGCCAAAAAGAATATTATAACCACCTGTTGTAATAGAACTTCCCGCGCTTTCGCCAACAAGGAAATTATGTGAACCTGTTGTTATAGATAAACCACCGCGAGCTATAAGGGTGTTATAGGAGCCAGTTGTTACATCGCCCCCTCCTAAAAGAACATTATATGTACCTGACGTAAGGCTGTCACCCGTCTGCCATGCGCCAACCAAAGTGTTATTGTTTCCCGTAATATTACTCGTACCAACTTGATGGCCAACAATTGTATTTTTAGTCCCAGTGGTCAAAGCATAACCCGCAGCTTGTCCAACTATAGTATTTTCAGCTCCTGTTGCATTTTCACCAGCGCGGTAGCCAAAGAAGGTATTAGAGGATGCGGTTGTAATTTTTGTTCCGGCATCTGTACCAACTACAGTATTCTTGTCCCCAGTAGTTATATCGTTGCCAGCGTTATTTCCTAACAACGTGTTATATAGTGCGCCACTTTGCAGGGCTGCACCAGCATTTGTGCCACCTATAAAGTTTCCTGTGCCCACGTTACTAGCGCCAGCGGGAAGGTTGGTTAGCCCCGATCCATCGCCCGTTACGGCTGTTGCAGCTAGGGTTCCTGTTACAGTTACGCCGGTATTTGTTACTTCAAGCTTTTTGCTTCGGTTGTAATAAAGATCAATGCCACCACCTTCGTGAACTTCCATCATTTTGTCAGAAGCATTAGCCTCGTAGATGCCCCAAGTTTTAGTGTTTCCCATTAAAAACTTTAAATCGAGGCCACTATCAATAATGTTTTTGCTTCCATAATAGGAAGAATTGCCCCCTATTTGCAGACTAGAACCACCCATTACAAGTTTAACAGTGTCGTTATTACCAACAGTAATATTCCCACTGGTAAATTGCGCGCCAGAACTAAATACAGTGTTTTGATTACTAAATGTTACGCCATTAGAAAATTCATTACCTGACGAACTAAAAGTTACTGCACCAGTAAACGTGCCACCCGTTGTTGGAACACCAACATTAGCACCCGCAGTTATACCGTCCAGCTTTTGGCCATCAACGGCCAAATCACGCCCGTCAACGGTTCCTGATACGGCTATATTTCCGATTACGTTTACACCGCTAGAGGATGTTTCAAACTTTTTAATTCCGTTTGTGTAAAGTTCAACGCTGCCGCCACTTGCCATAGCGATATATGTTTTGGTTCCCGCACTGCTATCTTGAATGTAAATATCGCCACTGTTTTTAACTAAAAGTGAACCAGTGCCAGTGCCAAGAACATTTTTCATTGTCCCGTTAGAATATATCTCGACCTTACGGCTTGACCCAAATGTAGCCTTTGCGTTGTCAGCAAACTCTAACGCGCTATCGGATTTATCCCATACGGCGCTGTAAGAAGCTCCAGTAAAGGTAACATCTCCATCATGCACCGCGCCATCATCGGTAACGGTTCCTGTGACGTTTACGCCAGATGATGATGTGGCAAGTTTAACTGCATTATCGTAATATAAATTGACCGCACCGTCTGTATAAGCCCGTAGTTTATACTCTGTGCCCGCAGCGTTCATTAAGGAAATAGTGTTGGAACCACGCAACTCAAGATCACCACTACCATCGTCTCTTATGACAGAGTTTCCATCGTGGTATATTTGTAGATCACGACTGTCTCCAAAAGTAGCTTTGGCATTATCGGCAAACTCTAGGGAGTTTTGTGATTTATCGAATAAAATGTTGTAGTTTGCGCTTGCAAAAGTAACATCTTCCGCAAATGTAACCGCGCCAGAGAAAGACGCGCCATCCGTAAACGGCAAATCAGAAGCGGCGGGAGTTATAAATATAACTGCCTCACCACTTAGATTTATCGCGTTATTGGAATTAGTGCTTTCAGAAACAGTCCTAGAAAGTGTGGTCCCCGATGCCGTATAAGTACCAACGCCTATCTCGAAATTAGCGCCATCCTCTATAACGTAAGATACTGAACTTCCGTCAGTAATGCCGCCGCTTGAGAAATTTTGGTATCCTTCTACGGCGGTTCCAAGACTTATTACTCCCGTACCAGTAGTGGCCGAATTGACCTTAATACGGTTTCCATACTTTTTGGGCATCTTTTAACTCCTAACTAATGAAAGCAACTAATTAGGATGGGTCTGGGATACCGATCTTAAACGTAGCTAAGGTAAACGTGTTTCCGCTTGTAACACTTTGAGAAGCAGAAAGAGAACCAGTAGCAAGAAGGCGCGAATTTGTGGTATCAAGAATAGCATAGTTAGTTGCCGTCCCTGTTGCCGTAATGCTGCCATCTGTAATAGCCGCTACAGTTACCTCACGACCACCGCCTGATCTATCCGCTGGTGCTGCAATGCTCAATGATGTGCTTGCACCCAAAGCGTGAGTTGAGTTTGCACTAGCAAAAGTTGTGCTTTCCTGAGATGTAACGGTGATTTTATTGGCCTCGGTGTCAAGGACGCTAAGTCCATTGTCAAAGACCCTGTCTGCAATACTTGCCATTTAATAAACTCCTAGAGAATGGACATGATGGGAAGATAACACAGTGAAGCGCCTCAATCAATCAGGCTTTTGGGGCCAGTTTACTGTTGAAGGAAAGCCCGACTGCTGGGGAACATTCAAAAGATCTGTGCGATATTGCGTCCATTCCGCACGTTTTGTATCTGTCAAATCAGCCCATCTAAGAGGGTTTGAAACTATTGGGTCTACCTCAGAAGCAAGTAAACTATTTCTTAAAGCTCTTGTCTCACTCGTTAAGCTCGCTAATTTAACACTAGCATTTTCCACCCAAGCAGAACCATTCCACTCATGAAAGTCAGAAGGTTTTTTATCAATTTCAGTCATACCTTCTATTTGTTCAAAAGAAATAAAATGATTACCCGTGGCGTCAGCGTAATTATATTGAGTTTCTTGGCTCATTTGTATTCTCCCCAAAATTTAATTTGGTCGCCGCTATTAACATTGGCTCGCCTCAAACTATAATACTGCCCCGCAGGAACTATTACGGTTAAGCCACCACCTGTGTAGAAGGTTGGTTCGGTTTGCCCGATGAGTGTAGCACCTGATGTGGAAGCTGAGGTGTTTGCATAAAATTGAAAAACTCTGTATGTATTAGGATATACGAACAGAGAAATGACCGCTTCATTTGTGCCGTTTAGATACCAAGTATCCCAAGTTCTACTGCTAGTTACATCGCTGTGTATTCTTTGAGTATTTAGAAAAACAGGATCAAGACCTGACGTTTGAATAGCTCCATATAAAACGCCAGTTCCACCCGCGCCGCCATTACCACGACTTGATGACATACCAGAGCCACCCGCACCAATAGCCGTAATGTTCAATGAGACAGATGTAGCCCCAGAAATGTCATATGAGTTTGTAACATGAGAGCCAGCACCACCACCAGCGCCACCCTTCTTTGATCTTGTCCAAGCAGAAGCGTCACGGCCCCCGCCGCCGCCGCCGCCAGAACCAAGAGAACCCGCGCCTCCTGTTTGACCCGCTCCCCCGCCATAACCTCCAGAAGCCCTAGAGCTAGTTCCCCCTGCGTCACCATCCGTTTTAGCCGCGCCGTAGCCCGTACCCGCCGTGCCGCCTGATGCCGTGACGTTATAGGTTCCCGCTTGAGGGCCACCATTAATAGTTAGCGTGTAAGATGTATTCCCGCCCGCTCCCGCTGACCCAGATTGACTTTCCGCACCCGCGCCGCCGCCGCCGCCACCGATTGCGTCAATAGTTACAGTTTGAGCATTAGGGTTAGTGCTTCCGCTTTTTATAGTTACTGTCTGAGCTGTTTGTTTATCAGATATTGCAACCGCGCCAGTAGATTGTTTCGTTATAGTAGGTTGAATAAGCTTTGTTTGCTGCGGGGTTATTTCAATCCCATGTTCTGTTGATTGCCCGCTATTGCTTGTAGCTGTAAATGCAAAAGCATAATTTGTAGCACCCGATCCCGCTGGATTGCCAAAGAATATCCCGTCCGCAATATCTGAATAACTAGATTTACCAATACGCCAAGCCGCACCATCTAAAAGATCAACATCTTTGTTAACTACAAGCTGGTCTGCAGTTATTTCATTTGCCGCCAGAGATTGAGTTAAAACCTCCTTAGTTAGAACCAAAGGAGAAAATACAGAAGGGCTGTCAAATGTGTCAGCATTATCCGTCCAATCTTGGCTTGAATAGCCCCATGACCTTGCGGATGCTTGAATATAAGTAATATCAACAGCTTTACCTGATGGAACAGTAGTAAGATTAAAACGATTTAAAAATTGATCAGTAAGAGATATTGAAGAACTATTCCCAGAGCCATCAACAGAAGCTGATACAAAATCCCCTGATATTAATTGGTTTCCATCATAAATAATTTTTGTTTGGCTATCTGGGGTATGACCACCAGAAACCGTAAATACAGTTTGACCTGACCCTGTGGTGAAGGATTGATTTTTAATAAATACAAACCGCGCCCAAACAACAGAATTTTGAGGAATGTCACTCATTTGAGCAAGTAAAGGATTTGCTTCTAGGAATGCGTTATCTAGCTTTGTTTGAGTTGTTGAGTTATTTGGCCTTGGATCAGTTCCAACCGTTGGCCCCTGATTATTTTCATTATTCATGTAAATATCAGCGCCGTTAAGAGTTATGATTAAACCACTTTGACCAGCTGGCCCCGCTGGGCCTTGCACATCAGCCGCAACGGTTCCATTTCCTACCGCGCTAAACGCAGAGATATTATTAGAAAAATCTTTTGCCTTGAGTTTATAGTAATGCGTTGTGTTCTGTGTAAGACCGCCATGAACAAGGCTAGTACCCGCAGATGTTCCAATCAAAGAATATGTTCCGCTGCTTGTTGTGCTATGGTAAACTTCCATTGAGGCAAAATCAGACGGAAAGCTGTATCCCTGCCACGAAATCTCTAATTGCTTTACTCCCGCTGTTACGGTTGGGGCGCTTGGGGTTGAGGGTGCGGTTGTATCCGTTACTGCCGTTGCATTTATTGTTGCGTATGATCCAGAATTTTCCCTTACTGTAACCGCTCGAACTCTAAAGTTATAAGTAGTTCCAGCCGTAAGGGGCTCTATCTCAATAGCATTATTTGGAGCAATCGTTGAGGAGTAATTTGATAAACTACTTGGCTTCCATTCTACCTCATAATGCCTGAGAATTGGACTATTTACAGCATTCCAAGAAAGGATAACCCTAGACATACTTGTGCCATCAGTTTGAAGGCTTGAAGCTAATGTAGTAGCTAATCCAGTAATAGCTAAATTAGCTGTTGGATCTCCTAAATTAGTATTATTCTGGGTTATCTGTTGATATTCATCAGAGCTAATTGACCATTGATAGGCTGTAGATGATGTTTCTTGGAGGGTCATGTTTATAACTGGCGCGGAACCATCCATACCTGACATTTTCCACGACATTATACGGAATGTTTTTCTAGCCCATCCATATCTATCAAGAGTTACCTCAATAGTATCCCCTATCTGAACCCCAAAAGCTTTTTCTAAAGAAAAATCAGCGCTGAATGTTATCTGCTCACGGCTAACAAACAGAACTTGCTTAGCTAATCTTTGAGCAGTCGCGCTATTCGTTGTAAGAGGTAACTCAAGATCAAGAATAGAAACCTCATCGTTATCCTCAGAAAGATCTGGAATTTGCTGTTGAGGATAATCTGTAGCGATAAAGCGACCATCTGTAGAGCCATCAATAAATGTACCTCGAACAGTGTTCGTTGTATCGCGCCTCGAAAGCCGCGTTGCTATACTTATGTCACTTCTAAAGTCATCATACCCAAAAGCATTAGCATTACTTACAGAAGCATCCGGTGATTTATATGCACCAGCCAAAAGCCTCCACTTTCCCTGCCCCCAGAACAGCGTTCCATTCAAGGTTGTCATTAAAGTATTTAAATTTCCGCTTGGTGTCGCCCCTGTGTCAAGAACTCCACCAATTTTAAATGCATTGCTTTGAACTCCTACAACTCCAGTTGAAGCACAATCCGCAATAGCTGTTGCTATCATATCATCGTCAATATCTGACTGATCCGCATCCAAACCAAGATTACTTGTAAGATAATCCCTTATGGCAAGCGCTGGCTCGTCAGAATATTGCCATGTAGAGGGGTTGTTGGTTCTATGGGTGCTTACCCCTAGCGAATTATCGTAAGCGCTACTGGTGCTGTCTTTTCTGGGGTCATAGACCTTTTTACCCTGTATCTTTGCAGTTACTAGAGGCATCCCATTTGGGAATGTGTCTCTGTCATATTCTAATCTTACATAAAGACAGGCAATCCCCTGACCTTTAAAATTGCTGTTTATTTGAGTAGGTTTGTATGTCAGAGAATTTAAAGTAGAATATACGCTCTGATTTGATGCCCCCGTAAATTTTTTAATATAAACCTTACTGTTCCACTTTGAGGTTGTAACAGTTCCATCTGATCCAGAAAACGAAACAACCTCATCATCAAGATATATATCCCCAATACTATTTACCTCATGTCCAGCAAGAGTAATGATCGTATGAAGATATTTATCATCGTTAGTAAGCTCCATATATGTTTTAGTGCCGCCTTTGCGGGTTTCGCCATATATGATTTCAAAATTTGCAACGGGATCAATATTGTTGCTTAGGCCGCTGCCGCCACCCATTCGCGGCATCTTGGGTCGACCCATCCCAAGAGCATTTCCAAAAACACTTGAAAGCCCATAGAGAGCAATACCGCCAACAACTGCATATGTTATTGTAGCATATCCAGCACCTAAAATAAGGGTTCCCGTTGTAATAGCCATCAGAAAAGCCTCTTTGAAAATACGTTCTCAATGTGGTTATACCCTAATCTTGTCAGTAATACATCAAAGGGTTTATGGATTTTTGTATTAACAAACAGCAGTGAAACACCATCTTGCTTTAAATACTTCTCAGCAGTCTTAAGCAAATGCCATCCCGCAAGACCTTTTCTATAATCTGGGTGTAAATATATTACATCATTTGTAGCAAAGATATGATCCTTATAATGAAGGGATTTTGCTGTAGTAGTTACAAAATACCCTACAAGCCTTTCATTCTCTCTGGCTGTAAATATTTGAAGTTGACCAGCTTTTTCAGCTTCCTCATATTGATCCCAATCAGGGTTCAGGTAGATGAAGTCTTTATTTAACGCGATTTCTTGCCAGTGTGATTTTAGGAGGTCTTGGATCTCCAGATATACAGAAGCAAGAAACTCTTGCTGGTATTTCATCGCTGTGCGGCCTCTTGTTCTTTTTTAGTTATACCTTCGCCCCAATTCAATTTTTTATCTTGAAGATCTTGAACGAATGAAAAAAACGTATCTCCAGAGTATAAACTCTGTTGGATTTCCTCAGTATATCGAAAAGGTCGCATTCTCTCCAAATCTACTAATTTGCTTTCTACCTTAACCTCAATAGTCGATCTTTCCCCACCATCCTTGATATTTAACTGATCCATATAACCAGAGAATATTTCTGTAAGATTGCTATTTCCCTGCACCCCAAAATAAACCTTGCTCAATCTTCCATGATATTCGTGCGACAATGCAGCTGTAACAAGAGAAGATGGCACACCGGCAAGTGTAAGAGTAATCCCAGATGCTTTTAGTTCTGATGCTTCCTCAATTCCGCTAATTTGCAGAAGATCCCCAGCGCCTACATATGTATGAGAGTTTGCAGAAAGATTGCCTACTCCAGTCCAGAAATATACTGGTGCGGCTGCGCTAGTAGCACCATTATAAAAATCTAAATCTACTGCATAAAAAAGCTTTACCTCATCAGCTAACAATGCTGTGAGAATTGTGCTGTTTACTGATCTTGGCATAATGCCCCCTTATTTTTTAACAGGGGCTTTCTTGCGCTTGGCTTTTGTTTCTTCTGGCCCCGCATTGCCCTGCACTTCAATAGCTGCGCCGCGCTCAATCATAGACTTCGCCAAGGACTTTTGCCAAGGTTTATCTGTAGGCAAAATCTCACCAGCCAAATATTTACGGGCTTCTGTTCCAGATGCGTTGCTTTCTCCAGCTACGCTATAAATCATTTGAATTTGTTTCATTTACCCACCTTTTTGAGGGAGAGGGAGGAAAGTGGACCCAAACCCCCCTCTCCCGTTATTCTTATGAAGTTGCGTGTTTCAGAACGCGCATAGCTTCTGCAAGAACAACCTCACCACCGACACGCTTACGAGCGATATAGCGAACTAGACCAGTTGACGCTTGGCTATATGGGTCACGCAATACTGAAAGCGCAATACGATCAACGATCATATATCCGCGACGGAAATCACCAATGAGAACAGATTTTGCGCCAGAAGCGGCATCTGCTACATCAGGGGCTTCTACATACGGAATACCGATGATTGTGTTTGGAGCGCCAGATTGACCAGAGAAACCAGTTTGGAAAATATACTGGCCCGCTGTATCTTTCAGCTTACGGATAATGCCCAGAGTTGCACGATTGAACATCATTGTAGCGTTAGCCGCATACTCTGATTTCAAGCCGTGAACCAAATCCATCAGGTTATCGGTAGAGATTGCCGCTGATGCTGCACCTGTCGCGGTGTGAGCAACAACGTTACCGTTAGTAATACCTGTTGGCTTGTTTGTGCCATTTCCTACGATGAAAGCATTACCCTCAGCTTTAGCGAATTGCTCCGCAAACTCTTGGTTCATTTCCGCTTCCATATTGAACGCGGCGTCTTCAAGAAGCTGACTTGAGATGTCTACCAAAGCATAAGCTTCGTGTGTCGCAATGGTTTTCAACGCGGTTGTGTAACCAGCAGTTTCTGAACGTGTGCCTGTTTCCGCAGTCCAAGCCGCTGCAAAGTTCGCGGTCTTTTGTGGGATTTCAATCTCTTTCGAGTTTGTTTGACGCACACGAGCAACAGAGCGAACAGGAGAAATTTCTGTTACGATCTTAATGATCTCTGCAACATATTCCTCTGGTGCCAAGTTACCAGCAGTTGCGGCTGTTCCAACAGTCAGCGCTTTGACTTCGTCAGCATCCAAGCCTTCGTTGCCTTTGCGCATGAATTTGTCCCAAGCCTTCAAAGAGAAATCAATCTCTTTTACTTCTGCACCTGAGTTTGGACGCTTTAGCATTGTTTCAATGCTGTCCAACTTCTCAGCGAAACCTTCAGCAGCTTTTTCCTGTTGAACCAACTTCTGGTTAACATTTTCAAAGCGGTCTAGGTCTGCTTCGATTTTTGCAAGCTTGCTTTCCACTAATGGGTCGGCTTCGCCTTTTTTTTCAATTTCTGAAAGACGCTGATCGTTAGTTGCTTTAAATTCTTCAAAAGCACCGTTCAGCCCTTCCAGATAAGTTTTAAGGTTATCATCCATGATAACGCCCTTTCTGAATTTAGGATTTAAGGATTTTAGTAAGCTTTTCAATTTCACTTACTACTTCAAGAGGCATTTCCTGAGTGCCAGCATCCCGCTGTTCAAGTGCCTTCGCTACGGCAGATGCCGCAACTTTCGCCTCGCTTCTGGAAAGATCCGCTGCATCCCGCAGGACTTCCTCCCATTCACGGACTGTCCTGTCAGTCTTTACCGCAGAAACCCTAGCTTTGGGGTTCATCGGAAAAGTAACCGCAGAAATCTCCATAAGGTCAACCGACTTGAGATAACGACGCTTACGTTTATCATCGTAGTCATAACCTTTTGCATCGACACGGTAGCCAATAGACAGGCCATCAATCGCGCCCATTTTCATCAATTCATAAACTTCGCGGCCTCGCTGAGTTCCCATCGCCAAGCGACCCTTAACTTTTAGTCCGCGATCATCCTCTGTAATTTCATCGAAAACACCAATCGGCTCATCAGGACGATGCTGGTAAAGCATCTTAACCGCTCTTGCGCCTTTGCGACCAATAGATTGAGCAAATGCTCCCTTTTCTACTATGTCATTTCCAAGATCTTTATTTCCAAAGATTGAGCCGTAACCGCTGAACTCGCCCTTTTCGTCATCTTCCATCGCCTTGATGTCAAACTTAACGTCAAGCTGTCCATCTTCCTCTTTGGTCTCAATTTCAGAAGAAACTTCTTCAATATCGACTTGCTGTTCTTTATCGGTCATTTTGCTGCCCTCGTTATATGCAAGCGTCCCTGCACTAAATTGAACTCAATCTATCATAAGTTTGCGTCGATTTAAACCATGTCATCAAAAAGATCATCTTCCTCGGTAAAGTAGATCGCCAAACATCTGCAATTAACATTGTTTTTCGCTCCACCGCTGCCATCATGGGGGAACTTCATTCGTATCTCTGCACCACTGTCTCTAAGAATAAACGGCTCATCAATCAATACCTCTTGTCCATTGGCGGCTGAATGAGATGGCCTTGTTCTGCTATCCCCTACAGATACCCATCTTTTCTTTTGGTTAGGGAGATTTAGAGATCTACTTGCTGTATCGGTAGCATATGAAGCTGCGCCATTAGTTTCTGTTCGCGCAATCGTTGCGGCTCTTGCCCTTCCTACTGCACCAGCTGTTTTTTCAATAATAAGCTTGGCTGTCTCGTCTGCTCCAAGACCATCCGCTTCGCCAATCTGGATTGCTTTGAGTATAAGACGCCTTGTATAATTTGAAACATTGCGAACCCTTAACGCCCCATAAAGAAGATAATACATATCTATGAGGTCAATGAATATTGACTGCTTTCTACCGTCATATACTCTTTCAGCGAAGGTATCTATTACGACTGTGTATTGAGCTTTAAACACTGCTCGCATTTCCAAGTCCAAATCTTCAATGGCTAACATCGGGTTGCCATTGTTCCGATATGCCTCTGCCGCTGTTCTTGCTGTTTTTGAGAATAAGCTATTCAGCTTTCGCGCCATACCAAGATCAAAGCGCAGTCTGAGCCTATTTACCTCTCTAATTTCTTTAGAGATTGAGATGCGTTTTTTGCTTGATTTTATATAAACTGGGAACGCCATACCCCGTTGTAACTTATTTTATGCGTTCTTTCAAACTCGTTAAATTACCCCTGATGGAAAACACCATATTTTATGTAGTGTTTTAAATCAGAAATATTATCTTTAATGAAGCTTTCCATGAGATCTTCGTGAGCCTGACAGGCTAAAATCATCGCAGACTGGAGGTCTTTATGCTCAACAGTCTTTTGCTCGCCTCTGCATTTAACAGTAGCTGTTGGCCCGTCTAATGGAAAATCAGTCAGAAGCCCTACAATCTCATCGCCGTAAAAAATATCCCAAGCTGGAATTGATCCTTTTTCCTGTTTCAAAGTATAATTCATTTTATCGCCTCCAATTTATCTACGATTGCTATGAACATTTCTTTGTTAAAAGCTTTGTCTTTATAAAGCTTTGGGTTTTCGATCAAAGCTTTGTAATGCAATGCCTTGGCTATCAATTCAGATTTAGTCATGTCACCCCCCATTATGGATAATAAAAAACAAGTGCGCTGCCATCATTTATATCGCCGTCTAATTTCTCTCGTAATGAGTAGAGAGTATCGTATGCTGCGCGGCTTTCGCTAGAAATTTCCCAGTAACCTTTGCGATCCATACATTTTAAAACTTGGTCAATCGCTTCTGTAACTGCTTTTTCGCTTGCCATTTTGCTTTCTCCTTATTGCCTGTTACATATATATACATCCCAAAAGTTAATGTCAACAACATTTTTATTAAATTATTTCACTTTTATTGTTGACAGCCCGCTAAATGTTAATTATATTCACTATATAAGCAATGGAGAAAAAAATGAAACCTTTCAGCATCATCATACAATTCGACAACGCATTCAGACGCGCAATCAAAGACCCAGATAACTTTACTAAAAATGGCATAAACTGGGATTTCGTAGAAAGCGACATCTGCATTGACCTAGATGACGTTGGATTTACCAGCGATGAAATTAAGAAAGTAATTGAGGAAGAATTTGACTTTGCCGCAGAAGACTATGGCAAAACAGCTAAAGAGATGAACTCATGAAAAACATTGGTTGGATTGATCGCAAGCACCACAAAATTATAGATGAGGTAATTATTACCGACGAGGATTGCGGAGTATATCTCAAGAGACCTTGGATTTTCTCCGTCTCAGAAGCAAGCTGCACATTCTTCTGCTTTGACGATTTTGAGTATGATATGGAAAAAACATTCCAAGCATTAAATGAGTGCATAGCAATAGAAGCCGTTAAGATCAAACCAGAAGTCTGGGATAAAGGGTAAGAACTAGGCGAAGTTATTACCCAAAATAATTTTAAAATAATTAAC